>Ga0194048_10001953_pt1 | contig 10254 bp, 13 predicted proteins | sample JunL225m_MetaG_FD_161685 | JGI IMG/M metagenome (GOLD analysis project Ga0194048, IMG submission 161685) | Anoxic zone freshwater microbial communities from boreal shield lake in IISD Experimental Lakes Area, Ontario, Canada - Jun2016-L222-5m | ecosystem: Environmental > Aquatic > Freshwater >... | reverse complement strand
CAACCATTCCATTCGATATGCGCGCTTAATAACGGGTAAGTCAAAGCTCATTGTTATTGATAAGTGTTATCACGGTAGCGTCGATGAGACTTTTGGAACGTTAGATGAAGCAGGCAACACAGTGATGCGCCCGGGTAATCTGGGGGCTCCAGTTCCGTTAGATGTGACGACGCGAGTAGTTGAATTCAACAATTTAGAAGCGATGGAAGCGGCCCTTGCGCAGGGTGATGTTGCAGCAATCTTGATGGAACCAGCTATGACTAACATTGGAATTGTTCTTCCTGAAGATGGTTATCTTCATGCTGTTGGTGAGCTAGCTAGAAAATATGGCGCAGTATGGATTATTGATGAGACTCATACAATCTCGGCGGGCGCAGGTGGCATGACACACCAGCTTGGGCTAAAGCCGGATATGTTGACTATTGGCAAATCTATTGGTGGTGGAATTCCTACCGGAACATTTGGAATGACAAAAGCTGTTGCGGATCAAATAGCAGCTAAAGTCATTCGCGAAATTATTGATACTGGTGGAATCGGCTCAACGCTTGCTGGAAACGCACTTTCCTTTGCGGCAATGCGCGCAACTCTTTCTGAAGTTCTCAACGCTAAGAATTTCACCCACATGATTGAACTTGGTGATCGATGGTCAGATGGCGTGGATGCAGCTATTGCTGAATTTAAACTTCCTTGGCATTGCTCTCGTCTAGGTGCACGCGGTGAATACTTATTCCAACCAACTGCTCCAAAGACTGGAAAAGAGGCATCGGATGCAGGTGACTTTGAATTAGAACAGTATGTTCATTTGCGCTTATTAAATGATGGTTTCCTCATTACGCCATTTCACAATATGGCGCTGATGTCTCCGGATACAACAATCGAGGATGTAGACAAGCACACCGCAGCATTCCATGCCATGTGTTCTGAATTAGTTTCCGGATAATTGATTAGTTACGCATCTATAAATGCATCCTTGCCAGCGTTCGGCAAAGTGAAGCGATAACCAACGTTACGAACAGTTCCTATGATTGCTTCGAACTCAGGGCCTAGCTTGGCGCGCAAGCGGCGGATGTGAACATCCACCGTACGAGTTCCGCCGAAGTAGTCATAACCCCAAATTTCATGCAATAACTGTGCGCGAGTGAAAACACGTCCAGGATGTTGAGCCAGATACTTAAGAAGTTCAAACTCCTTGAATGTTAAATCAAGTGAACGGCCTTTGATTTTTGCTGTATATGAATTCTCATCGATAATGACATCGCCGGTACGAATTTCACGCGATGAAGGATCAGCTGCTACTAAATCATGCAGTACTCGACCGATTGCAATGCGAATACGGGCATCTACTTCTGCAGGACCGGCAGTATCTAGAATGACGTCACTAACGCCCCAGTCACTATTGATTGCCGACAATCCACCTTCGGTTGTGATGGCGATTATTGGGCAATCTATTCCGGTTGCGACAATAACGCGGGTTAGCGCTTTGGCTGATGGGAGATCACGGCGAGCGTCAACAAAAAGACATTCAATTTCAGGGATATCAATCAGGATTGAGGCTTCAGCGGGAAGAATTTTCACCTGGTGTTGAAGAAGCCCAAGGCTCGGCAATACTTCGGCGCTTGCGCCAAGCGTATTAGTGAGGAGTAGGACTCTTGCCATTGGAGGAGCCTACTACTGGGCTGGCATAGGATTAGAACATGGCTGAACAACATGAATTACGCGACAAGGGTCTTCGACTTACTCCCCAACGCGAACTCGTGCTGCTGGCAGTTCGAGAATTAGGGCATGCAACGCCAGAAGATGTGGCAGAGAAAGTCCGAGAGTCACATCCTGGAATTAATCTTTCAACTGTTTACAGAAACTTAGAAACACTCGAGAACGTTGGCTTAGTTCAGCACGCTCATCTTGGACATGGCGGCGTTACTTATCATGCCGCAGAGGAAGAGATTCATCTTCACCTCAAGTGTGAAAAATGCGGAGTACTTATCGAAGTTCCAGTCGACGCGGCTTCTCACTTCACGCAAAGCTTGATTGATGATTACGGTTTTCATACTGATCTAGCACACCTTGCAATAGCTGGGCGTTGTGAATCTTGTTTTAGTCAGGCATAAATGTGACTGCTGTTTTTTTGGAAGAAGGACCGGATGCGGGTGCAATTTGGCACTTTGGAGAACCCAATAAAGAACAACGCGCACTTGCCGAAGGAAAGGCTTGGTCAGATCTTTCATACAAAGCCGTGCTCACCGTTAGTGGCGAAGATCGCCTCAAGTGGCTCAATGATTTAACAACTCAGGAACTAGTTATATGGCCTACTAACACGTGGACAACTGCATTAATTTTAGATGCACAAGGTCATATCAATCATCAAATTTTTCTAGTCGATGACGGCGCTACAACATGGATCGTAAGTGAAAAAGTAAAAGAAGCCGAGTTGTTAGCTTTTTTGCAGAAGATGGTCTTTATGTTACGCGTCGAACCTAAATCTGTTTCTGATGAATTCAAAGTTATTCGAACAACCGGCTTTACCGATCATATCGGTGGACCATATTTAATTATTAAACGTGGCGCTGATCCTGCGCAAGATGGCATGCAGGTCGGCACATGGGCTTTAGAAGCCGAACGAGTTGCACAAGGTCGCGCCCGCCTCCTCTTTGAAACTGATCACAAATCAATTCCAAATGAACTTGGTTTTCTCAACACAGCAGTTCATATGCGTAAAGGTTGTTACCTCGGACAAGAGACAGTTGCAAAGGTATTTAATCTTGGTCAACCTCCAAGGCGATTAGTGATGCTGCACCTTGATGGCACAGAGATTGAGCTACCCACACACCGAACGCCAGTTATGTTGGATGAGAAGGAAGTCGGATTCATTGGCACAGTTGCACGTCACTACGAACTAGGCCCGATAGCTCTTGCAGTGGTTAAGCGAAGTACTCCAACCGATGCAGTGCTCTTGGCCGGTGGCGTCCTCGCTTCTCAGTGAGGGTACCCTTAGGTTTATGGCAACGTTTACGAGTGCAGCCCTGATTGTGGCTTGCGCCGCCCTTGGTTTTTATCTCATTCGGTGGGGTGTTCGGGGGCTAAGTAACGTTTTAAAGATTCTAAAAGAAAAGGGTAAGTAAATGGCTTTCGTCATTCCAGAAAACTTGCACGAAGATCTTTATCCACTTGCTTGGATGGTTGGTACCTGGCGTGGGACTGGACGCGGAGAATATCCAGGCATTGAGTCTTTTCAATTTGCCCAAGAGGTTACCTTTAATCATGATAGCCGCAATTTCCTAAATTACTACTCACGCACATGGATTATCGACGATAACAAGGACATCATCGCTCCCTTTGAATCCGAAGCAGGTTTTTGGCGGGTGCGAGATAAGAAGATTCTTGAGGTTGTACTTGCATACAGTCAAGGAATTTCTGAGGGTTGGCTTGGAATTGTTGACGGCGCAAAAATTCAATTAGCCCTAGATAAGGGCTACTCATCCCCATCTGCAAATATTGTTGATGAAGGACAGCGCCTTTATGGACAAGTTGAGGGCGAGTTATTTTATGCGTACGACGCAGCGATGAATGGACACGAACTACAAGCGTATATGTGGTCCTCTCTTGAAAGACAAGAGTAGTAAAGAGAAACAGATGGATACTTCCCTTTTTCGAGGTGAAACAATTGCAGAAGTTGTCCGCGCCGGCCTAGTCGAGTCCGTTCACTCTGGGCATCTTTTGGAGTTAGATGAAAAAGGTCAGGTCGTTAAATCTCTTGGCTCGGTACACATTCCGGTCTACCCACGTTCATCAGTAAAAGCTTTGCAAGCATCGGCAATGGTTCGCGCTGGGTTAAAACTTTCAGCTGAGCAGCTAGCAGTTGTATGTGCATCGCACAGTGGTTCTGAAGAACATTTCACTGTAATTCGTTCGATTCTTTCAGCGCATAAATTAGATGAATCCGCCTTTCGTAATTCAACTGATTTTCCGTTAGGTGAGAAGGAACGTCGAGCATGGGGAGATAAAGCTCCAACCCAGTTGGCACAAAATTGCAGCGGAAAGCATGCAGGTATGCTCGCGACATGTGTTGTAAATGGTTGGGATACCAACAACTACACAGACCCAACTCATCCCTTACAACAACTCATTGTCGAAGAATTTGAGACAGTGGCTCGTGAAAAAATTCAATATTTAACAGCTGATGGTTGTGGAGCACCGCTATTTGCATTAAGTATGGCTGGCCTCGCACAAGGTATACACACAATAACTATCTCTAATGATCCCGTTCACCAAGAAGTTGTTAGCGCTTGTCGCAGCAATCCATTAATGATTGCTGGCGAAGGTCGCCTTACTACCCGGTTGATGCGCGCGGTACCTGGACTCTTTATGAAGGAAGGCGCTGAAGGCGTAGAAGTACTATCAATGCCAGATGGTCGCACTCTGGTCATCAAATGTGCTGATGGATCTTGGCGTCCTATGGGACCGATTATCACTGCTACTTTTAAGCGCTGGGGAGTCGAAGCCCCAGATGAGAATGTGTATGTTTATGGTGGCGGTAAAGTCGTCGGACAAGTGGAAGCGAGATGATGAAGCTATGAAAGGTCGCATAGCCACATTTATGGTGCATTCATCACCACTTGAACAAGCAGGCACTGGCGATGCTGGCGGCATGAATGTTTATGTCGTTGAGAGTGCTCAGAAAATTGCTGCACATGGCGTTGAAGTCGATATTTTTACTCGCCGCACAGATCCACAACAGATTGATCACCAAATTTCTAACGGCGTTAACGTTAAATTTCTTGATGCCGGACCGGCTGCACCACTAGCAAAAGAAGAGTTACCTACCCAAATTAGCGCATTGACTCACTGCTTTATGGAGACCTATAAAAAACTTCCAGCAGACTATTATCGGCTTATTCATTCCCATTACTGGATTAGTGGACAACTTGGATGGATGGTAAGTGAGCAAACGCGATTGCCTCTCGTTCATACGATGCACACCATGGCCCGAGTAAAGAATTTAGCTCTTGCTGATGGCGAAAACCCAGAGCCAGAAGTTCGCGCATACGGTGAAGAACAAATTGTGCGTAACTCATCAGCGATGATTGCAAACACAGATGCCGAAGCAGCCCAGCTAGTCTCTCTTTACGATGCTTGTCCAGATAAGGTGTTTACCGTTACGCCAGGAGTAGACCTTGAGCGTTTCACTCCAGGTGCCGGTAAAGCAGCGGCGCGTAAAAAATTAAATATTGCTCCAGATGCATTGATGTTCACCTTTGTAGGTCGAATACAACCGCATAAAGGCCCAGAAGTTCTTTTGCGCGCAGCTGCCGAAATGATTAAGCACTCACCCCATCTGCGCTCTAAATTAGCTCTTGTTATTATGGGAGGACCGTCTGGAAATGGTTCTCATGAACCTGAGCGCCTAGCTACGCTAGCAAAATTTCTTAATATTCAAGATGTTGTACATTTCCAGCAGCCTTGTAATAGAAATGAACTACCTGATTGGTATCGCGCTTCGGATTTGGTTTGCGTCCCAAGTTATACCGAAAGTTTTGGCCTAGTTGCTCTTGAAGCCCAAGCGTGTGGAACTCCGGTAGTTGCAACAGCCGTTGGTGGCCTACGAACTGCTGTCGCAGATGGAATCTCTGGCGCACTTGTCGATGGACATGATCCACGTGCTTGGTCATCTGTGATTTCACGTTTACTTGCAGAACCTGCTCACCGTATTGGATTATCTGTAGGAGCAGTTGAGCATGCATCTCATTTTGGGTGGGAAAGTACAGCGCGTAAAACACTTGATGTATATGACTGGGTCCTATCAAATCCAACTGAGCAAAGCTTAAAGGTAGTGCAGTGATTGCCCGTGAGGTCATTGAAGAATTTCTTACATCACATGATCTTGATTTTGATTCACCAACACCAAATACTTTCTTTATAACTTTGCCAGGTGAAAAGAAACTTGAGACCCACTGCGCCCTCATTCTTGGCGAGCACTCACTCACAATTAGTGCATTTGTAATACGTAAGCCAGATGAGAATATTGCTGGCGTACATGAGTGGTTATTACATAAAAACGCGTCAATGTATAGCGTTGCATACGCAGTTAATGAATTAGGCGATATCTATCTTGTAGGCCGTTTGCCACTAGCTGCCGTTACTGAACAAGAGATAGATCGTGTCTTTGGGGCAGTACTACAGTATTCAGATAGCTCTTTTAACGTCTTGCTTGAAATGGGATTTGTAACAGCAATTCGACGCGAGTGGGCCTGGCGGTTATCTCGTGGGGAGTCATTGAAAAATTTGAGCTCTTTTGAACATTTGATGTAGAGCATTAAGATCGCGTTATGACAACAAAGCTAATCTTGCTCCGCCATGGTGAGAGTGAATGGAATGCCAAGAATCTTTTTACTGGGTGGGTTGATGTGCGCCTTTCTTCAAAAGGTGAAGCTGAAGCAAAGCGTGGCGGTGAGTTGCTACAAGAACGTGGACTCCTTCCTGGCGTTGTGCATACATCTTTGTTACGTAGAGCAATTCATACTTCTCAAATAGCGCTGGATGCCGCGGATCGTCATTGGATTCCAGTGCGACGCTCATGGCGCTTAAATGAACGTCATTACGGGGCGCTTCAAGGAAAAGATAAGAAGCAGACGCTAGAAACATATGGCGAAGAGCAATTCCAATTATGGCGCCGCTCTTTCGATGTGCCACCACCACCGATTGATGATAACGACGAATTTAGCCAGAAGCACGATCCAAGATATGCGAATTTAGGTTCAGCGATACCAAGTACTGAATGTCTCAAAGATGTGGTTGAGCGAATGATTCCATATTGGAATGAGTCAATAATTCCTGACCTTAAAGAACATCAGACCGTACTAGTGACAGCACACGGGAATTCACTTCGCGCGTTGGTAAAGCATTTGGATGGAATTAGTGATGTAGATATCGCCGCGCTAAATATTCCAACAGGAATTCCGTTGCTGTATGAGCTAAGAGATGACTTTACGCCAGTTAAAAATGGTGGGGAGTACCTTGATCCAGAGAGTGCGAAAGCTGCGATTGAAGCTGTAGCAAATCAGGGCAAGAAGTAAAGATTATTAAAACGCTTCTAAACTCGTGGTACTGCGTACTCACCTGTCACTAAGAAATAAACTTGGTGACTAATCGAGACAGCATGATCGGCAAAGCGCTCGTAGTATCGACCAAGTAGAGTCATATCGATTGCTGTTTCAATTCCGTGTGTCCAATTATCGCCGAGAAGTGTTGCAATGAGTTCGCGATGTAATCTGTCCATCTCGTCATCATCCTGTTCAATCTCAAGGGCCCGAGTTAGGTCACGATATTGGATGACGGTGATCATCTTCTCCATGATGCTGGCACTGGACTTACACATATCGTTGATGGTTGTTTCAAGGATTTCCGGTACAGCCTTATTCGGGTAGCGCATCCGAGCTAATTTTGCGACGTGATGTGCGAGGTCGCCCATACGTTCTAAATCGGCATTAATTCGGAGGGCTGCGACCAACGCACGCAGGTCAGAGGCAACTGGCTGCTGACGAGCCATCAAATTAATGATGCGCGCATCTTGGTCATGTTGGGTGTGATCAATATTTTCATCACCGGCGATAACGCGCTCGGCGATAGCGAGGTCAGCTGTTGTAATGGCAACGCATGCCTGCTCTAAAGCAATCTTTACAAGTGCGGCCATTCCGAGCAGGCTCGTATTAATTCCTTCGAGCTCTTCGTGAAACATATCGCGCATTGGGTAAGGGTACCTTTCCAAGCCTAGTTACTCGAGCATTATTGTTAACAGAGCCTGAACTATCAGTTAAATCTAGGCTTTATCAGCTAGATGGCGGGGTAAGGGAGCGGAGTGCGCCTCTTTCTCTCCTAGGATTACCGTGTGAAGTGGAAGAGCAGACGCCAAGTCGACATAGGTGCAGAGCTGCTTTCGAATGTACAAATTGGAATCCCAATTGAGCTAGTTGATCTTATGGATTCAATCGATGCGGAATATATTTTGCTCGATAGTTCGGAGCATGTAATTCAAAATTCACTAGGAATTAGCACATTTAATATCATTCGCGAGCGGACACTGCTCAATGAGCAACTATTACGACTAGTCCGAGCTACTCGTCGTTCTGGACAACCTCAAGAAACAACTATGGAATTACCACGTGGCCCGATCGGCGGGGGTATTCATACACTTTTTGTTCGCGTCACACTCCTTGGAGAGAATGGTTTGGTTGCGGTCTTAATTTTTGATGACTCAGAAATGCGAAGACTAGATTCAATTCGTCGAGATTTCGTTGCAAATATTTCACACGAACTTAAGACTCCGATTGGCGCCTTATCAATTTTAAGTGAAGCAGTACTTGGCGCTGCTGATGATCCAGACGCCATTAAGCGATTTGCAGGAAGAATGCAGATTGAAGCGAATCGACTTTCAGAGTTAGTACAAGAGATTATTGATCTTTCACGTTTACAAGATGATGATCCGCTTAAAGATGGAAAAATATTCAACATGGAAGATGCAATCAAAGAATCGATAGAGCAGACTCGGATGTCTTCGGAAGCTAAGAAAATTTCTATAACTTTTTCCGCTCTTGATTCCGCTCAGGTTTTAGGTGATCGTGACCAGGTTATTATGGCAGTACACAATCTTGTTGAAAATGCTGTTAACTATAGTCCTGACGCAACACGGGTTGCAGTGACTCTTAAAGATATAGATGGATTAGTTGAAATTGCGGTATCTGATCAAGGTATTGGTATTCCCGATAAAGATCTTGAACGAATTTTTGAACGTTTCTACCGGGTCGACGCGGCGCGCAGTCGTGAAACCGGTGGAACAGGTCTTGGACTTTCCATTGTGAAGCATGTGGCCACCAATCATGGTGGCGATGTTTCGGTGTGGAGTGTTGAAGGTGCAGGTAGCACCTTTACGATTCGCTTCCCTCGGGCGAATGTAGAAGAACGACAACAAGTTGGAGGGACAGTCATATGAGTACCAGAATAAAGATTCTCTTAGTTGAGGACGAGGCTTCACTTTCAGAACCTCTTGCATATCTGCTCGAAAAAGAGGGATTTGAAGTAAAAGTCGCTGAAACTGGAACCGCTGCCGTTGAAGTGTTTGCGCGAAGTGGAGCTGATCTCATTCTGTTGGACTTGATGCTTCCAGGAATTTCAGGCACTGAAGTCTGCCGACAAATTCGGGCAACCTCAGCCGTTCCAATTATTATGTTGACTGCGAAAGATACTGAAGTGGATAAAGTTGTTGGACTTGAATTGGGCGCCGATGATTACGTAACCAAGCCATATTCGGCCCGTGAGTTGGTCGCAAGAATTAGAGCAGTCTTGCGTCGTCAAGCTGGACTTGATGACAATTATGCCGAGGATGTACAAGTTAGCGCTGGTCCGGTCAAGATGGATATTGATCGTCATATCGTTACCGTAAATGGTGAGGCAACGTCGCTACCGCTAAAAGAATTTGAATTACTTGAGTATCTAATTCGTAACGCTGGACGAGTTCTTACCCGTTCTCAATTAATCGATCGCGTATGGGGCAATGATTATTTCGGTGATACTAAAACATTAGACGTTCATATCAAGCGTCTTCGAGCAAAAATTGAAGTTGATCCAGCCAACCCGCTACTTATCCAGACAGTGCGCGGATTAGGATATAAATTCGAGGTTTAAGCAACGTTAGCGAAAATATCTGCCTTCTCGCGAATGAGAACGCTAAATACCACGCTATTAGCTTTGCCAAACGCAACCGTTACAACGGCACGTCGACCTGGAGTTAAATTTAATCCAGGGAAGGCTGCGTGCGCATTTGCGCTATCACCTGAGAAAATTGCTGGTGAATTCTGTTCGAGTGCAACAGTTCCAGTGATGACTGCTTTAATTCCATTTGCAGAGATTGATGTGATGGCATCAGAAATTACATCTTCATTTACTACGGTTCCCACTAGTACTGCAGAGCCATCAGGTTGTGCGATAAGAGTAAAATTGCGAAGCTTGAGTGAGCCGCTATCTTTTTCGACACCATCGGTTACTTGCCGCACTTTAGAAGTGGGGGCATTCTTGCCCGCCGCAGTACAGCCTGAGAGTAAAAGGGTGATTGGGATCAGCAGAGCTAGGGTCGCACTCGTCATCTTTTTAGAAATCATGTGGGTAATCGTATCTAGGGCAGGGCAGTGCCTCGCTCCGCGGGAGGGTTATAACTCTCGATAACTCTCGATAACTCTCAAGGCGGGCTGGAGAGATGTCCTGGGT
>Ga0194048_10001951_pt1 | contig 10259 bp, 9 predicted proteins | sample JunL225m_MetaG_FD_161685 | JGI IMG/M metagenome (GOLD analysis project Ga0194048, IMG submission 161685) | Anoxic zone freshwater microbial communities from boreal shield lake in IISD Experimental Lakes Area, Ontario, Canada - Jun2016-L222-5m | ecosystem: Environmental > Aquatic > Freshwater >... | reverse complement strand
GCCACAGTGTCACCAAGTCCAATGCCATGCTGACTTAAGGCACTGGCAAGGCGGCGGCAACGCTCATAAGTCTGCTGCCAGGTTTGACGTAATTTGCCATGAACAACCGCTAAGCGATTTGGGTAAATCTCAGCCGATCGCTCTAAAAATAATAGCGGTGTAATAGGAGTGAAGTTCGCTGAATTACGCTCCAAACTTTGTTCATAAATATTTGCCATTTTTACCCTTGAGGTTTATTTTTTTAATTAGAGGTCTGCCAAGGTTCGAACGTGCGCCACCACACTACGACCTAAAGCGGAGAGGTTGTAACCACCTTCTAGACAGCTCACTATCCGTCCTTGAGCAAATTGATCTGCAATCTCTTTTAATTGTTTGGTGATCCACACATAATCATCTTCCACCAAGCCCATTTGCCCTAAATCATCTTCCCGGTGAGCATCAAAACCTGCAGAAATAATCATGAGTTGTGGCTCGAAATCCCGTAAGCGTGGCAGCCAGCGCTCTTGAACAATTGAACGAACTACGTCACCGCGAGTTGAAGCAGGCAATGGAACATTCACCATATTGTTTGCTCCATCCAATCCACTATAGGGATAAAAAGGATGCTGAAAGAAACTACACATCAAGACATTGGGGTCATTGAAAAACGCAGCCTCAGTACCATTACCATGATGCACATCAAAATCAATGATCGCCACGCGTTCAATCCCATATTGCTCCATGGCGTAGCGAGCAGCGATGGCAACATTATCAAAAACACAGAAGCCCATGGAGCGCGTAGGCTCAGCATGATGTCCTGGCGGCCTTACTGCGCAAAAGACATTTTGGACTTCACCCTTCATGACGGCATCTACACCCGCAATCGCAGCGCCTGCTGCACGCAAGCATGCTCTCCAAGTATGGGGATTCATAATGGTGTCACCGTCGAGCATAAAATAACCGCTCTCAGGAGCGCGCTCTTTTACAAAAGCAATATGATCAGGACTATGCACCAACTCCAATTGATCTTCTGTAGCCAATGGCGCATCTAAATGATGCAAAAATTGATTTATCCCACTTCGAATGAGCTGATCATTAATAGCTTGAATGCGCTCCGGGCATTCGGGGTGATGACTGCCCATCTCATGTTTTAGAAAATCTGGATGAGTTATGTATCCTGTTGTCATTACTTAAAACTTTCAATAGCAATACTACAATTTTGTTAATTCAATAAACGTGCCATCTACCCAAAGCTGACTTCACTTGAATATCTGTTTCCATGTCTCCAGCATCATCCTAGTTCTGCTTCTGGGAGCATGCTCTAGCACCCCCACACAACAAAGTAATCCCAATCAGCCTATCGTAAACCAAACTGACGAGACAGGATCTGAGCCCCTCTTTTCCGAAAATATTCAGGAATTACTGGCTCAGGTAGCGCAAGCTCAAGAAATACCCCTGGCCACCCTTGAATCTGGCTTTCTGGATGCTAAGACGATTCCCTCTATCCGCAAATTGGTATTACCCCCATCCGGGACTTTTAAGAAAAATTGGGTGGCTTACCGCAAGCGCTTTATTGAGCCCATCAGATTAAAAGCGGGAAAAGCCTTTTGGGAGCAAAACCAGCTATTTTTAAGCCAGATTGAACAAGAATCCGGAGTGCCGGCTGAGATCATCGTGGCTATTATTGGTATAGAAACCATTTATGGTCGCCAAACTGGTAACTTTAGGGTTAAAGACGTGTTATCAACCCTTGCTTTTAGTTACCCTGATACGCCCAATAAAGTGAGTCGTGAGCAACTATTTAAAGATCAGCTCAAAGAGCTCATCTTAATGTGCTGGTTAGATGCGGGGGGCAAGCTCCCTGCTAAAAATAGCCTTAAAGACTTCAATAGCGGACACTTTAGCGCATGCCTTAATCAAAATAGCTCCTACGCTGGCGCAATCGGCTTACCGCAGTTCATGCCTAGTAGTATCAGAAGCTTCGCAGTGGATGGAGATGGGGATGGCCGTATCGATCTAAAACTCAGCCCAAAAGATGCCATTGCCAGCGTTGCTCACTTTCTGAAAAAACATGGCTGGCAGCCCGGCATGCCTATCTCCTTTCCAGTTCAGGACTCGGGTTTAGTAGAAGCCAAGATGCTGGCTGATGGCGAACCTCAACTTAAATACTCTATTGAGGAGCTCGTTAGTAAAGGAATTCTGAAGCCAGAGCAAGGTGATCTTCAAGCCGGTGGCGTCGCACCACAAAACAAGGGATTTATTGTTGATTTGCCCTACCCCGATACAGACGGCACAGATCAAGTTCACTACGTAGTAGGCTTAAATAATTTTCTGACCATCGTGCAATACAACCGCAGTTATTTTTATGCGCAAAGCGTTGTTGAATTTGCAGTAGCCTTAGGCTACCAAAATCAGAGCGCCGTTCCTGTGAGTAATACTGCAAAAGGAATGAAGACAACAGAAGATCGCATAGCGAAAACCAAAAAAGCCAAGACCAAGAAAAAGCCCAAGGCATCTTAGAAATACTACAGCAAACTTAAACTGGAAATACTCCAGTAGATAGGTAACGATCACCACGATCGCAAACAATAAATATAATTGTCGCGTTCTCAACTTGCCGCGCAATACGCAAAGCCACTACTAGAGCTCCGCCAGCCGAGATGCCACAAAAGATACCCTCTTGTGCAGCCAGACGACGCGCCATTTCTTCTGCATCGGCCTGAGTCACATACTCAATACGATCAACCCTATCACCCTGGTAGATTTTAGGGAGGTACTCTGGGGCCCATTTGCGAATCCCAGGAATTTGCGAACCGTCCTCAGGTTGCGCGCCAATAATTTGAATAGCGGAATTCATTGACTTGAGATAGGTCGACACTCCGGTAATCGTACCTGTCGTTCCCATTGCTGAAATAAAATGGGTAATCTGTCCATCGGTATCGCGCCAAATCTCTGGACCAGTTGTTTCCAAATGTATGCGCGGATTATCTGGGTTAGCAAACTGATCTAATAATTTACCGCGCCCTTCTTTTTGAAGTTGCATAGCGTAATCTCTAGCAAACTCCATGCCACCAGATGCAGCCGTCAGAATCAATTCAGCGCCATAGGCAGCCATACTTTGACGGCGCTCAATACTTTGATTTTCTGGCATCACCAAAACCATTTTGTAACCAAGCATCGCTGCGGTCATTGCCAATGCAATACCCGTATTACCACTGGTAGCTTCAATTAAGGTATCGCCAGGTTTAATTTCGCCGCGTTCTTGTGCGCGCATAATCATCGACAGCGCAGGTCGGTCCTTCACCGACCCGGCTGGATTATTTCCTTCCAACTTACCCAAAACGACATTGCCACGACCCTCATTCTCAAGGCCAGGGATACGTTGCAGACGAACCAGTGGCGTATTGCCCACCGTTTGTGAAATGGTTAAGTAAGAAGGTGTACTCATTAAGGCATTTTAGCCGTAAGCCCACCTAAATGCGTAAGGGCTTAATTACGGCGACCTGCTCCTTCGCGATCCGTATAAGGGCGAGAACTGTTTTGACCACGAGAACCACGTCGGTTATTACTGGCACCTTCTTTCTTGGTCTTGCCATTGGGTTCACGAAATGAGCCAGGGGCTTCAATGGTTAAACCGTTATCCACCATTTTTTCAACTGATTTCATACCAATACCACGTACACGCTTTTGCAAATCATTAGCGTCTTGAAAATGGCCTCCATCAAGTCGTTCCGTGATGATTGTTTTAGCTTTAGAAGGACCTATTCCTTTGATGCTCTCTAATTCAGTTTGAGTAGCAGTATTCACATTAATTGGTGAAGCGAAAGCAGAAGAAAGCCCCCCTCCTGAAAGGGCTAATATTGCAGAAAATGCTGCTGCTTTTAATAAACGTTGAGCGCTGCCTAGCGGTAAGTAATGAGTCATCTTTTCTCCAGTTGTTAATAAAAGACCTGCGCAAAAAATGTGTGCAGATCGTTTACAACGAAGCAGAGGAAAGTCTGTTGACCCATTACAGCGAAATCAGAAAGCGCCTATAAGTATCGAAGAAAAATACTGAACTCATAGAGTTTTTGATCCACATCAAAAACTAGGATCCCCAATGACTTTACAAACAAAATAGTTGATTCTGAATATCTATACTCAAACCAGTTCTATTTAATGTACTGGATAAAAAAATGAATGTCGATATTGTTATTGTTGGAGCAGGTCCATCTGGACTCTGTCTTGCAAAATCACTTAGCGGGCAGGGATTAACAATTGCGCTCATTGAACAGCAATCCTTAGATGCTGTTTCAAATCCAGCTTTTGATGGCAGAGAGATTGCCCTTACCCAACACTCTGCTACCGCCATGAAAGAGCTTGGGCTATGGCAACTGATCGAGCCCGCAGCGATTTCTCAATTGCGCGATGCTAAGATTCTGGATGGCAGATCCCAGTTTGAAATGCTCATTCCTCATCAATTAAGTCAATACCAAGAACTTGGATGGTTAATTTCAAATCACCTGATTCGTAAAGCAGCTTACGATGCCACACAAGAAGCCATAAAACTCCATCAGGACATTACGCTTATTCCTGGGCGAAAAGTGATTAAAGTCAAAGCCACCCAGCAACTTGCAGGTGTGGTCTTAGATGATCAAACTGAAATAAGTGCCAAATTAGTAGTGGCTGCTGATAACCGCTTCTCTACTACACGACGCATGATGGGTATTGCTGCTGATATGCATGACTTTGGTAGAAACATGTTGGTCTGCTGTATGACTCATGACGTATCTCATGACCATATTGCTTGGGAGTGGTTTGATTATGGGCAAACACTCGCTCTACTTCCCATGAATCCAGACCCTAAAAGCGGGCGCTATCAAAGTTCGGTGGTGATCACCGTTGCCAGCGATGAAGCCGAAGAGTTGATGAAGCTAACCCCTGAGGAATTCTCCAGAAATGCAAAAGAACGTTTTGGAAATCGCCTTGGAGACATGAATCTTGTCAGTACTATTCATTCTTACCCCCTGGTATCGGTATATCCAAAAAGATTGGTGGGTACTAGATTTGCCACCGTTGGTGATGCTGCAGTAGGCATGCATCCAGTAACTGCACATGGTTTTAATTTCGGCTTATTGGGAGTAGAAAAACTCTCCAAAGAGATCTTAAGTACCCACAGAGCTGGTAAAGATATTGGTGATCAAGCCCTCTTACTGCGTTATGAAAGAGCCCATAGACTCAAAACCAAACCACTCTTCTTGATGACTAGATTGATTACAGAGATCTATACAAAAGAAACGCCTCCAGCGAAATTCTTGCGGAAGGCCCTCTTGCATATTAGCGAAAAACTGACTCCTTTCAAGAAGTCAATTGCCTTATCACTAACGGGGCGATAGCCAGAAATCAGTGGCTCAAGATAAATTGAGCAGCTCTCTTAATGAACTCTGGCTCGGTTTGATTGAAACCATGATAGGCAAATGATTCGCAGACGCCACCCTCGGTAATGCCACCATCAATGATTTCTAGTTTTGAAACTAATGTTGGCGGTCTACCTTCAATCACCCTAGAAGATGCGTTAACAGGGGTTCCTGCACAAGAATCTTGTCGATGGTGAATCGCCAACACCGGAAGGGTAACCTCATCATCTAAGGATGCTGTAGTGATCGTTCCGGCAATAATAATTCCAGCAATCGGTGGAGTTTGGAAGTGCTTATTAGCAAAGTAGGTTGCAGTAGATGAGCCCATGCTATGGCCAAATATCCAGATGGGTAAATTCGTTTTAGCCCTATAAAAATTCACCGCTTCAGACACTCTCGTAAGGTGATCTTCTCGACCTCGTAAATTCCCTCTCCGCAAGTCGCCTAGGTCATATGGACTATCTATTAGTACAGCATCAATATTGTATTGGGCCCAAAGCTCTTGAGAGCGCACGAAGGTATGACGACTGATGACTGAACCATCATCTTGAATCTTCGCTGTTCCTCCGCCCCCGGGAAAAAGCAACACTAGTGCTTTAGGTTTTAGCGCTTTCATTAAAAGGGTTTGCGTGGGTTGATCGCCACCATGGGGGACACTAATAACCTGAGCACTCACCCCTGTACCAGTAAAGAAAAATATGAGTGCAAGCCAGAATTTACTCACCCAATCAGCCTTTTACTTTATATCTAAAGGGCTTGCCAAAAAGTCCCCATTGGCTGCTAGCCAGTCTATGTAACGGCTGACACCCTGCTCGACATTCAGGAAGGGCTCCTTGTATCCAGCAGCGCGTAGCTTAGTTAAGTCAGCTTGTGTGAAGCATTGATATTTACCTTTAAGCGCTTCCGGAAATGGGATGTACTCAATCGCTTTTTCTTTTACCAATTCTTGCAGGCTTGCTGGATTAGCTTTATCAAGCTTACGCATAGCATTAGCGACCGCATGAGCCACATCATTAAATGGTTGCGCACGCCCACTACCTAAATTGAAGATGCCACTAATCTCAGGATGATCCAAGAAAAATAAATTTACCTTGACTACATCTTCGACAGAGACAAAATCACGACTTTGTTCACCAGGAGCATAGCCACCATATTCACCAAATAGTTTTACTTGACCATTCGCTTTGTACTGATGGTATTGATGAAAGGCAACTGATGCCATGCGGCCCTTATGGGATTCACGCGGGCCATAAACGTTGAAGTAACGGAAACCCACTACTTGGGCTGAATTAGCATTCTCAGCAAAACGCTTGCGCATCACCTGATCAAAGAGAAACTTAGAGTATCCATAAATATTTAATGGCTTCTCATGTTCGCGGCTCTCGACAAACACATCTGAACCGCCATAAGTTGCAGCTGAAGAGGCATACAGAAGTTGTACTTTCTGCTCTGTACAGATATCCAACAAATCCATGGTGTAGCGATAGTTATTTGCCATCATAAAGATGCCATCGGTTTCCATCGTGTCGGAACAGGCCCCCTCATGAAAGACTGCCTTGACTTTACCTAAACGGCCGCTGCTAAAAGCCTCTAAAAACTCGTCCTTATCTAGGTAATCAATGATGTCCAAATCCGCTAGGTTGCGATACTTATCGGCAGGACGAAGATCGTCGACCGCAATGATGTTATTCTCACCACGCGCATTTAAGGCTTGAACGATATTGGCGCCAATAAAACCAGCCGCCCCAGTAACAATGATAGTCATTGCAATTCCTCAGAAGTAACCGTTGCTGTACCTAGCTTACCAACCACAATACCGCCAGCCCGATTAGCCAAAGCCATCGCCTTTTCTAAAGGCCATTTAGTGGCTAATGCAACAGCTAAGGTAGCAATGACAGTATCGCCAGCGCCCGAGACATCAAAGACCTCACGTGCCTGAGCTTTTACATGGCTTACGCCTGCATCTGTAAATAAGCTCATACCTTCTTCAGATCTCGTTAATAGTAAGGCTTGTAAATTTAAAGATCTTCTGAGGTCTTGTGCTCTGCGTGTTAAATCTTCTTCACTGGTCCACTGCCCTACCACTTGGCGTAATTCACTTCGGTTTGGAGTTAAGACTGTGGCGCCACGATATTTCTCATAATCCTCACCCTTAGGATCTACAAGAATGACTTTATTTTTTGCACGAGCTTGCTCAATCATCAAAGCAACCTGGCCTAAAGCGCCCTTGCCGTAGTCAGACAAAATCACGACATCAGCATTGCCAAGGGATTTTTCAAAACGCTCAAGCTTATGAGCTAAAGCAGTTTCACTAGGGGCCTCTTCAAAATCCAAACGAATCAATTGCTGCTGCCGTGCAATGACCCGTAACTTCACTATTGTTGGAACTTTGCCATCAACTTCTAACTGGCTATCAACACCACTAGATTTAAGTAGTTCAGTGACGCGACGACCAGCCTCGTCATCACCAATCACACCCAGAATTGTGGTCTTTGCGCCCAATGCAGCAACGTTACGCGCTACGTTCGCAGCCCCACCTAAACGCTCGTCAATCTTGCCGACTTGAACAACAGGAACTGGCGCCTCTGGAGAGATACGATTGGTATCGCCAAACCAATAGCGATCAAGCATGACATCTCCCACCACTAATAAGTGGGTTTTAGAGAACTGTTCTCGGTTAGCTTTTTCCACGGGAAGACTTTTTCTTTTATTTAATAATTTTTAATTATGACGACCAATGCCTTTGTACTCAATACCCAATTCTTGCATAGCCTGTGGCTCATATAAATTACGGCCATCAAAAATAATAGGCTGCTTTAGCTTTTGCATTAAAACTTCAAAATCAGGACTGCGAAAAGCCTTCCACTCAGTCACAATCACTAGGGCATCGCAACCATCCAAGGCAGACATTGGGTCTTTAGCCATTGAGATCTTCTTCAAACCATCAGGGTTACCTTTAAAATCCAGTTCTAGGCTGTGTTTTGCCTCTGGCATCGCAACGGGGTCATAGGCCACAATTGACGCGCCACGCTTGACCAACTCACCAATAATGACCCGACTTGGCGCTTCGCGCATATCGTCTGTGTTTGGCTTGAAGGCTAAGCCCCATAAGGCAAATTTCATATTGGAAAGGTCTTTACCAAAACGCTTTTCGATCTTCTCAACCAAAATCGTCTTTTGAGCCTCATTAACAGCTTCAACAGCGTCCAAAATCTTAAGATCTCTGCCATATTCCATTGCAGTCTTTGAGAGTGCAGAAACATCTTTGGGAAAGCATGAGCCTCCATAGCCGGTACCCGAGTACAAGAAACCATAACCAATCCGTGAGTCTGAACCAATACCTTGGCGAACCGACTCAATATCAGCACCAACTAGATCAGCTAGATTCGCAAGCTCATTCATAAAAGAGATGCGGGTAGCTAACATCGCATTAGCGGCATACTTGGTTAACTCAGCACTCTTTACATCCATATAGTAGGTACGCTCATGGTGACGATTAAACGGTGCATAGAGTTTGCGCATTTGCTCTTTAGCATGTAAACCTGATGGGGTGCTCTCAGTACCAATCACAATCCGGTCAGGGCGCATAAAGTCTTCTACAGCAGCACCTTCTTTTAAGAACTCAGGATTAGAAACGACAGAGCACAGTTCTGGGCTCAAACCTTTTTTTTGGAGCTCTTCAATGACTGCCGCAGAAACCTTATCGGCAGTACCTACCGGTACAGTAGATTTATCGACGATCACTTTAGGGGCAGTCATGTGCCGCCCGATATTACGAGCAGCAGCAACGACATACTGTAAATCAGCCGAACCATCTTCATCAGGAGGGGTGCCAACAGCAATAAACTGGATCTCACCATGAGCAACTGAGGCAGCAATATCGGTCGAGAACTGCAAGCGTCCAGCGGCACGGTTACGCTCAATCATCTCTTTCAGGCCTGGCTCGTAAATCGGTACGCCACCAGAATTGAGAATCTCAATCTTTTTGGCATCTACATCTACGCAAAACACATTATTGCCTTGCTCAGCCAGACAGGCACCTGTAACGAGTCCAACATATCCACTACCAATAATGGTGACTTTCAAGTTAACTCCAATAGATTTCTAATTTAGGTACTGCCATTAAACACAAAATTGATTACGGTCTTGTTAATGTATTACATCGATGGGCCACTTGGTACAGCGCCCTCACTGCGTCTTGGTGAGTAAGCCTCCCAATGATTACAACCTGGACATTGCCAATAGAAACGTCGTGCTCGGAAACCACAATTACCACAGGTATAACGTGCCAAACTATTTGTACGTTGCTTCAACAAACTTAAAATCGACTTGATTTCAGAAATCTTCTCAGGGCTTCCATTACTTTCAGCAAGCACTAAGCGAGTCTCGGCTAGTTTTGATAAGGCGCTTAAGCTTGGAGAGTGCTGCATGACATCAACGAGCATAAGCTCGGCAGCTTGTGGTCCACGCATCTGTATCACATGTTTTTGCACAATATCAAGCAACTCACCAGAGGCTTGCGTTTTTAATAACTCACACAGTCTCTCTAAGCCAGCATCCGCTTTATCGAGGGTAGCATGGGCGGTCATCCATCGATCAGCAAGTAAATGCATATAAGCTGGGTGAGCATCTGCTACTAGACCCCAGATGACAATAGCTTGGGCTGGGCGTTCAGACGCCACCAAATAATCACCCCGCAAAATTAAGGCGCGAGCGTGATTTGGGACAGCTTGCAGGGCGCGCTCAATGGACTGCTCCGCATCTACTAAATCTTTACGACGCAGCGCTTCTTGCGCCAACTCACAATGAAACTGTGCAATCTCAATTTGATGTGATTTACCTTGTAAACCTTCGAGTTCTGCAGCGGCAATGACGGCCTTTTTC
>Ga0194048_10001950_pt1 | contig 10260 bp, 7 predicted proteins | sample JunL225m_MetaG_FD_161685 | JGI IMG/M metagenome (GOLD analysis project Ga0194048, IMG submission 161685) | Anoxic zone freshwater microbial communities from boreal shield lake in IISD Experimental Lakes Area, Ontario, Canada - Jun2016-L222-5m | ecosystem: Environmental > Aquatic > Freshwater >... | reverse complement strand
ACAAAGCCTTCATGGATTCAACTGCGGAAGAATTTGCAAACTTCAACGAGGGGGAGGTGACGCTCAACTAATTCCTAGATTTTGATCTCCAGCTATTTGGCTTGTGGCTTTCTTCCCCGATGCCAGAAGCAGCAACCAAAAGGTGCAAATGGATGGGGTTCAGAATCTAGGACCAAAAGCTAAAAAAGATGAACGAAATCGCATCCCTTCACGAACCAGTTCTTTTAGAACGTTGCCTAGAAATTCTGGGGGAGTCACTCACAGCTGAGTCAGCGATTCTTGTTGACGGAACATTAGGCCTCGGTGGACACAGCGAGGCCTTTTTACGTAAGTTCCCTCAGCTAACTCTCGTCGGAATCGATCGTGATGAGAATGCTTTGAAACTAGCTGGCGAACGTCTTGCACCATTTGCAGACCGCATTCACTTGGTTCAAGCCGTATACAGCGAAATTCCGGAAGTACTTCAAGAACTTGGTATCAATCTTGCTGATGCAGTGCTGTTAGATCTTGGCGTATCTTCAATGCAGTTGGATCAACGTGAACGTGGCTTCGCTTATTCTTTCGATGCTCCATTAGACATGCGCATGGATGATTCAGCAGAGCTAACCGCTGCAGCAATTCTAAATGAATACAGCGAAGATGATTTATCAAGAATTTTCAAAGTGTATGGCGAAGAACGTTATGCAAAGCCAATCGCTAAGCAAATCATCAAGGTACGTTCACTCACTCCATTTGTGCACAGCAAACAACTAACCGACATCATTGCCAAGGTTGTGCCATTTATCCCTGGTAAGAGCTCAGGTCACCCTGCCAAGCGGGTATTCCAAGCACTTCGTATCGAAGTGAACAGTGAGCTGGAAATTCTTGAAGAGACCATCCCTGCTGTTATCGACTCGCTAAAAGTTGGCGGCAGAGTTCTAGTGCTTTCTTATCAGTCGCTAGAAGATCGCATTGTCAAACAGGCTCTTGTGGCCGCAGCTAATTCTTCAGCACCGATTGATCTTCCAATCGAGCTTGCTGAGCATGCCCCAGTACTTCGACTCCTTGTTCGAGGTGCTGAAAAAGCAACACCAGAAGAAATCAAAGAAAACCCAAGGTCTGCATCAGTTCGTCTGCGTGCTGCCGAAAAGATAAGGAACGCCGCATGAGCGTATTAAGAGCAGCTCAACCTATTCGCCCGATTGCACCTAGGAGACACCTAAGACCCGTCTCTAGCGTTCCAGCTCCCTTTCGCAGACCTCAGCAGGCTGTTGCAACTAGAACTGCGGTTGCTACAAGCACATCGAAAGGACTAGCCAAGAAAGTCATCTTTGGTTTGATCTCAGTTGTAGTTGTGAACTTGCTAATCAACCTGCTTTGCAACCAGTCAATCTACAAAATCTCAGAGCTAAAGCGTGAATCTGCCGATCTAGCTACACAGGCTCAGATTGTTGGACAACAGGTTGATTCACTAAGGTCACCGCAGAACCTAGCTAACAGCGCTCGTGCGTTGGGCATGATTGTTAGTTCTAACCAAGTCTTCCTAAACGTTCGTGACGGCAAGGTTATGGGCAATGCAGTGCCAGCCTCAGCTAGCAACGCAAATTCAGTGTCTTCAAACCTAATTGCTAATGCTGCAATGATTTCTAAGAGCGATCCTGCAAGATTTGCTCAAGCTAAAAAAGCAAAACTTGAGATTCCAGCAATTAATTCAAGCTCGACGAGTGTCATCCCCGCTAATCAGGGTGCTGCCAAAGTAGTTTTGCCTAGTGCTGGCATTCCTGCCTCACCAACTCACTAAAACTCGGTAGGGGCATCACATGGACCAAGATGAGATGGACAAACGTCAAAAACGTTTCAATGCCATCGTCCTGCTCATCCTGGTCTTGTTTTTTGGTCGCCTAGTTTGGTTTCAAGTTATCGCAGCGCCAGATATCAACACTGAATCACTGAAAGCTCGTTTAGTTGAGCACAACATTGAAGCTGTGCGCGGAAACATTGTTGACTCTGCGGGACACATCCTAGCTACCACCGCTTTTAGTTGGGATGTAAACATTGACCCAGTGAATGTTGGCCCAGTAGTTCTCACCATCAACGAGCAAAAGGTTTCTTTCACTAAAGAACAAATTGCCGAAAAGATCGCAGGCATACTTCGTATTCCAACCGAGAGCATTCTTAGCAAAATGACCGGTCTTGGCCGCTATGCCAACCTAAAGAAATCAGTTAGCGCTTCGGCATACACAACACTCAAGAATCTAGATATTCCATGGATCTATTTCGACAGGAAACAATCTAGACATTACGCAGATGGAGCGGTTGCGGGAAATCTAATCGGCTTTGTCGGCTCTGATGGATCAGCTCTAGCAGGTATCGAGCGAATGATGAACTCTTGCTTGGCTGGAAGTGATGGCCGTGAAATCTATGAACAGGGTGCAGACCTGATCAAGATTCCGTCATCGGTTAGAACTATCACCCCTGTAAAGGACGGTTCCGATGTCGTACTGACAATCAATTCAGATTTACAGTATGCAGCTCAGCAAGAAATGGCGGCAACGGTAAGAAGGCTTAAAGCTGACTGGGCTAGCGCTATTGTCATTGAGGCCAAAACTGGAAGAATCCTTGCAGCAGCTGAAGCTCCGTCTGTAGATCCAAATAAACCAGGTGCTGTTGCTGAACAAAACAGACACAGCAGAATATTCCAATCAGCTTTCGAACCAGGTTCGATTTTGAAAACCGTGGCTGCTTCAACTGCGGTTGATACTGGCAAGGCGACTCCACTTACTCAAGTAGTTGCTCCAGATAGATTACGCATGCCATGGGGTCAGTTCATTAACGACTCAGAAGTTCACGCACCAGAAAAGTTAACTCTCACTGGAGTGCTCTCAGTTTCATCAAATACTGGACTAGTCCAGATCGGTGGCAAGGTCGACAGCGCTACTCGTTATGAATACATGAAGAAATTTGGCATGGGATCTAGAAGCGGGGTCAACTTTGAAGGTGAATCTTCTGGTGTGCTCTCTGATTACAAAACTTGGGACCGGATGACCGACAAGGTTGTAATGTTCGGTCAGGGAGTTTCACTAACTCCGATTCAGACTGCAGGGATGTATCAAGCTATCGCTAACAAGGGCGTTCGACTTTCTCCAATCCTTATTGAAGGTTGTAGAGATAAAGATGGCAACATGACCAGGACTTCTGTAGATACCCCAGTTCGTGTTGTTAGCGAGAACACTGCAGCTCAAACTTTGAACATGTTGGAAAGAGTTGTTGAAACAGGTCCAATCGGAAGAACTGCTCGAATTCAGGGATATCGAGTTGCTGGTAAAACTGGAACAGCTCAGATCGCCGAAGGTAAAGGCTATGGAAGATTGCACGCAGTTTCATTCGTAGGAATCGCTCCGGCCGAAAATCCGCAATACATAGTCGCAGTCACTGCATATAAATCAAGGACCGTGAGCAACTCTCTTGGTGCTACCCCTGGCTTCGTCTCTGTAATGAAACAAGTCCTAAAGACTTATGCAATTCACCCTTCTACGACTAAATCAAAGAAGTTAGCGACAAACTGGTAATCATGGATATCAAGCAATCGATTCCACCAATCCTTAGACCTGAAAAAGTCATGCCTGTTTCCTTAGCTGAGTTTGCTCAGCACTTCGGTTTGGAATACTCGGAGAGCGATGCAGTATCACTTACTGGAATAAGCATGAACACCGGAGATCTTCGACCAGGAGATCTTTTCGTTGCTATGCCAGGAATAAAAACTCATGGTGCTAATTTCCTAGCAAAGGCGCAAGAGCTTGGCGCGGTTGCAGTTGTAACAGATAAAGCAGGACTTGAGTTAGCCAAAAACGCCAGCGTCCCAGTTTTAGTTCTTGAAGAGCCAAGAGCGCATCTGGGGGATTTAGCTGCTTTTGTTTATGGCAATACTCCAGGGAACATGCCACTTCTTTTTGGTACGACCGGAACCAACGGTAAGACTTCAACCAGTTATTTATTAGAAGGGTTACTTCGCCAGCTTGGTCGAGTAACAGGACTTACCTCAACGGCTGAACGTCATATCGCTGGTGAAGTAATCGTGAGTCGGCTAACAACTCCAGAGTCACCTGAAATGCAAGCTTTGATTGCTCGCATGCGGGAAAAAGGTGTTACTGATGTTGCCATCGAAGTCTCAGCACAAGCACTAACTCAGTTACGCGTTGATGGAATCCAATTCGATGTTGCAGGTTTTACTAATCTTTCGCACGATCATTTTGACGACTACGACGGGTTCGGTGAATACCTCAGAGCAAAGGCAAGACTGTTTACCAAGTCAAAGGCCAAAAAAGCGGTTATTTGTTTAGACAGTTCTTTTGGGAAAGATGTCGCCAAGCTAAGTGAAGTTCCGGTTGTGACAATTGCAAGTAAGGCTGACATTCAAGCGGACTGGCAAGTCAAAGTTACTAAGGAATTACCTGGTAGAACCGAGTTCAATCTTCTGGGACCCAACGGTGAAGAACTAACTAGCAGTGTTCCTATTCTCGGAGCACACATGGCAGCAAATGCTGGTCTCGCTATTGTCATGGCGGTTACGGCAGGTTATGACTTCGAACTTATTGCTAAGGCAATTTCTAATGGCATAGCGGCTTATCTACCTGGTCGAACAGAACTTGTTTCACCGGCAGATGCACCAGCTGTCTATGTTGACTTTGGACACAGTCCAGATGCTTTCTTGAATACTTTGGCTGCGGTTAGAAAAGTAACTTCAGGAAAAGTCGTGATGTTATTTGGAGCTGACGGAGACCGTGATGCATCCAAGCGACCAGACATGGCTAAAGTTGCTGCCGCCGGTTGTGACATTTTGGTCATCACTGATCACCACCCAAGATTTGAAGATCCTGCATCGATTAGAAAAACTCTCTTGGCAGCAGCCAAGAATTTCAGACCAGAACTTGAGATTCATGAAGTCTCTCCTCCAGAGGCAGCAATAAGGTTGGCTGTTTCGTTAGTCCAACCAGGCGATGCGATTTTGTGGGCAGGTCCAGGTCATCAGGACTACAGAGACATCGAAGGCGTGCGAACCCCTTATTCCGCTAGAGCAGAAGCTAGAGCTGCTCTAAAGGAAGCTGGTTACTGATGATTACTCTTAGCCTTCAAGTAATTGCCGAAGTTGTCGGTGCTGAGCTAATTGGCTCAGGTGATACTCAAATAACTGGTTCGGTAGAGACCGATTCAAGACTTATCAAACCTGGTTCGCTTTTTGTGGCTAAGCCAGGGGAGATAACCGATGGCCATTTGTTTATCTCTCACGCAATTGTGAACGGTGCAGTAGCGGCGATAGTCGAACACGAAGTTGCTGAATCAATAAATCAATTGGTTGTCAAAGATTCTGTGCATGCTCTTGGCTTATTAGCTAGCTTCGTTGTTGCGCAAGTGAAATCAAAAGGTGCCTTGCAGGTTGTTGGAGTTACTGGATCAAATGGTAAAACCACAACTAAAAACATGTTGCGCGAAGTGCTCAGTCTTGCAGGTGAAACAGTTGCACCTGAGGAATCCTTCAACAATGAAGTTGGCGCTCCTTACTCAATGCTGAAGATCACAGCCGATACCAAGTACTTAGTAGTTGAACTTGGAGCAGATGGTTTAGGAAGTATTAGTTACCTTGCCAAGATGTGCAAACCTGATATTGGTATCGAGCTAAAAGTTGGGTTGGCTCATGCGGGAGAATTTGGTGGAATTGAAGCAACTGAAAACATCAAAGCAGAATTGGTAGAAGAATTAAGTAGCTCGGGTATCGCATTATTGAACACCGACGATTCTCGTGTTGCCAACATGGCTAAGAGAACCAAGGCCAGAGTAGTTGGCTTTGGAACAAATGCAGAAGCGGATTACAAAGCTACTGAAATCAATCTGGATATTGATGGCACCAGTTTTGTTTTTATTCGACCAGATGGATCAGCTGATTCAGTTCAACTTCAAATCCTTGGCGAACATCACGTCTATAACGCTTTGGCAGCGCTCGCTGTTGCTGACTTACTTGGCTTGAATACCCAGAAAAGCATCCTGGCACTTGAAAGCATGAACTTGGCTGAACGTTGGCGCATGGAGCGCCATGTTCGTAAAGATGGCCTAATAGTTATAAACGATGCTTACAACGCCAGCCCAGAATCTATGCGAGCAGCATTGCAGACCCTTGCCCAGCTTGGGCGGCTCAGTGGCAAGAAGACAGTTGCAGTTATGGGAGAAATGGCTGAGCTTGGCGAATTTGGAGCTAATGAGCATGATGCAATTGGGCGAATAGCGGTTCGTTTGAATCTGAGCCAAGTACTTGTAGTGGGTAAGGGAGCAAAACTTATTCATATGGGGGCATCTCAAGAAGGTTCATGGGATGGCGAATCAAAGTATTTTGATGAAATCTCCGAAGCTCTTGGCTTCCTGCGTGAAATGCTTACAGGAGAGGAAATCGTTCTAGTGAAATCCTCAAAGTCAGCTAACTTACGTTACTTAGGCGATGACCTGTTGGAGGAGATCAAATGAGAGCTCTTCTACTTGCCGGCTTATTAGGTTTAGTTTTTGCATTGGTGTTCACGCCAACTTTGATTTGGTTCTTTAAGCGGTTGGGTTGGGGTCAACCAATTCGAGTCGATGGACCAGAAACTCATTTAGTTAAACGTGGTAAGCCAACTATGGGCGGTATTGCCATCATCTTGAGTTCTGTTTCAGCTTATTTCTTAGCCAAGGCATACAACGGGGAAGTGCCAACCCAATCAGCGTTACTGGTGTTGTTTATGATGGTGGGCTTAGGTCTTGTCGGTTTCCTAGATGACTTCCTGAAAGTTAGAAGTCAAAAGAGTGCTGGGTTATCAGGAGTTCTAAAGATTGCTGGTCAATTAGTTGTTGCAACTATTTTTGCTTGGGCCTCTTTACAGAACACAGATGCTTTCGGTCTAACTCCTGCATCAACCCAGGTTTCACTATTTAGAGATACCGGTTTTGATCTGATGCAACTAGCTCCGAAGAGTTGGGGAGATGTTGGCATCTGGATTGGAGTGGCTGCCTTCTTATTCTGGATTTACCTTTTGGTTGTGAGCACCTCTAATGGAGTAAACATCACTGATGGGTTAGATGGCCTAGCTACTGGTTCCTTGATTATGTCGATCGGTGCTTTTGCAGTTATCGGTTTCTGGAAGTTCAACCAGGCTTGTGACATTAATAACCTTGCTCCTAACTGTTATGACACCAGAGATCCTTTGGATCTGGCAGTTGTTGCTGCAGCGATAGTTGGAGCGTTAATTGGTTTCCTTTGGTTCAATACCAACCCAGCTCAAATCATCATGGGTGATTCAGGATCCCTTGGTATTGGTGGAGCTCTTGCAGCTTTAGCAATCCTTTCTAGAACTGAAGTGCTATTAGTTTTGGTTGGTGGTTTGTTTGCCATTGAGGCAGGTTCAGTTATCTTGCAACGTGGTGTTTACAAGATCACTAAATGGACTACTGGGAAGCCAAGAAGAATTATTTTGATGAGTCCTGTTCATCATCACTTTGAACTCAAAGGTTGGAACGAAGTCACAGTGGTGGTTAGATTCTGGATTATCTGTGGTCTTCTAGTTATGGCTGGAATTGGTTTGTTCTATGTTGAGTGGATTTATGGTTCGGTTGCATGAGCAAGTTGGAGCATTTAGATAGTTGGCATTCGGACTGGAGCGAGCTAAAAGCAGTTGTTTATGGTCTAGGGGTAACCGGTTTCTCAGTTGCTGACACTCTCAGTGAGTTAGGCGCAACTGTATTTGTTATTGCAGATAAAGCCGATGAAAAGAGCCTTGATGTTTTAGAGGTACTAGGAGTCAAACATCTAGTTGGCGCTAGCAAGCAGGACAGTATTGCAGCTATGAAATCTTTTGGAGGCGATCTTGTCATCACATCTCCTGGCATCAAACCAGATGATGAACTGCTTCTTGCAACCGGCCAGTTGGATATACCAATCTGGACTGATATCGATCTTGCTTGGCGAGTTAGAGACAAATCAGGCATCCCTTCACAGTGGCTCTGTATTACTGGCACCAATGGAAAAACCACGGTTACTCAATTAGTCGAGCAAATGATGTTAGCGGCAGGAATTAGAGCTGCTGCCTGCGGAAACATTGGTGTTCCTATTTTGGATGTGGTTCGCAACCCAGCTAATTTTGAGGTACTCGTTGTTGAACTAAGTAGTTTTCAGCTGCACTATGTAAATGAAATCAGCCCATTAGTCAGTGCTGTTCTAAACATCGCAGATGATCATCTTGACTGGCATGGTTCGTTTGAAGTTTATGCAAACACCAAGGGCAAGATTTACAACAACACCAGCGTTTGCTGTGTCTATAACGTTGCAGATACTTTGACTTATCAACTCATGGAAGACTCATCGAACAGTTCAACGGCACAGGCAGTTGGCTTCACAGTAAATACTCCTGCACCTAATGAAATCGGTTGGGTTGAGGATTTACTTATCGATAGAGCTTTTATCGATGATCCTTCGGTTGCCGAAGAGTTAGCCACTCTTGAAGATCTAAAACACATAGCTCTGGTTAGCCCACACTTGATCTCTAACATTGCAGCAGCGTCTGCTATCGCAAGAGCAGCAGGTGTTCAGCCTCAGGAAATTGCGCGTGCGCTAAGAGAGTTTCGTCTTGATGCTCATCGAATTGAACTGGTGCTTGAGAAGGATGGCATCAGTTGGGTTGATGACTCTAAGGCAACTAACCCTCATGCCGCAGCCGCAGCTCTTGCTACCTTTGATTCGGTTATCTGGGTTGTTGGTGGCTTACTCAAAGGCGTTGACGTTTCTCCATTGGTTGAAAGATATGCAAAGAAAATTAAGGCAGCCATCGTCATTGGTTTGGATAGAGAACCAGTTCTTGCCGCACTTAGTTTGCACGCACCAAATACCAAGGTATTTGAAATAACTGTTGAACCAACTGAAGTAATGACTGAAGTGGTAAAGATTGCAAGTTCGATGGTAGTTACCGGGGATACTGTCTTACTTGCTCCAGCTGCAGCATCAATGGATCAATTCAAAGATTATGCAGATAGGGGCAATGCATTTGCCCAAGCGATAAAGAAAGAAGTGTCTTAGCCATGGCTAGAACTCCAAAGCAACAAAAGCCAAAGGCTAAAGCCCGAGCATCAGAGCGTCGGGTAGCAACGTTTATGAAATCACCACTGCGTTCAGCCGCTCAATGGTTTGATGAGTATTTCTTGCACCAGTCAAAACTTTTTTACTCACTGGTGATGCTCATTATCTTGATGGTCTCTTTTGGACTAATCATGGTTTTGTCTTCTTCCAATGTGAACTCCATCAAAGCTGATGGTGACCCGTTTGGCTATTTCAAGAGCCAGTTGCTCTATGCAGTTGTCGGCTTTGCCCTAATGATTTTCATTTCTATGCGGGATATGGAATGGATTCAACGTTTTGCAAATTTGCTTTTGTTTGGCGGAATCGTTGGGCAGTTACTGGTGCTGGTCCCAGGTATCGGTGTCTCAGTTGGTGGTAACACGAACTGGATCAAGATCCCATTTTTGCAAATACAAATACAACCATCCGAGTTTCTCAAACTTGGTTTAATCCTTTTCATGGCAAGTTTTCTCAGTCAAAGCAAAGTTGATCTTCGGGATTTCAATAAAGGTGGGAAGCAAGCTCTTGTTGCTGGATTTGCCGCGGCACTGTTGGTATTTTTAACTGGTAGAGACATGGGAACTGCGATTGTCATAGTCATGATTGTCATCGCGCTGATGTATTTAGCTGGAATGCCTCGAGAGCATCTGATGAAGTTCTATGGTTTGGCAGCGGTGGGCTTTGCAGCTGGTGCAGTCATATCGCCTTCTCGAGTGTTACGTATATTGAATTTCTTTGTGAGCATGTTCGGTCAGTCTTCTGCAATTGATGATGGTGCTAACTGGCAGGTAAGGCATGGAACCTGGGCGTTAGCCTCTGGTGGAATATTTGGAACTGGGCTTGGTCAATCAAAGTTGAACTGGGGTTGGATTCCTGAAGTTGAAAACGACTTTATCTTTGCCATCATCGGAGAAGAATGGGGCTTGATTGGAGCGGTTGTAGTGCTCGGGTGTTTCTTCTTGCTCTCTAAACACATCAGAAACATCGCAAGTAATGCCAGAACTTCTTTTGCCTCTCTAGCCGCAACTGGAATCATGCTCTGGATCTTGTTACAAGCTCTGATCAACATAGCTGTTGTTTTGCACTTGATGCCAGTACTGGGTGTTCCACTGCCTCTGGTATCCAAAGGTGGTTCGTCTTTGATTGCTGTT
>Ga0194048_10001949_pt1 | contig 10263 bp, 9 predicted proteins | sample JunL225m_MetaG_FD_161685 | JGI IMG/M metagenome (GOLD analysis project Ga0194048, IMG submission 161685) | Anoxic zone freshwater microbial communities from boreal shield lake in IISD Experimental Lakes Area, Ontario, Canada - Jun2016-L222-5m | ecosystem: Environmental > Aquatic > Freshwater >... | reverse complement strand
TCGCAAAGACGTGCTCGCCAAGTGTTACGGCGGCGACATCACGCGTAAGCGCAAGCTGCTCGAGAAGCAAAAAGAGGGCAAGAAGAAGATGAAGGCCATCGGCCGCGTCGAGATTCCGGGCGATGTGTTCATCGCCGCGCTCAGGCTCGACGACTGATTCTCTAGGCGTCGCTATATTCTTGCGAGGTGCCGTCACAGACATTTCGTTCGCTCAGTGAACGAAATGCGCGGGTCTTCTTCCTTGGGTTGTTGGTCTCGAACATCGGCAGTTGGCTGCAGCTCACGGCAATGTCGCTGTTGGTCTATCGCCTCACTGGCAAGGCCACCGATGTCGGTCTGATCATCGCCACACAGTTTGTGCCAACGCTGTTATTGGGTGCGTGGGCCGGGGCAGTGGCAGATCGCGTCAACCGCCGCAAGATGACGCTGATCACCCAATCGTTGCTCACTGCGCAGGCGATGGTGCTGGGTCTGCTCAACCTCACCGGTCACATCGGTTTGCCCGCTATCTACGTGCTGTCGCTTGCGGTCGGAGTCATCAACGCGCTCGACAACCCGGCGCGACGAGGGTTTGTCACCGAGCTCGTCGACCCCATCGACATTCCCAACGCGATGTCGCTCAACACTGCAGTGATGACCGGTTCGAGAATCTTCGGACCAGCGCTCGCTGCCGCGCTCACCAAGACCATCGGCACCGGTTGGTGCTTCATGATTAACGGCGTTTCGTTCTTCGCGATTCTGCTCGCGCTGTTGTCCATCGACATGAAGACGTTGCGACCGGTCACGGTGGCCAAGCGCGGTGGCACGCCAGTGCGCGATGCGCTGCGATTCATTCGTGGTAACCCTCGCTTGTTGCTGGTGTTCAGCGTGCTCGCGGTTGTCTCCACCTTCGCGTTCAACTACAACGTGAGCTTGGTTCGCCTGTCCGATAAGCGCTTTGGCGACAAAGACTTGTTCGGTTGGCTACTCGCTGCAGTCAGCGTTGGCAGCCTGATCGGGTCGCTGCGAACGGCCAAGTTGAACCTCGTCTCTGTTCGATATCTGCTCATCAACACGGCACTGCTTGGTGTCAGTGGCGCGGCGCTCGCGTGGGCCCCAAACTTCGGCGTGGCGTTGCTCTTCGCTGTGCCCACCGGCATTGGCGGTGCGGGCTTCATCGCCGCCACAAACTCGATTGCCCAGCAAGAGTGTCCACCCGAAATGCGCAGCCGCTTGCTCGCGTTGATGGCGGTGGCATTTTTGGGATCAACCCCGATCGGCAGCCCAATTACTGGTCTCATCGGCGATCGCGTCAGCGCCGAGTGGAGTCTTGCCTACGGCAGTTTCATCACGCTGATCTGCGTTGGCTTCGCAGCGCTGTTTCTCGCTCGATCTGGCACCGGACGCTTGTCTCGGTCACACTTCACAGGTGACTCGCAGCCGTTCGATCATGTGGTTTCGCCGTGACCTTCGCCTGAGCGACCACCCCGCGCTGGCCTACGCCGCGCGAGACAACAACGAAGTCGTGCCGCTGTTTGTGATCGACCCCGCACTCGTGCGTCACAGCGGCCAACCGCGTTTGGCTTTTATGTATCGGTCGTTACGCGCGCTGAACGACTCGATTGGCGGACAACTCGTGGTGCGTCATGGCGATCCACAGGTTGTGGTTGCCGCGCTCGCAGCCGAAACCCACTCGACTGAAGTGGTTGTCACGCGTGACTACGCCCCCTACGGTCGCGAACGCGATGCGGGCGTGGCCGCGGCGCTCGCTGTGCAACAGGTTGGCTTTGTTGGCAAGGGTTCGCAGTACGCAGTTGCGCCCGGGGGAGTGCTTAAACCCGACGGCACTCCCTATGCGGTGTTCACGCCGTTTCGGCGCACGTGGAATCAGCATGGCTGGACTGAGCCGGGCGATGCCGTGGCAGCCAACTTCAGCGGCGCCGAACAGTGGCCCTGCGAGCCGATCCCCGATGATCCCGAACTTCATTGCGCCTTGCCGCCGGCGGGGGAGGACGCAGCGCATTCTCGTTGGGACGAGTTCGTTGCATCGGGCCTCGACTCGTATGACCAGACCCGAGATCTTCCTGCTGTTGAAGGCACCAGCATGATGAGCGCGTATCTGCGCTGGGGTCAGGTGCATCCACGCCAGTTGCTTGCCCACCTTGGCGACGGCAAGGCTCACGAAATCTTCCGAAGTGAGTTGGCCTGGCGCGACTTTTACGCCGACGTATTGTTCCGCTCGCCACAAAGTGCCCGCCAGAATCTGCAGCACAAGATGGACGCGATCCGCCTCGACACCGACGACGCTGCCCGCGAACGTTTCAAGCTCTGGGCCACCGGATGCACGGGTTACCCATTGGTCGATGCTGGCATGCGTCAGTTGTTGGCTACTGGGTGGATGCACAATCGTGTGCGCATGATCGTGGCCAGCTTTTTGGTGAAAGACCTGCACCTGCCGTGGCAGTGGGGTGCGCGACATTTCATGCGTCATCTTGTCGACGGAGACTTGGCTTCGAACCAGCACGGATGGCAATGGGCGGCGGGTACGGGTACTGATGCGGCGCCGTACTTTCGCGTGTTCAATCCAACTGCTCAAAGCAAGCGGTTCGACCCAGACGGCCACTACATCCGTCGATGGGTGCCCGAACTCGCATCGCTGACCGCGTCTCATGTTCACGAGCCATGGACCGCGCCTCACGCGGCGGCGAGCCATGTGCGTCAGCCGATGGTTGACCACGCCGCCGAGCGTGCCGAGACATTGAGCCGTTACCAAGTGGCCATGGGACGCTAGCCTTTCACCACTGATGCTCGACGAACGTAAGACCGCCATTCTCAGAGCCGTTGTAGAGGAATACGTCACTACCGCGCAGCCCGTTGGATCAACTCACATTGCTGACGCGCCCGGTGTTCAAGTGTCCTCGGCAACTGTGCGTCACGACATGGCCGTGCTCGAGCAAGAAGGCTTCTTGGTGCAACCGCACACGTCGGCGGGGCGAATTCCTACCGATAAGGGCTACCGATTCTTTGTCGACGGCCTCGCGCCCAACGGCACGCTCGATGCCTTGGCCGCCCAACAGGTCGGCAACTTCTTCGATCGTGCGCACGGTCGCCTCGAAGAACTGCTGTCGCACACCAGCAACCTGCTCGCCGATCTCACTCACTATGCGGCGGTTGTTGTCGGCCCCAGCGCTCAGGCCGCCGTGGTGCGCTCGGTGCAAGTGGTTGGTCTGTCGTCGCACATCGCAATGGTTGTGGCGGTGCTCTCGAACGGTCAGGTCGAGAATCAAACCATCGAACTCGACAGCGATTCAACCGAGCTTCGTCTGGCTAATGCCACTGCGCATTTGCGGGCAGCGATGATTGGTAACACGCTCGGCTCCGCCGTGCTGAGCCTTTCCTCGGGCGATGTCGATGTCGACAATCTCTGCAACAAGGCACTCACTGCGCTGCGTAATGCTGGCGACGAGAATCCAGTCTTCGTTGGCGGCGCTGCGTCGGTAGCGAACTCGTTCGACGCCGTCGATGTCGTGCGTTCGGTGCTCACCACACTCGAACAGCAATACGTGGTTGTGTCCCTGGTGCGCGATGTCATCGACCGAGGCCTGTCGGTGGCCATTGGCGCCGAGCATGGCCTTGAGCCGCTGGTGTCGTGCTCGGTTGTCGTGAAGTCGGTGATTGTCGAAGGCGAACGCCTCGGCACCGTGGGCGTGCTTGGCCCAACCCGCATGAACTATCCGCAGGCACTAGCAACCGTCGACGTCGTGAGTGATCGCCTCGGTCGGCGTTTGGCAGAAGGCTGAAAACAATGGCCGATTTTTACGAACTACTTGGCGTCTCTCGCAACGCCACGCCCGAAGACCTGAAGAAGGCCTATCGCAAGAAGGCACGTGAGCTGCACCCCGATGCGCGCCCCGACGACGCCGAATCTGAGGCGTTGTTCAAAGAGGTAGCGCGGGCCTACGAAACGCTCAGCGATCCCGATAGTCGCGCTCGTTACGATCGCTTTGGCGAGTCTGGCCTCGGCGGCGCTGGCGGTTCGGGTGATGGGTTTGGCGGCGCTGGCGGCGGCCTCGGTGATCTCTTCGATGCATTCTTCGGCGGTGGTGGTTCGCCGTTCGGTGGTGGTCGCGGTGGACCCGCGGGCCCGCCGCGTGGGCAAGACCTCGAGGTTGTTGCCGATCTGTCGTTTGAGCAAGCCGTGTTTGGCGCCAATGTGCCCGTCACGTTGCGCACCGCGGTGGCATGCACCGATTGCAGCGGTTCGGGTGCTGGCTCGGGTACGCAACCAGTTACCTGCAGCGAGTGCAGCGGCCGTGGTCAGGTGCAGCGGGTGCGCCAAAGCCTGCTCGGCCAGATGGTGTCCACCGGGCCGTGCCCGCGCTGTAACGGCATGGGCCAGATCGTGGTCACGCCATGTCAGTCGTGCAGCGGCGACGGCCGCATCGTCACCGACAAGACCTATCAGGTCGACGTGCCTGCTGGTGTCGATACTGGTTCCACCTTGCGGCTCACTGGTCGCGGTGCCGCTGGCCCGCGTGGTGGCGCACAGGGCGACTTGTACGTGCACATTCGCGTGGCACGTCACGACCGCTACCGCCGCGAAGAGATCAATCTGGTCACCGACTTCCCGGTTTCCATCGCCCAGGCCGCGCTCGGCACGCGCTCGATGCTTCCCACGCTCGACGGTGATGAAGAACTTGAGATTCCAGCGGGCACCCAACACGGACGCGAATTCGTGTTGCGTGGCCGTGGAGTTCCACGTTTACAAGGGCGCGGTCGAGGCGATCTGATCGTGCGTGTCGCTGTGCAGGTGCCCACCAAGCTCAACGACAACGAAGCCGAACTGCTGCGACTGTTCGCCGAGAGTCGCGGCGAGATGGTCGAACCGCACGAGAAGGGCATCTTCTCGCGCATCAAGTCGGCCTTTTCGTGAATCCACTGTTGCGCCGTTCCGCGGCGCACGTGTTTGTCGATTCGCTGCACTCGCCAACGCTCAATCCCGACGATCAACACCATCTCGCCCGCGTGCTTCGGCTGCGGGCCGGCGAGTCGGTTTCGACCAGCGATGGCCAAGGCCGTTGGCGGAACTGCCGTTTCGTGAGTGCCGACGTGCTCGAACCCGACACCGAGATCGAAACCGTCGAGCGTGTCGTCCCCGAGATCACTATTGGGTTTGCGCTTCCCAAAGGCGATCGGCCCGAGTGGATTGTGCAAAAGCTCACCGAGATCGGCGTTGATCATGTGGTCGTGCTGCACGCCGAGCGCAGCGTTGTGCGCTGGGAGCCCGATCGGGCCGAGCGCAACATCGCCAAACTGGTCAAAGTCGCGCGCGAGGCGTCGATGCAGAGTCGGCGTGTGTGGTTGCCCACGGTGTCTGGTCCGCTGCGTGCTGATCAGGTAGCAGGCGGCTCTGTGTCGCTGGCCGAACCCGATGGCGACGCCCTCACATTGGCCGCGACCACGGTGCTCATCGGTCCCGAGGGTGGCTGGACGCCCAATGAACTGCACATCACCGCCAGCCATGTGAGCCTCGGTAAATCGATCCTGCGGGTCGAGACGGCGGCACTGGTAGCGGCCGCAAACCTGAGCGCCCTGCGTGATCGTTGAGCCACGAGCCGCGAGAATTTTGGCAACGAACGTCGATTATGGCCACAAACTGTTGCAAATTACTTCGGAGTGTGGTTGAATCATCACACTCCGGTTAAAACGTCACGGCGGACGTCACAGGATGATGAAGGGTGTTGATGATGCGAGAGTTTGATGATGATGACATTTCTTCATCTCCGTACAGTCGAAAAGTCGGTGAACGCCTGCGCGTCATCCGGCGTCAGAAGCGGCTGAGTTTGCAAGATGTCGAGGCCACCTCGAAAGACGAGTTCAAAGCCAGCGTGCTCGGCGCGTACGAGCGTGGCGAACGGGCCATCTCGGTGCCTCGTCTCGAGCGTTTGGCGTCGTTCTATAACGTGCCGGTCGAGCAACTCTTGCCCCGCGACGAGCAAAGCGTCGACAACGAAAAGGTCGACGAAGGCATTGCCGGGCGCAAGCTTCCGGTAGACCTCGTGAAACTGTCGCAGCTTTCTGGTCAGCCCTTCGAGATGTTGTCGCGCTTCATGCGCATGATTCAGGTGCAACGCCAGGACTTCAACGGCAAGGTGCTCACCATTCGTGGCGACGACGCACGCGCCATCGCGGCCATGCTCGATGTGCCCGTCGACCAAGTGGGTCAGCGTCTTGATGCGCTCGATCTGCTTGTGCATCCCGGCGGCGGCTGAGTCCGTTCTGCTCACAGTTGCCCGCACTCATGTCTGACGTGTTTGGCGCGTACCTGCACATCCCGTTTTGCTCCAAGCGTTGCGACTATTGCGCGTTTGCTACCTTCACCGACCGTCACCATCTCATCGACGCGTACCTTGCGGCCCTGCTCAGCGATATAGAGCGCCACATTCGCGCCGGTATGCCCGTGTCCGACACCATCTTTATCGGAGGCGGCACGCCAACGTTGGTGCCTCCTGCAGACTTGGCTCGTGTGATCGCTGCCATTCCTCGCAGCGCAACAGCCGAGGTGACAGTTGAGTGCAATCCCGACGATGTCACGCCAGAGATGATGCGCATCTATGCCGACGCTGGCGTGAACCGCATCAGCATCGGCGTGCAGTCGATGGTGCCCGAAGTGCTCGTGTCGCTGGGTCGCACGCACCTGCCAGCCAACGTCACTCGGGCCGTCGACGCGGTGCGCTCAAGTGGCATCACCACCTTCAATCTCGATCTCATTTACGGCGGCGCTGGCGAGCGGCTTGTCGATTGGGAGCGCACGCTCACGGGCGCGCTGGCGCTCGATCCGCCGCATGTGTCGGCCTACGCGCTCACCATTGAGGCGGGAACTCCATTGGCGTCGCAGCCCGAACGTCATCCCGACGACGACGATCTCGCCGACAAGTATGAAATGGCCGACGACATGTTGGCCGCCGCTGGCTTGTTGAACTACGAGGTCAGCAATTGGGCGCGGCCAGGTCACGAGTGCCGCCACAACCTGCTGTATTGGCACCAGAGCGACTATCAGGGCTTCGGCTGTGCTGCGCACTCACACATTGCTGGACGCCGTTTCTGGAACGTGCGCACCCCCGATCGGTATATCGATCTCGTGAGTGCCGATGCGTCGGTCGAGTCCGCCGGTGAAGAACTCGATGCGGCGGCTCGCCGTATCGAAGGGCTGCAACTGCAGCTGCGTCTCCGCGAGGGCGTGCCGTTCGAGGCGCTCGATGGCGATGCGTTGCCCGGCGTGGTCGAGTTACGTGACAACCGATGGGTGCTCACCCAGCGAGGCCGGCTGATGGCCAACGACGTCTCGCTGCGCCTCAAGGACTAGTTGCGGCAGTGGCTCAGGTTGCTCACAGGTTTTCGATGAGCATGATTGCGGCGAACACGAAGAACGAAATCGCAGCGCCGATACGCACGGCGCGCTCGGGCAAGCGGGCACCCAGCATGCGCCCAACCACGATGGCGAGTCCGTCGGCCAGCACCATGCCCACGGTCGATCCGAGCCAGGTGCCAAAGACGCCGTAATGGGTGGCAAGGGTGATGGTGGCCAACATTGTTTTGTCGCCCAGTTCGGCGAGGAAGAACACGCCGCCCACCGTGAGAATCGTGTTGCGTGCTGGCCTGTTGGCGCGTTCGATGTCGTCGCTGGTGAGCTTGTCGCCGCGCAGGGTCCACAACCCAAACGCCACGAAGGCGAAGGCAGCAATGATGGTGATCGCTCGCGTGGGTAGGGCGGCGCCAACCACAGCGCCTACGAACACCGACACGGCGTGCACGATGGCTGTGGCGAGGGTGATGCCGATCATCACCGGCATGGTCTTGAAGCGGGTGGCGAATGCCAGCGCCATCAATTGCGACTTGTCGCCAAGCTCAGCAACAAAGATCACGCCGAAGCTCACGAAGAACGCTGTCAACATCTGTTCAGCTCAGTTCAGTCCCGCCGAAGCGGTTGTTGAGGGACACAGCGGCAAACGAAAGTTGCTGCGGCGCACCCGGGTCATCGGCCAACGTATCAGCTGACAAATGTTGGCAGGAGGTCCCGGAATTCAGCTGATATAGTTCTGCTCGCTGTAAGTACGAATGCTGGCCAGTTGGCCGGTGATTCCATCTTGCGGGCGCGTAGCTCAGTTGGTTAGAGCGCCACCATGACACGGTGGAGGTCCCGGGTTCGAGCCCCGTCGTGCCCACTACAAATCCCTTGCGCAGCAAGGCTTTGCGGTGTGTCTAGCTTGTCCAGTGCTCGTTGATAAACGACTTGAGCACCTCGAAATACCGCTCGGGTTCGTCACGGTAGATGCCGTGTCCAGAGTTGGCAAAGCTCTCGAAGCGAACGAACTGTTGCGGCATCGCTGCGGCCATGCGTCGTGCATCAATCACCGGAGTGACCGGATCAAGGTCGCCAGCCATCACGAGCACCGGGTCATTCACCTTGGCGAGTTCGGGCAAGAGGTTGAGCGCAGCGCCTTCGTGGTGATTGAAATGGGTGAGCACATCGTCGTTGCGCACGGTGCGTTGCCCAGCAAATGGGTTCACGTTGTTCTGTGTGTACAGCGGCCCGCAAACCTTCACGTAGCGGCGAGCCATCTTGGCCATCGTTGCTTCGTCGGGCGCATTCCAGAATTCGAGCGCCACGTCTCGAGCTTCAGCGCCACCCAACTGTTCGAACATGTCGAACATCGCTGACCGGTCGTGATCCGAGCGGGTGCTGTTCAGGATGATGCCGCTGGCAAAACCCGGGTGGCGCGACGCCAAGCGCTGAGCGACGAATCCGCCGAAGGACAGTCCGAGGATGAACGGCTTGTCGATACCAAGCGTCTCGCACAGCGACACCGCATCATCGGCCCACTGATCGAGGGTCCACGTGTCGGGCGTGCTCCAGTCGCTGCGGCCCTGCCCGCGATGGTCGTAGTACAGCACCTGGCATGTATCGGTCATCGCCTCAAACGCTGGCTTGAACGTGTTGTGGTCGCCGCCGGGACCGCCGTGCATCAGCACGAGGGTTGGGCGGGGTCGCATTGCATCGCCGTCGGCAATCAGGCCCTGGCCATCGATATCAAACCAAATGCTGGTGTCGGTCCCAATCGCAACTTTCATGTGCGCAACCTTAGAGTTGCGCGCTAGGCCATCGACGCGAGTTTCGTCAAAAACGATTCTCCGCCAGCGTGCATGGGCGCCGGTGCGAGGTTGGCTAGTCGACGAGTGGGGGAGGTGGGGCCCACACGTGGTCGGTCTCGGCCCCATAATCGACTGCTGGGGGCTCGGTCTGCACCGACCCGGGACCTGAGTGTTCGCTGGCGATGAGGGCCATAAACGCCTCGGCTGCTTCGGCAGCAGCCAACTCGATTGCTTCGCTGTGGTCGGCTTCGCGCGCAGCCCATTGTGCTGTGGCGGCTTCGGCCGCAGCAGCGGATCGGGCGTATTCCTGGGCGATTCGCTCTTGGGCCTCGGCTGCATCGGCCTCGGCATCGAGGAACATCTGGCGGCGCTTGCGCACCCGGGCCATCCACACCAAGTCGATGATGAGCACGATCGCGATCAGCCCCACGAGCAGGTAGCCCGGGAAGGTTGAGGTTTGCTCGGTGATGTCGCCACCGGCCGCAGGCGAGGTGATTCGGGCGAGCAGGTTGTAGGTGCCGTAGGCAAACGAGTCGACAGCGAACTTGGCTGCCACGCTGGTGCTTTCGCCTGGGTCGATCGATTCAAAGCTGATCGACGCCGCAAACCCGGTTGGTGGTGATTCTTTGCCCACCGTGAAGTCGACCACGCCGGCGCCACTTGGGCGGCCGCCGGTATTGGTGATGGTGACGGTCATGATGCGCGTTGGTGAAATACCCAAGGCATCGCGCCACCAATCGCCGCGCACAAAGCTTGATGTGAGGCTCAGCGTGGTGAGGCCAGCGTTGGGGTCAACGGTTGGAATGCCGTCTTGAATCGGATGATCTTTGATCGTGATCGGGATAGTCACGCCCTGCGCCGCAAAGTTCGATGCCACGTACACCACGCACGGGCATGGTGCTGGGGGAGGGCCAACCACGACACGCCCGGCAAACGCGCCGTTGCTGCCGATGCCGAAGCTGCGAGTGCCCGGACCGTCACAGTCGGCGGTGCCGTTCACGGCGTTGTTGCCGCAGATTTGAACGCTGACTTTGCCAGTAGGCCAACCAGAGCCGCGCACGGTCATCTTTTCGCCCAGCGACCAGTCGGCATGCAGCACCGTCGCCGTTGGGCCGTCGGCGGCCGGAGGCA
>Ga0194048_10001946_pt1 | contig 10271 bp, 10 predicted proteins | sample JunL225m_MetaG_FD_161685 | JGI IMG/M metagenome (GOLD analysis project Ga0194048, IMG submission 161685) | Anoxic zone freshwater microbial communities from boreal shield lake in IISD Experimental Lakes Area, Ontario, Canada - Jun2016-L222-5m | ecosystem: Environmental > Aquatic > Freshwater >... | reverse complement strand
TGTCAGCTACTCGACGATCGTCGCGATTGGCGAAAGCAAGAAACAGCCCGGCGTGCTCTACGCCGGCACCGACGACGGCGTGCTCAGCGTGACGCGCGACGGTGGCAAGACGTGGGAGAACATCACCAAGAATCTTCCGGGCTTCCCCGCGGGGGGCTACATCAGCCGCGTGGTGCCCTCGGCGTTCGACGCGGGCACGGTGTACATCACCGTCGACAACCACCGCCTCAACGACTACGCCCCGTACATCTGGGTCAGCACCGATTTCGGCAAAACGTTTACCGCGACCGTCAACAACCTCGGTCCAGAAATCGCACGCACCATCACCGAAGATCAGAAGAACCGCGACGTGCTCTACCTCGGCACCGAGACGGGGATCTTCCTCTCGCTCGATCGTGGCAAGAACTGGAAGCGCCTCAAGGCCAACTTCCCGACCGTGCGCGTCGACGAGATCACGCTGCACCCGCGCGATAATGCGATGCTCGTGGCCACGCATGGCCGCGCGCTCTGGATTCTCGATCACCTCGAGCCGATTCAGGAGTACACCGCTGCCAAGGCGGTGGCGGACGCCAAGCTCTACAGCGTGCCGACCGCGCTACAGCTCAAGCGCAAGAACGAACGCAACGCCGAGTTCTGGGGACACCAGTATTTCGTCGGCGAGAATCCGCCGGCCGATGCCATGATCCAGTTCCAGGTCAACAAGCCCGTGACCGGACTCGGCATGCGCATTCGCGCCGCGGGCAAGGTGGTGCGCACGCTGACCGTGCCGGCGAATCGCAACGTCGCGGGCATTCAGACCGTGTGCTGGGACATGCGGGTTGAGCCGATCGCGGCCGACTCTGGCGCGGTCGGTGGTGCCGGCGGCGGAGCAGGTGGTGGAGCAGGTGGCGGAGCCGGTGGTGGTCGGGGTGGACGTGGCGGCGGCGCACCGGCGGTGCCGGGCGTGCCAAGCCCGGTTCCCTCGGCCGGCTATCTGCCGCAGGATCAGTGCGCAGCCACTGAGGGCGCAGGTGGCGGTAGCGTACGTGGTGGTGGCTTTGGCGGCGGCGGTGGAGCCGCGGGCCCGTATGTCGTGCCAGGGAGCTACACCGTGGAGTTGCTGGCCGGGACCACGGTGCTCGACAGCAAGCCGATGACGATTGTGATGGACCCCGAAGTGAAGCTCACCGCTGCGGCGCGCGTGGCCTACAACACCGTCGCGACGGATTTGCACGAGACGCAGCGTCGTGGTCAGCAGGTGGCGAGCGCGCTCACGGCCCTCGGCATGCAGTTGCTCACCGTGCAAGGAAAGGTGAAGGCCGCCACGAACGTCTCCGATGCCGTGAAGGCGCAGGTTGACGCACTTGGCAAGCAGTTCGACTCTGTGCGTGTGAAGTTCGGTGTGGCGGCTGCGGTTGCTCCGGGAACCGGTGGTGGTCGCGGCGGAGCAGGTGGAGCGGGCGGCGGCGGTGGCCGCGGCGGCGCCGATCCGGCGAACGTGCTTGGCAAGGTGAGTTCGGCGAAGAACAACATCATTGCCTTCTGGGAATCGCCGAGTGCGAGCACGCTGAAGCAGGCGGCGGAGGCGAAGGCCGGGCTGCCCAAGGCCATGGCGGAGGCGAACGCGGTGCTCGCGAGTGCCGCCAAGGTGAGCGCCGCGCTGAAGGCGGCGGATATTACGCTCACCGTGCCGGCGGTGGCGAAGTAGGGAGCGGGCCGCCCGAAGGTGGGCAGGTAGATAGAGCGGCGGTGGTGCCCGAGGGTTGGGTGCCACCGCCGCCGTCTTTCCCCGCACCCGCGTCAGGGATTCTGCCATTTCGAGCCTCGCGGTCATTCGGTTACCATACGAGCAGTAACCGGTACCACCGCGCGGCCCCAGCGGTTGGCCCACCCCGACCCTTTCCAGCAGAGTTCTCTATGCGTCGTTCTATCGCGCTGCTCTCATTGGCTGCTACCGCTGTGGCTTGCACGACAACCAAGGAGCCAGAAAAGCGGCCGCTTGGCCAGGCCACCGGTCAGGCGTCTAGTGAAGCGCCTGCTTCTGCAGTCTCGATGGATCTCAATACCATCAGCGGCTCAGTGTTGGAGCAGCTTCCAGCCTCGCCGTACGTCTATCTCAAACTGAAGACGGCGAAGGGCGATGTGTGGGTCGCGGTGCCCGAAGCGAAGATCGCCGTCGGAACGCAGGTCACGGTGTACGGCGCACTCGCGATGGGAAAGTTTGAGTCCAAGACGCTCAACCGCACCTTCGACGAAGTGTACTTCGGCAATCTCACGCCGCCGGACGCACCGCCGGCAGATGTCGCGGGTGCTGGTGCTGCTGGTGGTGCTGCACCTCAGTCGGTGGGCACGCCACCGGCCGTCGACGCCAAAGTTGGGAAGGTGGAGAAGGCGAGCGGTGCCGATGCGCGCACGGTCGCCGAGTTGTGGGCGCAGCGGGGCGCGCTCGCCGGCAAGACGGTCACCATTCGCGGTGTAGTCGTGAAGTACAACCCTGGCGTGATGGGAAAGAACTGGATCCATTTGCAGGACGGCAGCGGCGACGCGGCCAAGGGCACGCACGACATCACGATCACGGCGATGGACGGCGCCGCGTTGAACGCGACGATTACCGTGACCGGCGTGGTGCATCTCGATAAGAACTTCGGGGCAGGGTACAGCTACCCGATGATCATCGAAGACGCGAAGGTCGCAAAGAAATAGGGCGCGATGTGGTACCCAGAGCGCCGCCGCGTCCGCCGCGGCGGCGCGTCGTGTCTGTGGCTACTCCCCGACCGAGCGGGCGATCAGCCACTGCGCGAGCAGGTAGGTGGACATCACCAGAAAGCGCCCGAACTCGGGACTCCCAATGGGGCTCCCCTCGGGTCCGTGGAACTTGTTGATGGCGAGGGTGCTGTCGGAGATCAGAAAGAGCACGGCGCCAAGTGCCGCGCGTCGCGCCGCCGCGGTCTGCACCAGGCCAGCGCGTCCCCATGCCTGCCAGGCCATGGTGGAGATCACGCCCACGTAGAGCACCACGGGAATCCGCATGGCGCCGAGTGACGGCCAGAGGTAGGCGAGTATGACGCCAGCAAAGCCCGCGAACACGACCAGCGCCCCCTTGCTCGCGCGCCGCCCGCCGCCGTGGGTGGCAAAGGCCGAGATGTAGAACAGGTGCGCAATAAGAAACGCGAATAAACCGAAAGAAAAAAGCTTGTATGGCAACATCAATAAGACATCACCAATACAGGATACCGACAATCCCGCAATAATGAGCAATCTGTAGCGCGGTGCTTCGGCGCTCGTCGCGGCTGCACCAAGTGCCACTAACAGCAGGCACACCAGCGGTTTGAGCACATACACCGCTGGCAATACGTGCAAAATGTCCACACAGATCAGCGAAATGCCGAGCACCCAGATGACTGGGGTCAGATAGAAGGCCGCGCTTGGAATGTGCGATCGCGGTGCGCTCGCGCTCATGTGGTCACCTGAAGGATCGTTGCCACGACCTCAGCTGCCAGCGCTACGCTGGGCACACTCCCCTGTGCCACGCGCGGCGAACCGCCGCCACGTCCGCCAGCGGCGGCGAGCACCGGTTTGAGCACCGCCCCTGCATTCACGCCGCTGTCCTCGCTCGCCGCGAACACCACCGTCGCCGGATTGCCTGCCGCACCGGCATAGACGGTCCGCGGTTCAAGCGACGCGGCCTGTGCGCGCGCGCGCAGTTCATCCACCGTCGCGGTCGTATCGTGGATCCGCACCACACCATCGGCTACCCCTTCCACGGCAGCTTCCACAGCCGCGCGCATCTCACGCACCTGATACACGGCCAGTCGCTCAGCGAGCTTCCGACGCTCGCTATCCGCGGCTTTCGCCGATTCACTCGCGTTCGCCACCAATGTCGGCAGCTCATCCACTGCACAGGTGAGCTGCGCGGCCATCTTCTGCAGCGCATCAAAGTCCGCGCGCGCGCGTTGCAACCCGCGCCACCCACAGAGAAACTCGACCCGCACCTGCTTCTTACTCTTCTCCACGCGGCGGATTGTCACGGGGCCAATCTCTGCGGTGTTCCGCACGTGGGTACCACCGCACGCACTCCGATCGATCCCCGCGATCTCCACAATCCGGATCTCCCCCTCACGATCACTCGGCTTCCGCAATCCCGTGGCAGTGGCGGCGTTCTCGAAACTGACATGCACCAAATGCCCTTCCATCACCAACTCGTTCGCGCGGCGTTCGGCGCGCGCGGTGCGATCAGCCGAGAGCATATCGACATCGAGGTCGAGCGTCGCATATTCGTCACCGAAGTGCACGCTTACCGTCTTGTGGCCGAACAGATCCTCAAACACCGCCGAGAGCAGGTGTTGCCCCGTGTGCTGCTGCATGTGATCCTGGCGGCGTGTCCAGTCGACAGTGCCGGTGATCTGCTGCCCAACGGTGAGCCGCGATGGCCGCGCCACGACGTGCGCAATGCGATCGTCTTCGTCCACGACATCTGCGATCGGCTCGCCACCCAAGGTGCCGAGGTCGTGGGGCTGGCCCCCGCTCGTGGGGTAGAAGAGCGTGCGGTCGAGATAGACGCGGTCGCCAGCGACCTCAATAACAGTCGCGGTGAACTGGGTCGTATAGGCGTCGGTGTAGTAGAGGCGCTCGGTCATATCGGGTCCCGGAAGAAGGCGCATCGCAAGATAACGCCCGGTAGTAGCCGCGGCGCACGCAGGCGATATCTTGCACCTATGCGCACCGTCGACGTGACCATCCATTATCTCGAACTCGTACAGCCGGCCGATTTCCGCCCCAAGCGGTCAGTGCGCGCTGGGGTACGGTTTGCAATGGTCCCGGTGCCAATGCCGGAGCTCAATCGCTTCTTTTACTGCGCAGTGGGCGCCGCGTGGACCTGGTATGAACGCCGGTCGTGGACCCTCGCGCAGTGGGCGGCGGCGATGGGTCCCGAGCTGGAAACATGGGTGCTCTCTGTCGACGGGATCCCGGCAGGCTACACCGAGCTCAAACGGCTGGACGATGGCGCGGTGGAGCTCAACTACTTCGGACTCCTCGCGCCCTACGTTGGCGCAGGGCTCGGCGCGCATCTCCTCACCGAAGCGGTTGACCGCGCGTGGGCGATGGGAGCGACGCGCGTGGTACTCAACACATGCAGCTTGGATCACCCGGCGGCGCTCGGGAACTATCTCGCGCGCGGATTCACAGAGATCCGTGCCGAAACAATTCGCAAACAATTGCCCGCCGATCATCCGGGACCATGGAACGGCGCAGTGGAGAGCCGCTGATGGATGTGCCATCGTTGATCAAGGCCCCGGTACACCCGGCGACGGCCGCCGCTGCTCTCACGAAGCTCTGGTCGCCGCGTGTGGTCGCGGAGTTTGACGACTACTACGTGAAGATTGCGAAGGTGTTGGGGAGTTTTACCTGGCATGCGCACGAGCACGAGGACGAACTCTTTCATATCCTCACGGGGCGGTTGCGCATCGAGTTCGAATCGGGGCCCGTGGATCTGCGTGCCGGTGATGTGTTCGTCGTGCCGAAGGGAATGCGACACAATCCGGTGGCGCTCGAGGAGTGCCACGTGATGCTGATCGAGAAGAAGAGCACGCTGCACACCGGCGATGTGGTGACCGCGCAGACGCGGAGTATCGACGAGCAACTGCGAGGCATGTGATGACTGTGACGACGCTGATTCTTCCGGGGCTCAACAATTCCGGTCCCGACCACTGGCAGTCACATTGGGAGCGGCGCGACGACACCTGTCTGCGCGTGATCCAAGCGGAATGGGATGCGCCGCGCTGCGAGGATTGGGTGGCGCGCCTCAATCAGACCATCCAGAACATGGTCGGAAAGTTTGTGCTCGTCGGCCATAGCTCCGCGTGCGCAATGATCGCGCACTGGGCCACGGAAGCCGATCTCGGCGACATTTTCCGGGTGAAGGGCGCGTTGCTGGTAGCGCCGAGTGATCCGGATGCGCCGGCGTATCCGTCGGGCCCGACAGGGTTCGGCCCGGTCCCCGACGAGCGACTCCCGTTTCGATCGATTGTCGTGACCAGCGACAACGACCCCTATGTGGATCTCGCGCGCGCGATTGAATACGCCCAGGCGTGGGGGAGCGAGCTCGAGATTCTTGCTGGTGCGGGGCACATCAATGTGGCCAGCGGCCACGGACCGTGGCCGAAGGGGTACGAACTTCTGACCTCGCTCCGCTGAACGGATGACGGACTCGAGAGTAGGGACTCGCGTGCGCGGCGCATCGGGTGCATCCTTCAGGTAGCGTACCAGAACGAGCGACCGGTGGGATGACCCTCTCTCAGGAAATCCGAATGCGACGAGTGATGATGCAGGCGCTGACCGTCGGCGTGCTATCGGGCGCGATCGTAGCGACGGCGCACGCGCAGGATTACCGCGCGCGGGTCACGCTGCCTGGCGGCAATCGGCTCCCGATTGCACTCGATACGATTGGTACTCCGTACGAGGTCGATGCCCCCAAGGCGCGCGTCTACGACGCGGTCGCTCTGGTGATGAAGGATTTGAAGATTCCACTCGATCACGATGATGTGGCGTTCGGCACGATTGGGAATGCGACGTTGCAACTTCGCGCGTTTTTTGCCGGATCACAGCTGTCACGCTATGTGGAGTGTGGGCTCGGCGTGCTTGGGCCGAACGCCAACAGCTGGAAGGTGCATATGGCGCTCATGACCTTTGTGGATTCACTCGGCCCCAATCGCACCCGCGTGCGCGTGGCCCTTTCGGCGGGTGCTGCTGATCCGGCTGGCGCGACCAAAGAGTCCACGATGTGTGGCACAACCGGGGTGCTCGAAGATAAAATCAGCGCGCTCCTCGCCAAACAACTCCGGTAACACACGCGCAGTCACGTGTACGATTCGCGACCCACTTCCTTGACTCATCCATGATCTCACTCGCCCGCGCCTTTCGAGTTGTCGTGATCCTCGTTGTCGGTGCCACCGTCGCGGAGGCGCAGCTTCCCGGTCAGGCACGTTCACAACAACCGACGGTCCGACTGCGCACCGCACTCCCGGGCTATCCCGATCCGATCGCGCTCGACACCGTCGCGAACTACACGGAGATGAAGGCCGCGCCGGGTGTCGTGTTTAGCGCTGCGGTCGAGGCCTTTAAGACGCTGGACATTCCCGTGACCGTGCGCGATTCGATTCACGGCACCGTTGGAAACCTCGGCTGGATCAAATTGCGCCAGCTCGCAGGAAAGACGATGTCCACGTCGTTCAACTGCGGGAGCGGCATGACCGGCCCCAATGCCGATGCCTACCGACTGACCATCGCCGCGGTCGTGATGATTGAAGCACTCCCCAATGGCAACTCACGTGTGGGTGTGGCGCTCGTGGGCAGTGCACAGGATGTGCAGGGTGCATCAAAGGATCCTGTTCCCTGCGGCACTAGTGGCTATACCGAAGGACGCATCGAAGCACTCGTGCGCGCCAAGCTCACGCGCTGATTTCACCGACTCAGACCTGTGTCTCACACCTTTACGCGCGCGATCGTTCGTCCCCCGAGTGCCACGTTCACTCAAGGGATCACGTCGCACTCCGCCCTTGGGGCCCCCGATCTTGCACTCGCTGCGCAACAGCACGCCGCGTACTGCGAGGCACTTGTGAACTGTGGGCTCACGCTCAGCACGCTTCCTCCTGATGACGCCTATCCGGACTCGACATTTGTCGAGGACACTGCGGTGATCGCGCGCGGGTGTGCCGTGCTCACGCGCCCCGGTGCGGCGAGTCGCGCGGGCGAGATTGTGAGCATGAAGCGTGCGCTCGCAGAATTCTTCCCGTCGCTGCACGAGATTGTCACGCCCGGCACGGTCGACGGTGGCGACATCTGTGAGGCCGAAGACGAAGTGTTTATCGGGATCTCAGAGCGCACGAACGCAGAGGGGGCGCGACAGCTGATCGCGTTGCTCGCTACTGTCGGGATTCCCGCGCGTACGATCGACATCCGCAAGATTCCCGGACTGCTACACCTCAAGAGCGGCCTCACCTCGCTTGGCAACACAGCGCTCGTTGCCGCGCCGGAGATTGCCGAACGTCCGGAATTTGCGGGATATAAAGTGGTGCCGATTATCCCCGGTGAGGAGTATGCAGCGAACTGCGTGCGGGTGAACGACCGCGTGCTGATTGCCACGGGATTCCCCTATCTCCTGGCGAACCTCCAGTGGATGGGATTCGACCCGATCGAACTCGACATGTGGGAGTTCGAAAAAATGGACGGCGGGCTGAGCTGCTTGTCGCTGCGCTTCTAAGCGACGCACGCGCATCGCATGCCGCTATTCCTCGAACAGGACCGTCGGTTGTTCTGATTCGAGATGCAGTTTTCGAATGAGCGGCCGAAGCGCTTTGGCGAGCGCGCGGGCTTCGGCGTCGGTCAACGCGTCGATGCCGTCAAAGAGCGACTGCGCCGGTGGGGGCGGTGCTTTGCGGAGCATACGACGTCCCGCCGGCGTGAGCGACAGAATCGTGCTCCTGCCATCGGCGGTCGATTGCGCGCGCGCGACGAGCCCCGCCACAGCGAGTCGCTTGGCAACAATCGATGCCGTGCTCTGACTCGTGCGCGCCCGTGCGGCGAGATCGTTGATCGAGAGTCCGTCGACTTCGCCAAGCTGTCGCAACAGAAAAAGCTGCGCGTTGGTGATGCCGGTTTTTCGTTCGACGGTCCGCGCCGAGCGATGCAGCTGCGCGACGAGCACGCGAATCTGACTGAGAATCGTCTGGCGCGAATCCGCCGTGGTGCGCGAATCTGTGGACACTTCGTTGGGGGGTACGGAGTGTACGAACTCGGCTCGTGCTCCCGTGGAGGGAAGCGAACCGCGCAGAGCAACTACCAAAAACTTGACCGCTTGGGGCCGTAACCGCTAGGGCAGGTAGCGCTACGTTACGGTCGCGGTGCGGACTGTGCCACGCTGAGTCGGTGCAACAGCAACGCGGCGCGCTTGGCCTGCACACTGAGCATCCGCAGATCTGCGGTTTCCTTATCGCTGTGGTCGTCGTGCCCTGAGAGTCCGATCCCGTCGATGTTCATGGGGACGATATCGGCAATGAATGCCACGTCAGCGGCGCCGGCGCGCGAGGGGTCGACGGCATCGACGGGCCCCGTGCCCAGTGCGCGGGCTGCGCCGTCGAAGATGCCGAGGAGGCGGCGATTGCCGTCGGTGGGGGCCATCGGCGGGTAGCCTTCGTCGAAGCTGATCTCTGCCTTGGTGAGGGGGAGATGCTGGGCGACGATCTCGCGCATGGCCGTTTTGGTGCGCGCGAGTTGATCGGGGCTGACGGTGCGCATGTCGCCGGTGACCACAGCGGTGCCGGCGATCACGTTGTGTTTGCCAGCGGCCGTCGCGCCGTCGCCGGAGCTGTCCACGGAGACCTGGGAGCCGCCGGCAATGAGACCCGGGCTGAAGGCAAGGTATCGCTCACCTGCGAGCGTGGACTGAAACTCGCGCAGAATGCGCGCGGCCTCAAAGATGGCGCCGGCCCCGATGTCGTCGCGGAAGATCTGCGAGGCGTGCCCCGGAGTGCCGCTCGTGCGGATGGTCCAGTTGGTGGCGCCGCGCCGCGAGATCACGCCTTTGGTGGGATCTCCTGGGCCGTCCTCAAATCCGATGGCGGCGGCAGCGCCTTGCGCGGCGTCGATCAGGGTGCGTCGCGCGTCGGAGAGTGGGCGTCCGGCATCTTCTTCGTCGCCGTCAAAGACGACGGTGATGTTCATTGGGGCGAGCAGGTTCGCGTCTTTGAGGGCCCGTAGGGCGGTGACGATGATGACGTCGCCGCCTTTCATGTCGATAATGCCGGGGCCGCGTGCGGTGGAGTCGGCGAGCTTCTCGAACTTTTGGAACGGACTCGACGGTTCGAAGACCGTGTCGAGGTGTCCGATGAGCACGAGCTTGGGTCCCGGCCCCGGATGTTCGGCGACCAGGTGACCAGCGCGTTTTACCGCGGATTGGTCGACCCATCGCGTGGTGAAACCCAGGGAGTCGAACTGTGCGCGGAGCACAGCGCCCACGGCGCGGACGCCGGCGAGGTTGTGGGTGCCGCTGTTGATGTTGACCAGGCGCTCAAGGAGTGCGATCGCGGCCGGGGTGCGCTGGTCGACGGCGCGGGAGACGCGGCGCTCGGCGTCGGAGAGCGGTGGCGCGGCGGCTGGGCTTTGCGCCGCGAGCGCGGCTGGGGCGGCGGTGAGGGCGGCCGCGAGGGCGGTCTTGAGGCCGAGGAGCGCGCAGCGCGACAGGGCGCGGAGTGACAGGGCGCGGAGTGACAGGGCGCGGGGGCCGGCAATAGAAC
>Ga0194048_10001942_pt1 | contig 10282 bp, 13 predicted proteins | sample JunL225m_MetaG_FD_161685 | JGI IMG/M metagenome (GOLD analysis project Ga0194048, IMG submission 161685) | Anoxic zone freshwater microbial communities from boreal shield lake in IISD Experimental Lakes Area, Ontario, Canada - Jun2016-L222-5m | ecosystem: Environmental > Aquatic > Freshwater >... | reverse complement strand
GCGATGAACTCACAGACGCGGCCGTAGTCAACGGTGTCCTCAACGCGGTCGGTGACCGTTGCGTCGCAGGCGCCGACGTCGAAGCGCAGGTCGAAGACGAGCCGCTGGCCAATCTCCTGCTCGGCGTCGCTAACACCATGATGGGTGTAGAGAGAGAGGCCGGTTACTTCAATGCTGGTGGCGGCCAGCTCAGTGCTGCGCTCGCCGAATTCCTCGTCGAACTCCTCGTTCTCCTCGTTCTCTTCGTCAGCGTCCATCGCGCGCCAAGGTAGCACTAGCGAGCTTCAAGCCGTCGACGGTTGCTCGCACGTCGTGGACCCGAAAAACTGAGGCGCCGCGCTCAAACGCCAGCACGTTGGCCGCGACAGTCGCTGCAACGCGCTGGTCGGGCCGCTCGGTGCCGGTCAGCTCGCCAAGGAAACGCTTGCGCGAGAGGCCGATCACAACTGGAAAACCGAGCGCCGCGACTGCGCCAAGATTGGCGAGCAGGTCGAGGTTGTGTTCAAGCGTCTTACCAAAGCCGATCCCTGGGTCGACGGCAATCCGTTCGCGCTTGATCCCGGCTGCAATCGCTAGCTCGGTGCGCTCGCTGAGAAATTCGCAAACCTCGGCGACAACATCGTCGTAGCGGGGCTCATCCTGCATCGTCTGCGGCGAGCCGATCATGTGCATTAGGCAGCAGTCACAGCCGGCCTCTGCGACGAGCTCGGCCATCGCTGGCTCGCGCGTGAACGAGCTGACGTCATTGACGTAGCTAGCCCCGGCCTCGAGCGCGGCTGCCGCGACAGCGACCTTGGTCGTGTCAACGCTTATCTGCATCTGCGGCGCGGCGGCGGCGATCCCGTCAACCACAGCGATCACTCGGTGCAGCTCCTCGCCTTCGTCTACCGGCTCGGCTCCAGGGCGAGTCGATTCGCCGCCTACATCGATGATCGCCGCGCCCTGCTCGATCAGCTCAAGGCTGTGCGCTATCGCGGCCTCGGCGGTCGGCAGCAAGCCTCCGTCGGAGAACGAGTCCGGCGTCGCGTTGCAAACACCCATCACCTTCCAAGCAGCACTCATCGGGCTACCTCTGCGCGCGGCGACTCAGGCCGGTTCAGGCTTCTCAGGCAGATCGAGGCCGCGGGCCTCGAGCGCGCCGCCGGCAAGGCCAGGCAGCGTCGTTGGCCGCGGCGCGGCGCGCTCGGCCTCTGTTGCGCCTTCAGGCGTGCCGTCAGTCGGCGGCGCCGGAGCGTCGTCTGGGCCGAAGACATCTTCTTCGCTCTTGCCGTCGAGCAGCGCAAGGAATTCATTGCGCTCGATCGTCTCACGCTTGAGCAGGATCCGTGAAGTTGTTTCAAGCACCTCGCGGTGCTCGGTCAGCATGTCCCTGGCGCGCTGGTGGGCCGACTCGATGATGCGGCGGATCTCGTCGTCGATCTCGCGCGCGATCTCATCCGAGTAATCCGGCTCTGATGAGAACTCACGGCCGAGGAAAGGCTGTCCTTGATCGCGGCCGAATACGCGCGGGCCGAGCCGATCGCTCATTCCAAAGCGCATCACCATCTGCTTGGCGGTCGCTGTGACCTTCTCGATGTCGTTGGAAGCGCCGGTAGTGATCTCGCTGAAGACGATCTCCTCGGCGGCGCGGCCACCTAGCGTCATCGCCATTGAGTCCAGTAGTTCGGCTCGAGTCGTGAGGAAGCGATCCTCTTGCGGCATTGAGATTGTGTAGCCGAGCGCTTGGCCGCGGCTGACGATTGAAATCTTGTGGACAGGGTCTGAGAACTCGAGGTAGTGGCCGACGATTGCGTGGCCCATCTCGTGGAAGGCGGTTACGAGCCGTTCCTTGTCGCTCATCACGCGCGTCTTCTTCTCAGGGCCCGCGATCACGCGCATGATCCCCTCTTCAAGCTCAACCTGGGTTACTTCGCGCTTGCCGTGGCGGGCTGCCAGCAGCGCCGCCTCGTTGACGAGGTTGGCTAGGTCGGCGCCGGTAAAGCCGGGCGTCTGGCCGGCGAGCGTGTCGGTGTCGATCTCCTTCGCCAGCGGCTTGCCGCGGGTGTGAACGTCAAGGATCCGCGCGCGGCCCTTGCGATCGGGGCGATCGACGACGATCTGCCTGTCGAAGCGGCCTGGGCGCAGCAGCGCTGGGTCGAGAATGTCGGGGCGGTTGGTGGCGGCGATCAGAATCACGTTGTCGGTCATCGTGAAGCCGTCCATCTCTACGAGCAGCTGGTTGAGCGTCTGCTCGCGCTCGTCGTGGCCACCGCCCATGCCGGCGCCGCGGTGGCGGCCGACTGCGTCGATCTCGTCAACGAAGATGATGCAAGGCGAGTTCTGCTTCGCCTGTTCGAAGAGGTCACGCACACGGCTCGCTCCGACGCCGACGAACATCTCGACAAAGTCGGAGCCGGAGATTGAGAAGAAGGGAACGCCAGCCTCGCCGGCAACGGCGCGGGCCAGCAGCGTCTTGCCGGTACCTGGAGGGCCAAACAGCAACACTCCTTTCGGGATTCGAGCACCGAGCGCTTGGAACTTTTTCGGGTTCTCGAGGAACTCTTTGATCTCATGGAGCTCTTCGACCGCTTCGTCAACACCAGCCACGTCGCGGAAGGTGATCTTCGGTGAATCTGCAGTCATCCGCTTGGCGCGCGACTTGCCGAACGACATCACCTTTGAGCCGCCGCCCTGCATCTGGTTCATCAGGAAGATCCAGAAACCGATGAAGATCAAAAACGGCAGCACGTAAGTCAGCAGCGAGAGCCAACCATTCGTCTTGCGACCCTGAATGTTGTAACCGCCGGAGAGCTTGCCCTGATCCTCCGCGCTCTGGAGCTGCGCTTCGAGCCGATCGGAGCCTGCGTCGGTGAAGCCGGTTTCGTACTCCTTACCGCTGCGAGGAACGACGACTACGGTGTTGTCCTTCGTCTTCAGATCGACCGACTTAATGCTGCCGGCCGACAACTGCGAGATGAACTCGCTGTAAGTCGGGACCTTCTCCTTCTGCCCGCCGCTGATCAAGCGCTGCGCGAAGAACGCGAGCACGATCACGATCAGGATTGGGAAGGCTGCGCTCTTGAAAAAACGACTCATTGAGTGGGGTACGCTACGCGGATCGGATGGGGATTACGATGATGGGACAGATCCTTCAGGGTAACAGCCGCGATCAGCGCTACGAACCGCTCTCAGGCCGAAGCAGCGAAGCAACATAAGGCAGGTTGCGCCAGCGTTCGGCGTGATCGAGGCCGTAGCCGATCGCGAAGCGGTTGGGAATCTCAAAACCGACGTATTTGATCGGCACGTCGGCTTTGCGACGTTCGGGCTTCGTCAACAGCGAACAGACCTCTAGCGAGGCCGGGTCGCGCGCGCCAAGATTGCGCAGCAGGTACTGCAGAGTGAGGCCAGAGTCGACGATGTCCTCGACGATTAGGACGTCGCGGCCTTCGATCGGCGCGTCGAGGTCCTTGAGGATTCGAACGACACCGCTGGAATCGGTCTGCGAGCCGTAGGAGGCCAGCGCCATGAAGTCGAGCTCGCAGGGCGCGGTGATCTTTCGCATCAGGTCGGCGAGAAAAAAGGTGGCGCCCTTCAGCACGCCTACCAGCAACAGGTCGCGGCCTTCGTAATCGGCGCTGATCTGAGCGCCAAGCGCGCGTACCCGCTCCTTGAGCTGGTCGGGCTGAACGAGAATCTCACCGATCGGTGGGTCATCACTCATCGCCGCGGAGATTACCCTTCGACCGGTCGGCGGGCCGTGCGCTGCGGCGAGCATTCGAAGCGCAACGTTCGGTTACTGACCACGGCGCGCGCGCCGCCACCGACGTCGAGCGCTGCCGGTTGGTTGCCCTCGGCGCCAAGTTCGACCAGTTCGTCGATCCGCGCTGCGGCCTGCGGGCAGAGCGAGCCGGTCGCCTCCTCGGCAAGTCGGCGCACGATCAGCCTCGCCAGCGCCGGTGGCAGAGCAGCGAGATGTTCGGTCGAAATCTCACTCTTTCCCGCTAGCGCAGTGTCTACAACGATTTCCAACACTTCGGCCTCGTCGCGCAACAGGTCTGCGCTTTGGAGAATGTTTTCGTCGGTTGCCGGGTGGACGCTGCGCAGCGCCGGCAACACCTGGCCGCGGATTCGGCCGCGCGCGTACTTGTCGGTCTCGTTGCTGGCGTCTTCGCACCATTGAAGGCCACGGGAGCGGCACCAGTCTGCTGTCTCTTCGCGCGTGAAACGAGCTCGCAGCAAAGGACGGATCAAGATCCCGCGCTGATCAGGCATTCCAACCAGCGAGCGGCGACCTGGCGAGGCGGCGAGGCGGTAGAGCACGGTCTCAACTTGGTCGCTGGCGGTGTGCCCGGCGGCGAGCCGCGCGCCGGCGGCGCTTGCGAGCTGGGCGCCAATTCCATAGCGAACATCGCGCGCCCACGCCTGCAGGTTGCCCTCGCGTGGTGCGCTGACGCTTTCAACTGTGAGGCCGACACCGAGCCGCTCGCAGAGCGCCCGGCAGAGCTGTTCATCATCGCCGGCTTCGTCGCGCAGCCCGTAGTTGACGTGCAGCGCAGTGACGTTCTCACGCCCGCACAGCTCGACCGCGATGTCGAGCAGACAGACAGAGTCGCGCCCACCGGAGAGGCAGACGACGACCGGCTCGCCGCGCTCCAGCAGGCCGCCTCCTCGGACCCGTTCAAGCAGCTCGGCTGTCTCGTGCTCGGCCACTATTTCCCCTCGGGAAGACCGGCGAGGAAGAGCTCGGTCGCGTGGCTAAAGCCCTTTAGCTGGACCTCGCCGATGCGCTCAAACTCAAGATGCTTCCCGGCCATCTCAACAACCGGCCAAGTCACGAGCACCTCGCCTGCTGCGGCGCGCGCGGCGACGCGGGCGGCAAGGTTGACCTCGCGGCCGAAGTAATCGCCATCACGGAAGACGACGTTGCCGCAGTGAATCCCAATTCGTGGCAGCGGCCGCTCGTTGCTGAGCACCTGAAAGCCAACCGCCCAATCAGTCAGCGAAGCTGAGTCGGGCGAGACGATCATCACCTCGTCGCCGATCGTCTTCAGGATCCTCGCTTCATCAGGCAGCGTCTGATTGACGTTGCCAACGAAGCGCTCGACAATTCCGGCAGCCTCCTCATCGCCGACCTCCTCGGTCAGCTGCGTGTAGCCGGCCAAGTCGGCGAAGGCGATCGCGACACGAACCTGACCAATCTCACCGCCGCCCGACTCAGCTTCCATGTGACCGACGATGTCCTGCTCGACGAAGTGATTGAGGAAGCGGCGGTGGAGGTGATCGATTACCGGCGAAAAGAGTGGCAGCAGCTCTTCTGTGATCCCATCCATCTGCTCAGCGATCCGCTCGCTCGAAACTCCATCACGAAGCAACGGTTCGTGGACGTGGAGGTGAACTAGTCGCACTTCAGCGTCGGCGATCTTCGAGACCGCCTGGCCGTAGACGCGGACCGTCTGCAGCAGAGCGTCTCGAGGGAAGCCGGACTCGACGGCGGTCTCGAAGTGGCGGAACATTTCGACGTCCTCAGCTCCAAGGTCGTCAAGCGCTCCTGACGGCAGCCCGATCGCCGCGATCAGCTCCTCGATCACTTCGGCCTTTAGGCCGCTCTGCTTAGCGGCCTGCTTGAGCGTGAAGCGCTCGCCGACCATCTCGGCGACGAGCTCGTCGGCGTAACCGACGAGCCTTCCTTCAGCGATCGCTTCCTGGAGCTGCTCGATCGAATAGCCGCGCTCGCGCAGCTTGACCAGCGAGCGAGCCTGCGCGATCGCGCTGGGCCCCCAGCCTTCGCTGAGGTCGTGCTTGGGGAACAGCCCTAGCGCGACCCAGCGGCGCAGCGTTGAGAGCGAAACACCGGCCCGCTCGGCCGCCTCGGCGCCTGCGAGCTTCTCGCTAACGCCGCGCTCCTCTTCGTTGCCTAGCTGGTCGTCCATCGCGCGACCGACCTAACGCTTACTGGACTACAAGTTGCGGGTAGTCGGCCTCGAGCATCGAGCGGTAGAGCCCGTAGACCGGCTTTGTGATTGGAATCAGCGCAAGCGCCGACTTGACGTCGCCGCCGGCCTTGATCCGCCTGCGAGCAATCGCCACCGGCACGTTCTCCTTGCCTTGGAAGTAGCTATTAGCAACCTCAGAGCTCATCGTCAGCTTGACCTTCGGCTCCCAGTCGACATCGTCGGTCCACTCCCAGTAGAGGTTGCCATGCTCACCTTGGCGCGCGGCGCGGGCGTTCACTACTAGGTCCATGTCATCGAACTCAAAACGCTGGGGTACGTCGGCGTCGCGCAGCTTCGGGCCCATCACAGGGTCTTCGCTCATCAACGTCATCGCGCGGTCGATCACCGCGCGGAACTGCTCAGTCGACTCGAACTGAGCGGTCATCAGCTCGCTGACTTGCGCGGAGCTGCCTTCTTGCGCGGAGCTGCCTTCTTGCGCGGCGCCGTGGCAGGCTTCTTCGCCGCCGTCCGGCCCGACGCGGCTGGCGTGGAGCGCTCCAGCGCACCGATCCGTCGCTCAATTACGGCAAGCCGTTCCTCGAGTCGTTTTAGATCCTCGGTAGTTGGCGGCAGCGCGTCCCCAACAGCTTCGCGAACTCGCTGCGCTGCGGCAGCTAAGTCGTCGGCGATATCGGCGGCGCGGTCCGGGCGCAGCTGCGCTCCGGCGGTCTGAAACGCCTGATCAACGGCGGAGCGAACTTGATCCCCGCGTGAACCGCGCTTCTTATTCTTGCTCTTCGGTGACTTCTTCTGATCTTTGGCCATAGCTTCACAATACTCTCGCCCGGTTATCTCTGCTGAGCCACGACACGTCCACCCAACTGCCCCGCTCGCGCCGCGCGCGCTGCTCACCGGCGACCCCGGCCGCGCCTTGGCGCTGGCGCAGCTGCTGACCAGCGAGCCAAAGATGTTTAACCACAACCGCGGCCTTTGGGGTTACAGCGGATTGGCCGAGGATGGCGAGCCGCTGACGATCATGAGCCATGGGATCGGCGGGCCAAGCGCGGCAATTGTGCTCGAAGAGCTTTGCGACCTCGGCTTGGAACGAGCAATCCGAATCGGCTCGTGCGGCGCGCTGAGCGATTCGCTGGAGCTAGGGCAACTGATATGCGCCGATGAGCTAATCGGCGCAGACGGAACTAGCAAGGCCCTGATCGGCGAAGCAGCGCTGGTGCCTGATCAGCAGATGACGGCGCTGCTGGCAGCGCATGCCGACCAAAGCGGCACGGTCGTCAGCGCAGACCTCTTCTACGAGCGCGGCGGAGAGCGGATCGAGCGCTGGAAGGGCTCGGGAGCGATCGCTGTCGAGATGGAGGCCGCGGCGCTGATGGCTGTCGCGAAGCTTCGATCGATCCGCTTTGCCGCTCTGCTGATGGTTAGCGACGCCTCCGCTGGTGCCGGTGCGAGGCTAGAGGGAGTAGCGCTCGAGCGCGCTACCGAGCTGCTCGGCCAGGCCGGCCTAGCAGCGCTGCTGGCCAGCGACTAAACCGCCTAGGAGCTTTTGGCAGCGAGCAACGAGAGTTCGATTGCCGCTAGCCGCTCGTCGATCGCGGCCAACCGCTCGTCGAGCGAAATCTGAGAGTTTTTGTTGAAGCGCTCGTCAAGGCGATCAACCGAATCCTCGATGCCTTCGAGCCGCTGAGCGACCGAGCGCACACGGCGCGTGAGCCGCTCAAGATCGGCGGCCGAAGGCAGGTTAAGCGCTCCCATCGCCACTTCCTGAGCCTGAGTTGCTCGCTCACGAGCCTCAAAGACGCGCCCAATTGCGCTACTGACAAGCGGGTTCTCAAGCAGTTCTTGAGCGAGACGTCCGATTGCGTCCTCGCTTCCGCGTGTGAGTCGGTCTTTTAGCCCGTCGTCAGTTTCGTTGGTCATTTCTGGCTCCCAGATAGCTCGCTTATCGCTTCACGGTACTGGGTGGAGACTGTTGCGACGCGCCTCGTGGTGGTAGCTTCGCTGCTCCCTGTCCGAGCCACTTAACTTCTGTTTCGTTCAAGTCGAAGCGCCTTGGCCGCTAGGACCGGCCGACGGCCGCTACATCGTCCGCGGACACGCCGGCGAGCCGAGCCATGTGCTGGTGGTGGCGACGCTCGGCGCCGAACGTCGCCGGCGCTTTCGCCGGCGGATCCGCGCCGCACAGCCAAACCCTGAAGCGACGTCGGTCGCAGTCGGCCGCGCAACGTTGATCGGCGCGCGCCCGCTGCAGTCAGACGCTGCGGCCTGGCTGCGCAGCGCCGACTGCGAAGCCGAAGCACTGGCAGGCCTGGCCGTTATTAACTCGGTTCTTCAGCGGCAACGAATTGTTGCCGCCGACCCCCGCGCGCATGGAATCGCACCCGGGCAGGCGCTCGTGCTGCGGGTCGGTGTTGGGGCCGGAGAGGAGGTAGCGAACGGCCGCTGGAGCTCGGCGACCGAGGTAATTCTTGGCGCCGGGAGGCAACGACGCGAAGCCGTCCTCAGTCCGCAGGAGCGGCTGGCAGCTGTGCTTAGCGGGCGCGACGTGATTCTGGCCTGCGAGGAGTTGACCTTGCGCGCCAGAGCCGACGTTGATGCTGGCCGCTGGCGCGAAGCGGCATTCCAGCTCGATTGCGCGCTGCGGGCAGCAGTCGCCGAACTGGCAAGCTGGGCCGGGCAGGGCGATCTTGACGAGCGCATTGCTCTTCTAGCTGAGGCCACGGAACAGGCCGCAGACGCTGCGCAGACAGCTCTTATCGGTGGCCTTAGCTCGGAGCAGATCGCAGCACTGGAAGCTAGCCTGCTGCGACTCGAAGCGGCGCTGCGAGCGCGCACCGCGATCGCGCGCTAGCTCGCAGCATCTGCTTGGCGTTGAGCTTCGAGCTCGAGCCGGAAGGCGGTCAGCGTCCGCTGCAGCGACTCGCTTTGAGCGCGGCGGATAAAGAGCCAATCGGTTACAGCGCGGAACGGATTTGAGCTCTTTAGCCGGTAGTCAAGGTCGAGCTGGACTGTCAGTTGCCCGTCTACCGGCATAAATCGCACGCGCTGGCGAGCTGAAATAGCGCGATCTTCGACCTCTAACTCCTGCCCCACTCCAGGCTCGTAATCAAGCACCGTTTCGCGAACCTCACCTCGCCCGGCTGGGGTGGACTGCCAGACGACGCTCGATCCAACTAAGGGCGGCTCGCCACAGACACTGACGACCGAGCGCAAGCCATCGATGAAGAGCGGCCAAGATTCACGGTCGTACCAAAGAGCTTGCGCTGCGTTCAGCGACACGTCGCCGATCACCGTCTTCGCCGAGGCGACGCTCACTAGAGCACTCGGCGCAGCAGTTCGAGCGCCGAGGCAACCTCCTCAAGGCGCGGCTTGATCTCAGCTGCGAGCCGCTGGCGCTCGATTTCACCCTGCTCGGTGATCGCGTAGAAGCGCCGCGAGCGGCGCTGAGGATGCTCCCACTCGCCGGTGACGAAGGCGTTCTCCTCGAGCGAGCGCAGAAGCGGGTACATCGTGTTCGGGTTGACGCTGATCAGCCCTCCGGTCGAGATGCTGATCCCTTCGATCAAAGCGTTGCCGTAGGAGGGTCCGCCTGACAGAAGGTGGAGGACTAGCAGCGGCAGCAAGCCGGCGCGGCGTAGCTCGCCGACGAGAGGATCACTGGCCCCCGGGCCACCACCGCTGGCCGCTGGAGCGCGCGCCGAGGTCAGCGGCACCGCTTCGGCAACGGCCTCGTCGGTCTTGCGTTGGGACACGTCCAGCAGTATGACGAGCGCCGCCTGACGAGGCGGCTCAGCGGTCGAGCAGGTCGTCTAGCGAGCGCTGCTCCGGGTTAACGGCGCGCGCCGCGGCGGCTCGCGGGCGACCACCCTTCGACCAGTGCTCAACAATGTCGCGGGCCTTCGCATGACGCTGCGTGATGCCACGCTCGATCGGCTCAATCTGGAGCCCTGCAGGGTCGCTGCCGCGCACGACCGCGTGGAAGACGCGGCCGCGGATCGAAACGCGAACGATGTCACCCGGTGTTATCGAATCAAGTCGCACGCGGGTCGATCATGACGGATTTAGCGACCGCGCTCAGGCGATCAAGAACGAGAAGGCGATAATCACGTAGACGGCCAGCAACTGCAGCCCCTCGAACCAGGTCGAGCGGCCGTCTTGGGTGACCTGGCTGGCGAGCAGGGCTGAGAGAATCAGCGCCGCTAGCTCGAAGCCATTGAAGACCAACGCCATCGGGTGCGGACCGATCAGGTGCGAGGCAAGAATCAGCACCGGCGCCACAAAGAGCGCGATCTGAGCGCTCGACCCAATCGAGATGTTAACCGCGAGGTTCATCTGGTTCTTGCGCGCCGCGAGAA
>Ga0194048_10001941_pt1 | contig 10283 bp, 10 predicted proteins | sample JunL225m_MetaG_FD_161685 | JGI IMG/M metagenome (GOLD analysis project Ga0194048, IMG submission 161685) | Anoxic zone freshwater microbial communities from boreal shield lake in IISD Experimental Lakes Area, Ontario, Canada - Jun2016-L222-5m | ecosystem: Environmental > Aquatic > Freshwater >... | reverse complement strand
ATCCAGTGACGTCCGTATTCGCGCCGATACCCCTGGACAAGTTTGATACCTGCGATCTTCGAAAGGGCGTACGCCTCATTTGTAGGTTCGAGCTCGCCGGTCAGCAAATACTCCTCTTTAATAGGTTGAGGTGCGAGACGTGGATAAATACACGATGATCCAAGAAAAAGGACTTTTGGGATATCCGCAGCATGGCAAGCGTCAAGCAGACTCATCTCAATCTGGAGATTCTCTGTTAGAAATTCGACTGGATAGGTGTTGTTGGCATTGATTCCGCCAACACGTGCGGCCGCAATGACTACGGCATCGGGCTTCTGTGTTTTGACGAACTCGAAGACCTTTTTGCGGTCAAAGAGGTCGAGTTCTTGTCGACTTGCCCCAACCCATGTGTGGTGCGCCCCTGCATCAACATTGCGCGCGATTGCGGACCCCACGAGGCCGCGATGTCCTGCTATATAAATCTTCACAGGACCTCCTCTTCAGCCAACCCATTTCTATGTTAGCGGTGGCACCTTGCGACGTGAGACCCTCGTGCCTGCGTACTTGATGGCATACCGCATGGGCAGTTCCCACAATTCGGATATCGACTTCAACCCAGCTGGTAGGAATCGTTTGCGAATGAGACTTGCCTCGCGAACTGAACCATCTCGGCCCCCCACAGATAATGAATCATCGTGCCATCGAAATGAAGCGAGCGTACGGTTAAGAAACTTCAAGGACCCAACTTGAGACAGACGAATTAAGAGATCTAAGTCAAAAGCCCATTTGAATTCTGAATTCAGCCCACCAATTTGTTCGTAAGTATCACGCCGAAACAGCGAGCCAGGTTGGGGAATCAGTTGTGGGCCAACTCGCAATAACGGAACTGCGTACTTCCCCGACTTATTAGTGAAAATTACTTGGTTCTCACTGTTTATGTAGTCGCAGCCGCCGAATGCCAAAACAGCGTTGTGATCATCTCGCAACGCTTGCGAAGTGACGTCGAGTGACCCGGGTTTTAGAAGATCATCGTCACCGAGCCAATTAATAAAATGCACTGTCTCTGGGAAAGTGATGAGACCAGTGTGAATTGCCGCCGCTAGGCCAGTTCCTGGGTCGGCTATGACTCTGTCATATTGGTCAGCACTGATTTCTGGGGGCAATGGCACAGAAATTGGCATCACAATATGAATGAGTGAGGAACCAGCTTCACGAATTGACCTGAGGCATTGGGCCAAATACTCGGGGCGAGTACCAAGCGTGGGCACAACAATGCCAATTTCCGGGGAAGTCATCATGACAATCTTTCCATATATATGGATGTATTGAACGAAAGTGGCGAAAGAGCGCCTACCTATTCAGGATTGAATACAATGTGCCAGTCGCGTATTTACGACTAGGCACTTATTATGACCGTTGTTCCCATAAATGATCTCTCCCGATGGGATAACTCTGAACGAGACCGCATAGACAGCCGCATTCAAGCGGTTGTGAAATCTGGTTACTTTATGCTGGGTGGCAATACAAAAGAGCTTGAGGCTCTGCTTTCACAGCGACTTGACGGAATGAATGTCATGTGTGTCGGTAATGGAACAGATGCACTCACGGTTTCTATCCTGGGGCTTGGTCTTCAAGCGGGGGACAAAATTGTGACTGCCGCTAATGCTGGCGGATACGCGACAGGTGCCATCCTGCGTTTGGGTTGTATCCCCGTATTAGTCGACGTTGACCTGGAGACTGCACAGATGTCAGTAAGTAGTTTGTCTGCAGTTCTTGTGCAACATCCAGATATCAAGGCAGTCATCGTGACGCACTTATACGGACTAATGGCTGACATCAGAGCAATCTCTACAATCACTCAAGAGAAAAACATCCTCTTGATTGAAGATTGCGCACAAGCAATCGGTGCCGAATTAGATGGTCGTGAAGCTGGCTCATGGGGAGAAGCTTCCACATTTAGTTTTTATCCAACCAAGAATCTCGGATGTTTGGGTGATGGTGGCGCTGTGGCATTTCGTCACGCAGAGGATTACGCACTCGGCCGAAGGGTTGCGCAGTACGGCTGGTCCGAGCGCTACGTCATCTCCGACTTGGATGGCTTTAATAGTCGACTCGATGAAATTCAGGCTGCAGTTCTATTGGAACGTATACAAACTTTGAAAGCCAACAACGACAAACGCCGGGCAATAGTTCGTCAATACTCAGCTTCACTGCCTGCTAATCACCAGATGGTCTGGAATGATGACGCGTCATACGTTGGCCACTTGGCAATTCTTGTTGGTCCTAGTCGATCTCATATTCAACAAGTCCTTGATGCACATCAGGTCGGACACGGAATTCATTATCCACTGACCGATAATCAACAGCCAGCATGGCAGAAGGTGTTTCTTGATGCTTCTGTTCCGAATTGCGAGAAATTGGGCAAGCAGATTGTGACAATCCCTTGTTTCCCTGCAATGACTGACGCTGAAGTTACACAGGTATACACAGCATTAGCTGCGCTGTAAGTATTTTACTGTGCGCCTAATTGGCGTAGTTCTTCAAAAACATTGATGTATTCACCTGGGTCATACGGCTCGCTTGCCATCACGCCCAATACGCCGTCCGTTGTGAAATGCGTTAGATCAAGCCACATCAAAGGTTCTAAGTGAACCATGTCGCCTAAGTGAAGTCGAAAATCTCTTCTCTCGCCGGTTGCGGTAGTAATTGATGCGGTCATCTCACCCGCTAAGCACATCAACAACTGATGACACTTTCTGTGAGCATGACTTGCTCGAGTGGTTTCTGGGTCAATGCCACTCAACCAAAAAAATCGCTGCGGTTGAAACGGTGTATCTGCAAACTCGATAACACCAAGGCTTCCATCATGTTCAGTGTGTACATGTGCACGAAGGCTTTTGCCGGCAAATGCATCAGACATTTGATTTTCCTTTGACAGACTTCAATGTGTATTTCACCGATCGATCATCAACCACTGTCATTCCTGCATAATTCGCCGCACGCGCACGTGCAACGCTCATGACATCAACTTGTTTACGCCAACGCGGGTGCACTTCACTTGCTAACGCACGCCACATCTTGGTTCCAGGATGTGTGGAGAAATATGTCCAGGGTTTCCCAAAAAATGAACGATGAAAGTGAACAACTGCTGGTTTAGTGATTGCTTCACCAATTCGTTCATCTGGGTCAACTGCATCGACATAACGGAACATTTTCAACAAGTGGTAGGGCATTGAGTTGTATCGCGGATGTAGCTGATCAAATGAACCATTCAGTGCAAAGTTCAGTGCGTCCTGGTCCACGCAAGGCATGGTGTACTTCTCTAAGAATTCCAGGGTACGACCGGTGAGATTCTCTGCACGCCACCTATCAAGATCAATCAACATAAGCCCTGTATTCAAGTACGGAGTCATCGGGTCAAATTTTTCTTCTTTCCACGGCCTCCACATGGAGGGGGACGCCATCCACACAATGTGGGCATCAAGCACTGCGCCAACGGCAGTCATGAGTTGCAATTCCCACAAGTCGGTGAGATCCTCCATGACCACCATGTCCGCGTCCATATATATGGCACGCGATTCAGTCTGCAATAAATACTCTGGAGCTAGAACGTTGTAAGCAGTTGCTAGCGGGAAACCTCGTGCAAGCTTTACAGCACTGAACTTGTCTGCATCAATAGAGCGGACCTCCACGGTGGCAAGCGATGTCTGCATGGCGCTGATCCGCTTGACTTCCTTTGTCTTCCAACCATTGCCGAAGATGATCATGTGCACAGGGTGTGAGTGAGTTCTAATAATGGACCCGAAAAGTACCTGTGCCTGAAGGGCATAGTTGCCATCAGCTGCGGTGTAAATCAGAATTTGCGACATTTCACAAAACAATCTAGATGAAATAGGGCATCGGTACGTTGTCTCTAGCCTTTGAGAGCCTTTTCGATGAATTGATTAAATACCGGATACAGAAATCGGGCGCCTGCAGGATTCCAGTGAATACCGTCGCTCATTAGCTGCTCGCCACCATTAATGACTGCGGGACACCAACCCTGATAACACATGTATTTGAGAGGATCCCATAATTCGACAAAATCTCTTTCTTTTGAGACTTTAGTTATTACGTCTGGATAAAAACCTTGCCGTTGCTTTTGCCATTCAACACTTGTTCTACCGCATGATTCGCCGCCTAGGGTCACATGAAAAATGCGAGCGTATATCGGTTGGCTTAAACATGTCGGAGGAATCTGCGCTTGTTGGGGAAAGGGCAGAGCGACCAAAATGTGCTCGGTATATGTATGCAACTGTGCAAGGCCTGCTCGTGCCTTTGGCTCATATATTTTGATTTTGTCCTTATGAAGTTGGCAAGCTTTTGTTGACTTAGCGGGATCACACAATGGCTTCAAACCCAAATCTCTTTCAACAGCATTTAAGCGATTTGATTCACGGTCATAATTACTTGCAATCAGCAGACCAACTACGTCAGTTTTAGCCAAATAGTCGTACATCAGATTTCCGATAAGACTGTTGTTACAAGAATTGACTTCAATACTGCAACCACCATTCCAGAACATTGACGCATTTAGTCCATGCTCCCGAGCCGAAAGTTGAACAGCCGGAAATGAACGATACGAAAGTGAATCTCCAATGATGACAATTTCCTTTGTCACATTTGGAAAATTCTTACAATGAATCTCGTAATCGCCCACATCACAAATTGGTGAAATTGCTGTTGCGACTTCCCCTCCTGATTTAGTGGACTCAGGAAAAGTCATAGCAATGCTCGCTAGCGACTGCGGTAGACGGTACCAATTTGAAGTAGAAACAGTAAATCCAACCGAGATAAGAACTATCGACAGTAAGAGAGGTGACGTTTTGCGGACAACTGACGCCAATGGTCGGACTGATTTATTCCGTTCGAGATAACGATACGAGAGCATTGCAATCGGAAAACTAAGAGCGAGAAACAAAAGTGCTGGAAGACGATCACCTGGATATAGCCAACTTGCAGTTGCCAGAAGTGGCCAATGCCACAAATAGACACTGTACGAACGATCCCCCATCCACTTCATTGGTGCAGAAGTCAAAAGCTTTGTGGCCGCATGATTTCGAGAATGCTCCCCAGCACCTATTACAACTGCAGTCCCTACCGCCACAGCAATTACGTACACATTGAGTTCACCGATCCGATTACTCATCACCAGACCCCAGCAAACAGCAATCCATGCAAGGGTTTGAAAGTACTTCGCTTTATGGATCCACTTTGCGGACTGATTGACTACAAATAATGCCGTTAGGGCGCCCGATCCAAATTCCCAAAATCGTGTTACAGGGAGATAAAAGGCTGCGCTACTTGGGACATAGCCGCTAATCGACGTCTGTTTAATTTCCAGTAAGTAAACGAATGCTGCAAGAGAAAAGATGCTCGTAACACCGATTCCTACTGCAGTTCTTCCCACTCTTCGGTCGGCAGGGTTTTTTCTCAGGGCCCCAAGCATGAAGAGTGGGAGTACGAGATAAATCTGAAATTCAATTCCTAAAGACCATGTGTGGAGAAACGGATTGCGCAAAATATTTGGATTCCAATACGAATCAAAATTTCTCAGAAAATAAAAATTAGATAAAAAGCCATCAGAGAATAAGGCAGATTGAGAAATCTGATGAAGCGTGCCGGTGGGAGCAAACAGAATGCTCAACAACACAGCACCAGCAATCATTCCTGCAAGAGGTGGAACCAGCCGCGAAAATCTGCTGGACATAAACCGGCGATATTGATTTCGTCGCGATGCTTCACTCGATTCCTGAACAAGCAACATTCGCGTTATAACAAACCCAGAGATGACAAAGAAGACGTCGACACCGACAAAGCCGCCGGAAAGTTTTAATCCTGTCGGTAGATGGGACAAGATAACAAGGATGACGGCGAGTCCCCGTAAGCCCTGAATGTCATCTCTCTTAACTGACATATTGTCTACGGTTTCAAAAAGGTTCTGATTCGCGGGTGGATGCGTAACGCAGAAACAGCCAGGCCCTTCAACGTAAATGTCACCGCTTGAACTAGCGATGCAGTCGATTCTCCATTCTGTCGCGGACGTAACGCTGCTGGAATCTCACGCACCACATATCCTGCTCGACCAGCTGCAATCAGTGCCTCATACGTGTCGCCCAAATAATTCACTGCAAACGTTCGAGAAAACTCCGTTAACAATGGTTGTTGAATAATGCGAAATCCCGACGTTGCATCAGTAATTGGCGATTGGGTCGCATTGGTTGCGCTTCTAGCCAATAGACGCATGACAAACCGACGCACTCTTCCGACTTCCATTGAGGTGCCATCTGACAAGAACCGGCTTCCAATGACTAGGTGTGCCCCACTTGCATTGGCTTCATTTAATAGTTGGACGATTTCGTCAGCGGGATGTTGACCGTCAGCATCAACTTGCACTACGGCTTGAAAATTTCTCTCGCATGCATATTTAAAACCTGCGCGAAGAGCTCCCCCAACACCAAGGTTGATCGGCAGGTCAAGTAGCCGTGCCCCTGAAGCGCGCGCGACATCTGCTGTGCCATCAGTCGACCCGTCATTAATAACAAGTACCTCATAACCACAGGACTTGATTTCAGCAATGACTGATGCCAAAGAACTTTCTTCGTTCAAGGCCGGTACAACGACCAAAGTATTGGCGGGAGTTATGAGTTGTTTCGTACTACTCATTGATTGTCTCGATTTTCGTCAGTTTCAGTACGCAACAGCGCAACTTTTTCCGCCATAGAACGCAACTGCTCTTGAAGGCCCGAAATGCTGATCGAAAGTTGTATACAAATACTGACGAGAAGAACTACGGCTAATAAGGCAAGCAGAGCCGCTGGAGTCAACTTAAGAAACCCAGCTATCGGTTGAACAATGGGTACGAAAAGCCCGGCTAAGAGGCCCAACATGGAGAGGCTCAACCAACCGACTGTGTACCGAAAGCTCAATCGCCCAATGCGGGCAAGCCGATAGACCATTCCTGCGAAGATAAAGCTTAATAATGCTGCAGCAACTGTCTGAATTGCAGATTGACTCACCGTGACAATCTAGAACAATTAGTGGAAACGAGAGTGTGTTGACCCTATGGAAGACCACGAAACAGCGAATCATGCTGACATATACTCATTTAGTGTTATTCGCTCGGCTGCTTGAATTCTCCAGATGAACTCATCAGTAGTTGATCCCTCCGCCGATGTAGATGCCAGTGCCCAGTTGGGTCCGAATGTGCGTGTGTGGCATCTGGCCCAGGTGCGAGATGGGGTTTCCTTAGGTGCGGGTTGCATTATTGGACGCGGTGCGTATATCGGCTCAGGGGTGTCCGTCGGTGAAAACTGCAAGATTCAGAACTATGCCTTGGTTTACGAGCCAGCCGTTCTGGAACGTGGTGTTTTTATAGGCCCAGCAGTAGTACTCACAAATGACACCTACCCCCGCGCAATCAATGCTGACGGCTCGATTAAGGGTGGACATGACTGGAAAGCCGTTGGAGTCACCGTGCGTGAAGGCGCTTCTATAGGGGCTCGCTCAGTGTGTGTTGCGCCGCTGACTATTGGTCGGTGGGCGATGATCGGAGCCGGATCCACCGTGGTGCATGATGTTCCCGATTACGCACTCATGGTCGGGGTACCCGCACGTCGCATTGGATGGGTTGGTCCTGCAGGACATCGGTTGCAACAGACAACCAGCGGAATGTGGCAATGTCCCGTTACCAATGAGAAATTTATAGAAGTTGCGTCAGACGAAATACGTAAGGAAACAGAGAAATGATCCCAGTAGCAAATCCCATCATCGGCGACGATGAACGTGCAGCTGTAGACCGCGTTCTGCGTTCTGGCATGTTGGCTCAAGGCCCTGAAGTAGCCGCATTTGAAACTGACTATTCAGAAGTAGTTGCTGGACGCCATTGCATCGCGGTGAACTCAGGAACTTCAGCCCTCCATATGTCGCTGCTCGCTCTCGGCATTGGTCCTGGTGATGAAGTCATTGTTCCGTCTTTTAGTTTTGCCGCCACTGCTAACTCGGTTTCACTAACCGGTGCAACACCGATTTTTGTTGATATTGAACCAACGTATTTTTGTATTGACCCTGCCGCAATCGAAGCAGCAATCACGCCTCGAACAAAAGCACTTATGCCTGTGCATCTATATGGCCATTCCGCGAATATGACTCAGATCACCGCAATCGCAAAAAAGCACGGACTATTAATCTCGGAAGATGCTGCGCAAGCACACAGCGCCACATGGAATGGAGTTCCTGTGGGTGCCTTAGGTGATGTTGCATCTTTCTCCTTCTACCCAACCAAGAACATGACAGCTGGCGAAGGTGGAATGGTCACCACTGCTGACGCAGCGATTGCCCGCACTGTCCGTTTGTTGCGTAACCAAGGCATGGAGAAGCGTTATGAAAACGAGATCGTCGGATTCAATACTCGAATGACTGATATTCATGCGGCAATTGGTCGTGTGCAGTTACAAAAGCTTCCGGCATGGACCGTAACTCGCCAGTCAAATGCAAAATTCCTCTCAGACAATATTCGCGGTGTCATCACGCCAGCAGTCGCACCAGAGGCAACACACTCGTATCACCAATACACCATTCGTATTGAAGGAATCAATAGAGACAAGTTCTCAGAACAGCTAACGGCAAAGGGAATTGGGAACGGCGTGTACTACCCCATCCCAATTCATCGTCTTCCATCATTTGGTTTAACTCTTGATTTACCGGCTACCGAACTTGTTGCAGAACAATGTCTGTCTCTTCCTGTTCACCCATTGTTGTCTCAGAACGACCTTGAACAAATAGTCTCTGCAGTCAACGCCGTCGCAGCTGCAGGCTCATAACCATGTTGAAAGCAGCCGTTCTCGGTTTAGGAGTCATGGGACGTCACCACTGCCGAGTACTCAACGGACTCGATGGTGTTGAATTTATTGGTGTGTACGACCCAGGCGACAACATGCCGGCAACTATTGAAGGCCAACGGGTTTATAAAAACTTCTCAGAGCTTCTCGACTTGAAACCTGACTATTGCGTTGTCGCATCTCCTACTATTTTTCACCTTGAGCTCGGACTTGAACTCGCCGCACGAAAGATTCATGCGCTGATTGAAAAACCTGTCGCTAATGACACAGCATCCTCACGTGAATTGGTAGCAGCGTTTCAAGCAGCCGGATTAGTCGGCGGCGTTGGCCATATTGAACGGTTCAACCCAGCACTGCAAGAGATGCGTAAGCGCATTGAAAGTGGTGCGCTTGGCGAGATATTTCAGATTTCAACTCGACGTCAAGGACCCTTCCCTGGTCGCATCGCTGATGTTGGCGTGGTAAAAGATCTTGCAACGCATGATATTGACCTCACTGCATGGGTGACACAACAGCAATATGTCAACATCAGCGCGCGCACCACGCATAAGAGCGGTCGCCCACATGAAGACATGGTGATTGCTATTGCAACCCTCAGCAAGGGCACTATTGCCTCCCACACGGTGAACTGGCTCAGCCCACAAAAAGAACGCACAACCATTGTTGTCGGGGAAAAGGGCGCACTCGTAGCTGACACGCTGACTGCCGACCTCACATATTTCGAAAATGGAAATACCACCACGGCCTGGGATCAGGTCTCGGCATTCCGTGGTGTGTCAGAAGGTGACGTCACCCGATTTGCATTACAGCGTCGTGAGCCCCTTGTGGTTGAACATGAGACTTTCCGGGATGCTGTCCTCACAGGAGATCAGTCAAAAATTGTCACCCTAGAAGAAGGAGCTCGTGTAGTTGCTATTGCCGAGGAAATGATTCTTGACGGCAAACTCCACACACTGTGACTTTTTCACGTGTGAATTCATTACACAGTTAGGTTTAACACTATGAAGATTTCAGTTATTGGTCTGGGGAAAATCGGACTTCCATTGGCGGTGCAATTCGCATCTAAAGGCCACACAGTGTTCGGTGTTGATGTCAACCCCACAACCGTGCAACAAGTCAACGATGGTATTGAGCCTTTCCCAGGCGAGACCAACCTGAAGGAACTTCTCTCATCCGCAACTGTTCGCAACAATCTCACAGCAACTCTGGATGGCCCGGGTTCAGTGCAGCAAAGCGATGCTGTAGTCATTGTTGTTCCTCTATATGTCAATAATGATGGCGTCCCCGACTTCGGTTGGATGGACGAAGCCACAGCAACAGTTGCTAAAGGTTTGAAGCCAGGAACAATCGTTTCCTACGAGACAACATTGCCTGTTGGAACAACGCGCGCACGTTTTGCACCTGCGCTTGAAGCAGGAAGTGGAC
>Ga0194048_10001940_pt1 | contig 10287 bp, 11 predicted proteins | sample JunL225m_MetaG_FD_161685 | JGI IMG/M metagenome (GOLD analysis project Ga0194048, IMG submission 161685) | Anoxic zone freshwater microbial communities from boreal shield lake in IISD Experimental Lakes Area, Ontario, Canada - Jun2016-L222-5m | ecosystem: Environmental > Aquatic > Freshwater >... | reverse complement strand
ACCCGACCCTGCGTTTGCATTGTTAACTGGACCACCACCACCACCGCCGCCAGTAGTCGAAGCAATTGAACCAAATGAAGAAGCTACCCCATTTGTGCCAGCGCCGTAACCCGACCCTGCACCGCCCGCGCCGACTGTAATGGTGTAAGTTGATTTTGTATCAATAGATGCTGTTGAAGCAAGCAAACCACCGGCTCCGCCACCACCAGCATAATATCCGCCCCCACCACCGCCACCAGCAACAACTAAATAGCTAACGCTCAACGTAGACAGAGGCGTTAGAGTCCCTGACGAAGTAAACGTATGGATGGTCTGACCACCACTAGATGTTACTGTGCCGCCGCCGAACATTTGTATGCCAGCGTATGAAATGATTACGATGCCTGAGCCGCCTGCGCCTCCGCTGCGAGAATCAATTCCACCGCCGCCGCCACCACCTAAATTGGTAGTACCGGCTATGCCGTTAGTACTTGATGTTCCTCCCGCACCTCCACCGCCTGTTCCGCCAGAACTAATTACCCCACCACCGCCTGTGTAAGAACCACCACCACCGCCGCCAGCATAAGTGACAGATGAACCAGTTATTGATGATGCGGTTCCTGCGCCACCATTTCCGCCAGTAAAAGTTACTGCAATTGCACCAACGGCAGAAGCACCGCCTCCACCACCGCCTGAACCGGAAATAGAACCAATACCACCTACATTGCCTTGTCCTGATGTAGCTGTTCCACCCGTAGATACTGTGCCTTGACCGCCACCACCACCTGAACCGCCAGAATTTCCAGCAGAAGTAATTGCGCTATTTCCTCCGCCACCACCGCCGCCGCCAACAGAAGCAGTTAAAGTGCCTAAACTTGAATTAGAGCCATTAGTCCCTTGTAATGTTGAAGGTGCTGCACCCGCACCACCCGCACCAACGGTGACTGTATATGATGATGTTGCAATTAAAGTGCTTGTACTTGTTTGATAACCACCCGCACCACCGCCACCCGCAACACCAGTTCCCGCAGGATTTCCTCCGCCCCCACCACCACCCGCCACAATAAGATACGTTGCGGTAACGGTTGCAGTAGTTAGCAATGTAAAGCCAAATGCGGCTGCACAAGCGGCTCCTAGTTTAGAGAGGCGTGGCATCTGTAGTCCTTATGCAAACTTGGTCTGTGAAGCCAATACTGTGTATGTCGAAGCAGCAGTTTTAATGATTTCGTATGTGTATGCGTCAATGCTACTTGCGTTACCCGCTGTTGGCGCAGTACCGCCTTGCCACTTCGGAGTCACACTTGTTCCATCAATTGTTACTGCGCTGTTGTAATACGCAGTTGCACCTTGCGTGACTAAGAATGACACAGACACAGAAGTGTTTGCAGCCATCATGCTGTTGAGCGTTACGCTGCCGCTGCCACGCAAGTTGACCGTCCAATTTGCAGACGCATTACTTGTGTAATACAAAATGGCTTGCGTTAAACAATCATAGTTAATTGTGCCAGTAGCCGCCGTTGCAGAAACCGTTGTCGGTTCTTGAATGGTGGTAATGGTTGTATTGGTTAATGCAACATTGCCAAGGCTAGTTGTTGTGTTGCCTAAATACACCGCCGTATTGCCAAGCGTAACCGCAGTAGCAAAATTAGTATCCAATTGAGATAACGGAATAGACGTTGTTGCTGTGGCAAAAGTATATGGGACGGTCATTTAGAACCTCACTCTTAATTCATGTTCAAATTCAAATCCGTTGTAATAGAAAGCGGGATTTGATGATGTTACTGTGATTCCAATGTATTTTCCATACATTGAAGCGTCTGTTTTGTACAAGTTGTAACCAATTGTTCCCCATCCAATTTGGACGTTTGAGTTATTTACCCAAGGAATAATCTGCAAATTGATGTTTGTCCAACTGACAAGGCTAGAAAGCGTATAAGGTGGACTAAATTGATTTTCACTATCTACCGTGGCTTGCATCGTAATAGAACTAATATTGCTTGCCGTAGCTTCAATGCCAATCTTTAACGCTTGCTTAGTTCTGATTGGATCAGTCATTGGCAACAAGGCCGTCTGCACCCGTGATGTAATGGTTGCCGAAGTATTGCCATACAACTGATACAGGCTAGTTCCTGATGTGCCAAACAATGTGACTAGACCGCCAACTGGGACAGAAGTCACAAACGCTAACGCATCACCCTGAGAAGTCAAAAACCATTTTTTATCAAAGAACACAGCCTGTACATACCGATACGATTGCGTAAATTGAGCATCGTAATAACGGAAATTAAATGCCGCGCATAGAATATTATTCAGCAATACCTGACCGGCATAAATTGGATAACTGAAATCAATGCCAGGGAACATCCCGTCCAACCCATCTGATAATTTAGATGTAGTTGAACCAACCAAAGCGTATATCCCGTAGTCGTTTAAAAACAACACAGACCGGAAATACGGGAAAATAGCGTAGGGTCGTTTGCTGCCCACAGACGCTGATACGTTGGTATTGGTAAAAATGGTAATGCCGTTGGTGTCTACCCGAACGTCTGAAAACACGTTAATTGAGTCATCACCAAAGATGTACAAAAAATTATTGGCTGACAATATTTGTTGAATGTTGCCATGCAAAGTCGAGTCAGTTAGAACAAAAGAGCCAGCTGACACGCTTGTGAAGTCTGAGTAGCTTCCAGCCGCAGAATAATAAATAGTCCTACCGGCAGCAATAAAAACGCGACCACTAAAAGAAGCAATGCCACAATTAAGGTCGCTGTTAACAATCCCTTTAAGAACGGCACCCGTACCTCCTCCACCGCTCACGGTGACAACAAGGTTGGCTGCATTGGTGTAGCCCGACCCTGGGTTAGTCATTACAACTTCAAATACCGCGCCACCTTTTAATACCGCTGTGCCGGCTGCTGCTGACCCACCACCACCACTAAAACTTACAACCGTATTGGCAGCGTTTGTGTATCCAGTACCGCCAGACACCACAACTGCCGAGGCCGTGCCGTATGCAAAGGTTACAACACCCGCAATAGCTGTGGCACCCGATCCACCGCCACCTGAGATGGTGACTGTTGGGGGCGGGGTTGAATATCCTGTTCCTGCGTTTTGCAATGACACCAATACTACGGTGCTTGATAAAACCGAGGCTGTTGCATTAGCTTGTACGCCATTTGGGTCTGTTGGCGCACCAATCACTACCGTTGGGTTGCCGGTATAGCTTGTACCACCGGCTGTTACCGCAATAATTCCTACAGAGCCTACAGAGACTACGTTATTGCCATCCCAAGTAAAGTAACCCTTGTATGGGTCAAGGATGAGCATCCGTTCGTTTTTCCATTGGCTCGTCTGAATGCCGGCATTAGAAAACGTACCTGTAACGGCAACATTACCTTTTGTTTTAGTGGTGAGGTTGTAATACTCAGCCCGACCATCATCTTGAAATGAAATAACGTAGTCAGTTATATCAATGTTGCAAGACGTTAAGTGAGTGACCGTGTTAGCCCAAACAACAGCATTGCCACCACTATCTTTAGAGCTAATGTAGCTAGGAATAACCCTAGCATTGCCATATCCGATAGGTTGAACATTTTCAATCCAAGAAAACTCATCTTCTTCAATGGCCGTACGATTGGCCTTAGTGTTAAGCCCTTTAAATTGCTTAACAACTTTGTAGCTTTTCTTTTGCTCTGCCGCTGCCATGATTAGTATGGGCTACTATAAGCAGATGGAATCCTGCGCGTAAACACAGAATTCAAGATACTTGTGGCTTGCTTGAGATACTCTTGCTTATAAATCTCCGCTTCACCAAAAGACTGTTCATAATACTTAGCCAAATAAGCCGCATAAAACTTTGGCGCACTTGTGTACGGGTCTTGAATAGAATCTGCAACCGTAGGAGTCGCTAATACAAGCGGTTGAGGCAAGATCACCGTATCAATCTCAAGTTGATACACTTGATCGGGAATTGGCCCGATATAGATTGTGTTTTGCCCATAGATTGAAAACGCAGCAGGGCGGCCAATATTATTCTGCCAAAAACGCAGTCTGGCGTTAAAGTCACTCCAAGACAAGTAATCCAACGGCACCCGCGAGTTACCCCAGTACAAGTTGACATTTAAAACATCAAGCGTGTTTGCACCTTGTGGCAAAGTCGAGTACGGGATCTGCTCAACATTACCCACATACGTCATGCCGCAAGCACCGTTAAAGAATTCGGTGCTAGGTGGGTAGTTTGTGTTGCCCTGTGGATAAGGTGGTGCGTCTGCCCCGCTTGTGCCGGCTGTTGTAACTTGGTAAATGAAAATGTTTGAAAAAACAAAATCACCAAGGTTGTACGGAGTGCTTGCAGCCCATGCGACAGGATTTGTCGCAGTCACGCTATTAAGCGGATTAGCAACGGGGGCGGGTGATTGAGTGACTTGGATAGTACGCAAACAGCCCGTATCTCTGACCGTGCGTTGACGGGCAGAATTGATGTAGTCTGTTAGCTGCTGATCCGTGTAAAAATTTGCATTGGCATCATGCAGCAAACGTCTAACTTCGGTAATGTATCCCGATAAGTTTTGCGACATTTACTTTCCATAATCTTTAAGCTGCTGACAGGACTTTTCCCCCGCGAGATTTTACAACCTCTAGGGGTACTCGTTCCACGATCGGGGATAAGGAATCGTTCTTTTTAGGCGGTTGGTCAGTAAACTGCCATTTGGTCATCCGGTCTAAACCATCGTCCAAATCATTAGCAGTTTTAATCCAACCAAGCCGCGCCAAATACGGTTCTTTGTTTTCATCTCCATAACCAAAAACGTGTTTGGCAACTTCAATCGGCACTTCTACCGTTTCGCCTTTGCCAAAAGTATAGAATTGACCGGCATAACCGTCTTTCAATACTTTGTCTGAATTGTTGGTTACAAAGATGTTCATAATTAGAATCCCACTACTTGTCCAAATACGCAAATGTCAACGGTATTAGCGTTGCCAGAAGCGGTGTTTATATTTACAAACAACGCAGAAGTTGTGTTTCCTGATACAGCGGTGTTGGCACCAAAAGCACCAGCAATCGTTAAATCTTGAAACCTATTGACTGCGCTGACCGTAGACAATGCCACATTAGAAACAACAGCATTTGAAGTATTGCCATCGCTACTAGTGGTAATGGATACGTTAGCAAGTGCAATATTGCCACTTGGATTTTGAACAGTAATGCGCCGAATAATTACGCTGCCTGAAGTCGTTGCATTACCGCTGTTGGTCATACCACCACGCAACAGAGGTAACGTAACAACAGCATTTCCAGCAGTATTAAGTGCAGTAGCGCGAATCTGTGCAACCATCCCATAGCCAAAACTGTCTAGGTTTAGTTGACCTACTGAATCTGGATTTGCCATTTCAGTTCCTTAACTGTTGTAAGTGCCGGTAGCAGCCTGACCACCATTGACCGTAGCCAAGATAATCGTAGATGCAGTAGCAACAATTGTGTTTGCACGAACGTTTACACCGTCCGAGATCAACACACCACCAGCATTGTTGGCAATGAGAGTTGACCAAGTAGATGGAGTCGCGCAAGCGGTATTGGTGTTGTAAGCCGACACCGCTTCAATTGTTACGTTAGCCGTTGGGAACAGCAGATAAGTACCCGCAGGAACAAGAGTGGTGCTGTTGTTTCCGGTAAGGGTTGTTAACTGCCAATAAGCACCAGGAGTATTGGTGCTCGCGTTTGCGAGGACAATCTTGTTTAGACCGAGAGCCATGACTATTTCTCCTTAGATAGAAATTGAGTTATAGCCAGAAACACGGGTCATCGACTTGGGCTTGGTAGAAACCAATTCCGCAATCATCAGCACCGCACCAACGTAACCGATTTGCCAGTTAGGCAGAGTCGATTCAAAGCCGGTAAACACAAACGAACCTTGTTCGTGAATGTAAAGTGAGAGGTAATTGCTGTTGATGAAGTAGACCGTACCTTCAGGGCAGTATGGATCAGGATAGATTGGCACACCGGCAACCATCAAAGCGCGGAAAGCCGCTTGTGGGCCATTGCCATCACTATCAAAACCAGAGCCTGGGGTAATGACATACTGTTCTTGGCCAACGTAGTCTTGAGCCAACAACGTCCAAGTACCAAAGCCGCAAACGCCAAAAGTAGGAACTTCTGCGCCGTTTTTGACGGTGCCTGAAATGTACTGAAGGATGTTTTGACGGGTTGGGTTGACGTTACCGGCTGCATAAACTTTTGACTTCCACCAAGTGTAAGTCGTACGGTTAATGTTGCCGTAAGTTGTCAAGTTAGTGCCATCGTCAATTGCGCCTGGCAAACCAATGAACTGTTGGGTGTTGGTGTAGTTGGTGTACAAGGCTGTTGCCATTGCATCCATCATCACGTTAGTCGCGTCATTCATACGCGCTTCGATCAGAGGAATAATTGCATAGTCTTGTTGAACCGCACCTTCCATCCCTAAGAATGGTACTGGGGCAATCATCAGTTTAAGGTTGAACTCAGCGTTAAACGCACCTTGCTGAACTGATGGCTGGTTAAATGAACCAGAGTAATCAGACCATTGTGCATTTACAAACTGTGCGCCCTGAACTGGGACTGTGACTTGGCTCACACCACCTGATGCTTGTTGACTGTTTGCAATCAGAGCAGCCATTAGGGGGGTTGAGTTGTATAGCTGTACCACAAGCTTGGGGATAAACGCCCGTCTTGTGACATAGGTAAGCTCGTTGTATTGTGAGCTACCTGATGCTGGTAAAATTCCGCCGCCTATAGGCATAGCAGGCTCCTTAGATTAAAAAAATTATCCCCAACATTTAACACTAAACACCAATAGGTCTACGACCTTGATTCCTAATTTCTTGCAATGCAGTAGCCGCTTCACTACGCGCAGCACCTTGGGGGTTTTTCCAATACTTTGACAAGTCAAACTTGTTAATAATGTTGGGGTTGTAACCTGATGGAGTAGGCGTTGCTGCTTGCTTCATCCATTCCCAATGCTGTGCGGCTGTGTCGTGACTAGTAATACCTTGCTCAAGCATGATTTTCTCAATAGCTTGAACATCTTCGTCTGACTGAGCAATGCCGCTTTCTTTCAAAGAACGGCGTTTACGATCAAGTTGCTCACGAATCTCTTTCTCATGCAGCTTGTTTTCCAATTGCATGACCCGCTGTTCGGCAGCGTTAACCTTGTTCTCTGTGTAATCTTCGAGTTGTAACTCTGGGATCACCATGTCAGGGTTGATGCGCTGCGTCATACGCAAAAATTCTTTGCGCGTAGCAGGATTATCCGCAAGACGCTTGGCTAGACTAGCTAACTCATCACGCTGTTCAATTGATACGTCTTCTAAGCTCATCTTTATCCCCTAGTTACTTAAATGACTTTCTTGGTATCGCCTGGGCGAGACAAGTTCATCATGTTTTTGTACCCTGCTTTAGGAGCAGAGGTCAGACCACCGAATTGCGAATAACGGGGAGTGTTAACAATCTGTCCGTTTTTCTGGTTGTTATCGGTGGGGTTGCGTGGAGCCGAGGCACCGCGTGGCTTAAAAAGATCCAAGATATTCTCCTAGTGATTACATTGGTGGCGGCATACCGCCGCCTGGTGGTGGTGGTGGCATACCTGGTGGCATACCGCCTGGAGGTGGAGGCATACCGCCACCCGCACCTGGAGGAGGAGCCGGAGGCGCACCTGGTGGTGTCATGCCTGGTACTGGGGGAGCCGCTGACATTGCTTTGGCTTCGGGTGAAGCACCACCGGCCTGTGGCAATGACTGCAACAATTGTAAAATTTCTGACTGCTGCAATTCGTTGGTTTTTGCTTTACGCTGACCAAGAATACTAGAGGCTGTGCGAATGGCAGAAAGTACTTTTTGTCCTTCAGGCGATTCACTACCTAGAGCCGGCAGACTTTGCTCAAGCAAGTCCATTGCCATGCCCACATTAATCAACGCGGCTTCGCGGTTACCCATTTTGGGTTCTGGAGTAGACATGGGTGCTGCCATCGGAGGGGCAGTTGGTTCTGACATTCCTGCTTGGCCTTCTGGGGTCGGAGGTACGCCGCCTGGAGTGGCAGAATCCTTCTGACTTTTCATTAGTGCCATCAACTGATCTGGTGGGACAGCCATATCAAATTCCTAGGTGATTTGCGACAGAATAATCCTCTGTACGCTTTTGTCAAGAGGAAGGGTAATTTTTTTGGTTCCCGACCCTTCAGCAGGACTTATCGGCTACACGATAAATTTAGGGTTTAACCCCTAAAATTACTTGCGTGATTTACGGCCTTTACGCGATTTACGCATAGTGCACTCCTTAAAGAATGACGGCCACTAAATTTTAGGGAAAGCAGCCAAACCCTTTTATACCCTGAACAGGTATCCTTCCTAACCTCTTACTGCCCTGCCATAACTGCGGCCTGGCGTATTTCGGTCAAAACTTTTAGTTGATACACGATACTGCAAATTTGGACTTTGTTCACCACGTTTTAATGACTCTGTAGTGACTCGCGGCTGATCTGCCTTGGGTTGTACATTGGATGCCATTATTTTTCCTTTTTAGCGTCTGGTTCAGGTTTCGGCTGTGAGGCTTCCTTTTCCATGCGCCGTTTCAACTTGTCTTTCAACAATTGCTTCATCGGAGGCTCTAGCATATCAAGTAAGGATTCTTTGTCAATAGCTTGAGCTTTGAACAGGCTAAACGCCAATTCTTTAGTATCTTCCGTGAAGATTGGCGAGTTAGAGTGAGCATCCACTTTCACCACAAAATCACGGGTAAATTGTTCAGCAATAAAGGGCGTGCCTTCAGTATCTTTGAAGTGCGTGGGATCGTAGACTTGCATCATTTTTAGATAAAGTGTTGCTACTTTTTCCAGACTGTCTTCGACAATGAGGGCACGTTTCTTAGCGCGGCTCGAACCCAGACGGGCGAGCTGACTTGCGTGGCCTTGTGAGCGAACACCGGATTCGCCACGGCCTGAGAGTACGTTTGATATTCCCGACACTTCAGAGAACATCGAATCAATTTCGTGAGTAACTTCCCAAAGATTTGTTGGCATCTCTGGCCCCATACGCTCGGCTTTTGCGTTGGGCATATCACTTGCAAGCAAACCACCCGCACGGTTAAGTGCAAAGTTCTTTTCGTCTAGGATGCCAGTAAAGCCGGTCAAAGAAGTAGGAGGCGAGACTTGTTTAGATAACAGGTCAAGGATCTCAGTCATGCGGTTATTACGCAGACTTTGCAAGAGCATTAGCTTTTGCGCTTCAGACTGTCCCCAGAAGTAATCGTATTGGGGGTTTGGGCAGATTTGGACGAAAGGACATTCGCCTTTAAGGAAGAGGGAAGAGCCTGGGCGGTCATAGATAATAACGTCAGGTGATGCAATTGTGACCACTTGGTAGTCCATTGTTTCATCGTTCCAGACCCATAGCTCATTCATCTCAATTGTTTCTTCGGCCAGTCGCGCACGGTATTTATTCATACCGTACAAGTCCATATTGACTTGGCCGTAGATGGTTGGGTTGGTGGCCGACATGACAATACGGGCTACGCCGTCTCCACCCTCTGCCCCATCGTTACTAGTGTTCTTGATGTTGCCGGTCACGCGATCCACAATCTTTTCGCGCTTGGGATGTGAGTACAACCGCGCAAACAATTCAGAGCGTGTGATGTAGTACCGTTGACACAATGCTTCTTGTCGATCAACGTATGGCGTGTCTTCACGCAGCACACCCATTGCACCTGGCTCAATCATGTAGGGATGAATCCCTTGGTTGTAAACCAGTTTCACAAAGGTGGTGTTATAGACCAATGCCCAAGTTAGCGCAGTAGAAAAGACTTGATCAGCGTTAGAGTTTAGCCACTCATCGTTGAGAGCCATTGTGAGCTTTGGAGCTTTGCGGTGTTCATTTTCAGGCACCGAGGCACCTACGTTAATGGAGAACCGCGTGCTTTCTGCCGAGTACAAAAACGATGTGAGTTGATCTAAGTGCGGATGAATCTTGTTGAAGTACGCAGGGGGTTCTTCAGGGCCAGCACCAAACAGATAATAAGACCGGAGTGTTCCGTAATCGGCTTTGCGTTCTTCACGCGAAACCATACACTTTTCCATCAGGTCAAGATAGAAACTCTCGCGCTCATCATTGTTTGGTGGGATACGCATTATGTTTTGATCTTCAGGTTTTGTGGATCTTGCATTGTTGCACGGGGATCAACCCTTGGCCCTGATTGTATCCCCGCATCGCGTGGTGTCAAGCCCACGGACTCACCTTGTACCGATTGACCATAGCGGCCAGCCAAGACTGAGGCCATGTTCA
>Ga0194048_10001939_pt1 | contig 10293 bp, 9 predicted proteins | sample JunL225m_MetaG_FD_161685 | JGI IMG/M metagenome (GOLD analysis project Ga0194048, IMG submission 161685) | Anoxic zone freshwater microbial communities from boreal shield lake in IISD Experimental Lakes Area, Ontario, Canada - Jun2016-L222-5m | ecosystem: Environmental > Aquatic > Freshwater >... | reverse complement strand
CCATCGGGATGTCGGCCACGAAATCGGCCACCGCCCTTCGAACGGAGATGGAGCCGTAAGGGGCGAGAAAGCCCGCCTTAATCGCCGGCCCAAGGGGCTTCTCCACCGACATCCAGGTGGCAGGCCAAGCGAAGCCGTTCAGGCCTTGGACGATGAACCGGCCAATCAAGGGGGCGCGGCACAGGGCGATCCGGGTAGGGATCTGGTCGGAAAGGAAGGCCCCTGTATTGGTCACAAGGATTCGCCCCACCCTACTTGGCTGGCGGCCAGCGACCCCAAACCCAATAGCGCCACCCCAATCGTGCACGCCCAGGTCGAACTCCTTGAGTCCAAGATGGGAGATCAGTGCTTCGACGTCGGCGATACGGTCGGCCAAGCGAAGAAAACGTTCAGGGCGAGCGGAGAGCCCCATGCCCACGTGATCAGGGGCGATGACGCGCCGACCCTGTGCGGCGAGCTTCAAGATCAAATCACGCCAGAGGAAGGACCAAGAGGGATTACCGTGCAACAATAGTACCGGGCGGCCGTCACGCGGTCCGTGGTCGACATAGCTCATCCGCCCCGAGAGCGCGGCGAAGTCCCTCGGTGCGAACGGATACAGCGCCTGAATGGCGGGAGAAAGGGCTACGGCGCTCATTGGCATTCGACGGCCATCATCATACTGGCGAGACCACTACCGATTCCCAGGAGTGCGACGCGTTCACCTGACTTGATCCGTCCTTCCGCCAACCCGAGCGCCAACGTAGCGGGCACCGAGACCGAGCCGACATTACCGAGACGATCGAAGCTTTGGTAATCTTTCGACGGGTCGAGGCAAAGTTTCTCGAAAAGCAGCGAGGAGTGGCGGCGGCCTACCTGGTGCGTCACCACGCGATGCGGGGTGGATTCATCCCAGCCCGTCGCACCCTTGAAACGGCCCCAGCAGCGCTGAGCCAATGCGACGCCAGCGGCGAGCAACGCCTCGGAGTCAGTACGCATATCTAATTCAGAAAAAGACGTGTCGCCCTCGCAAAGGCCATTGGCGGAGGAGTCAGTCTCGGCGGCACCACCCAGCAGGCGGATCGAACCGGGAAGGGCCAAGTCATCGCGACACACGACAGCGGCAGCACCACCCGCACCAATCGTGAGATTTGCGAAGTAGGGCTTAATCGTCTCACGCGTTAGGGTGAGGTCTTCATTCAGCAGACGGATGGTGCGCTCGACGAGCGGGCGGCCGTCTTCTCCAGAACAGACTAACGCGCGGCGAATTAGACCGGACTCCACCATTCCTGCCGCAAGGGCCACCGCATTCAGAAAACCCAGACAAGCGTTAGAGACATCGAGAATCTGCGCCTGTGGACCGAGGCCAAGTAACCCATGTACGTAGGCAGCCGTGGAGGGTTCAAGCCGATCACGGCAGACGGACGAATGAATGAGCAGATCAATATCGGCTGGACCGACGCCCGCGGCTTGCATCGCGCGACGACCGGCGAGCGCGGAAACGGCGGACGGGCGAATCGCCTGCGGCCAGAAGCGGCGCTCACGAATGCCCGTCATCAACTCCAGTCGGCCCTCGGGGAGCTTCAGACGGCCGTAAAGAGGTGCCAGGCGCCGCTCTACCTCATCCGAAGTCCAAACCTCGGGAGGAAGCTCGGCCACAAGGCCGGACAAAACTGTACGCTTGAAAATCACGCTCCTGGAAGGCGGGAAGATGCAGCTACCAACTCTTCGTCGAAGAAATTCCAGCCCATCCCAGCGTCGACGACGATGCCCTGCCCGTTGATGCCGCTCGAGCGTGGCGAGAGCAGCCAGACGGCGGTGTCGGCGACCTCCTGGGTCTTCAGGGCTTCTTTGCGGAAGGTCATTTTCTCGGCGTGCAGGTAGTTATGGAGATAGCCCGGAATACCAGCGCTGGCGCTGGTCTTAAGGGGGCCGGCGTTGACGGAATTAAAGCGTACGCGCGAATCAGCTGAAAACGATTTCGCAAGGAAGCGACTCGCCGATTCGAGGGCAGCCTTAATCGGTGACATGTAGCCGTAGTTCGAAGCCGTCACCTGCGAAGAGATGCCGATGGAGACGATCGAGGCATCGGGCTTCAGGTGTGGCTTCAATGCACGCGAAAGTTCAACGAGCGAGAATGCGGAGATAGCGGTGGCCTGAAGGAAGTCCGCCCGGACGGTCTCATGGAAAGGCTGCATACCCTTTGAAAAATTGGCAAAGGCCACGCTGTGCAGCACGCCATCCAATGGGCCGTGCTCACGTCCAACGGCAGCAGCAAGGTCTTGCGTCTGCTTCTCGTGCTCGAGGTCGCAGAGGTAGACTGGCTTGCCGTCGAGCAGGCCTTTCAGGGAGTCGAGCCGGGCCTGCGAGCGCACGGAGTAGACCACCTTGGCGCCTTCGGACTCCAGGGTCTTGGCGACGTGCCACGCGACCGATTTCTTGTTCGCAACGCCAAGGACAAGGAAGGTCTTACCAGTTAAGCCAAGAAAGGACATAGGTCAGGCGGGTTGGTCGACAAGGGCGAGAGCGAAACGTATGGTCAAGACAGCCTTACCATCGCGTCGCACCGTGCCCGTCATGAAATGGAACTGTTGAAGCGTCTCGACGTGTTTTACTTCGATTGAAACCGTATCACCGGGCTTCACCATCCCCTTGAATTTGGCTTCTTCTATCCGGCAAAGCACTGGGGTCTTGCCGGACGGCACGCCGCCATCGGATTCGAGTTTCTTGGTGAGAAAAACCGCCCCTGCCTGAAAGACTGATTCGCAGAGCAGGACGCCCGGCGTGATCGGATTGCCAGGGTAGTGGCCGGCGTAGAAAGGCTCGTCGGCGCGAAAGGTGCGAGTACAGGTGGCACCATCAGCCCGGACCTCATCGATACGGTCCAGGAACAGGAACGGCGGGCGATGAGGGATGGTGTCGAGGACAGCCTGCAACATGGGCATATTTTTGCCTCCAGACGGACGGACAAGCGACACGAAAACACCGTCGGACGCATTTGCCTTTTACCAGACACCGCCCAACCTATCACTCATGAAGACACTCTTCGCCTCCCTCCTCATGTCCCTCATCCCCTTCTTCGGCAACGCCGCTGAAAAGCTCGCCGTTGGCGCGTCCATCCCTGACGTCACCTGCAACGACCAGGACGGCAAGGCCGTCTCCCTTACCAAGGAAGCAGCCAAGGGCTATCTGCTCGTCTACTTCTACCCCAAGGCCAAGACGGGCGGCTGCACCAAGCAGGGTTGCTCACTGCGCGACAACTGGGAAGCCCTTCAAAAGGCTGGCGTGAATGTCCTCGGCGTCAGCACCGACGACGAGAAACTGCAGAAAGAGTTTAAGGAAGACCAGAAGTTTCCGTTCCGCCTGCTGGCTGACAAGGAAAAGAAGGAAGTCTCGAACGCTTTCGGCGTCCTCGTTCCGCTAAAACTTTTCGCCGGTCGCAGCGCCTTCCTCTTCAAGGACGGCAAGTGCGTGTATGCCGACCATAAGGGCCACACCAGCGACCAAGGTCAGGTAATCCTCGACTTCCTCAAGTCTGAGAAGAAGTAAGCCCGGGATATTCTCCTAACAAAAAGGCCGCATCATCGATGCGGCCTTTTTCGTGTCCTAACTTTAGGCTCAGTGGCCCTTAATAGGGAAGAGGTCCGTCACGCTGTTATTGCCGTGGATACGACGGATGGCATCGGACAGCAAGGGGGCGATCGAAAGCACGGTGATCGGCAAATCCTTCGGCCAGTCAGCCGGAACCGAGTTGGTCGTGATGACTTCATCGATGAGACCCTTGCGGAGGCGCTCAAAGGCGATCTCCTGGATCATACAGTGGGAGACTACCGCACGGACCGAGCGCGCTCCGTTCTTTTTGAGTAGTTCGGCCGCAGCCACAAGCGTGCCGGCGGTTTCAGTCATGTCGTCGACCAAGATGATATCTCGGCTTTCGACTTCGCCGACCAGACTGGTGGCCTGCACCGTGGTTGCGCTGGTACGACGCTTGGCCACGAAACCATAAGGCAAGTTGAGCATGTCGGCCACGGCCGAGGCGTACTTCAAACCACCGACATCAGGGGAGAAGACCGTGGCATCCTTGAGCCAAGGCTTGTTCTTGATGTGCGCATAGAACACCGGGGAAGCGTAGAGGTGGTCGACCGGAATATCAAAGAAGCCCTGAATCTGCTGGGCGTGCAGATCGACCGTCAGCACGCGATTGGCACCAGCGGCCGTAAGCAGATTTGCGACGAGCTTAGCGGTGATGGGCACCCGGGGCTTATCCTTACGATCCTGACGGGCGTAGCCGAAGAAAGGAATGACTGCGGTGATGCGAGCGGCCGAGGCGCGGCGCATAGCGTCGATCATAATCAGTAGCTCCATAATCCGGTCGTTGGCCGGAGCGCTGGTCGGCTGAACGACATAGACATCGCAGCCGCGAATATTTTCGTTGATCTGCACGAACGTCTCACCGTCAGGGAAACGATTAACGGTCGCCGAACCCAGTGGTACGCCGAGATGTTCGCAGATTTCTTTAGCCAATGCCGGGTTGGCATTGCCGGTGAAAATCTTCATCTCTGGTGCGCTCATGTCAGTTAACGTTTAGCAGAGTCCAAGGAGGCGGCGAGCGAATCAACCTTTTTGAACAAATCAGGTAGACGGCGGGAAAGCACGACTAGGCGGCGCTCGAGGCCGAACGGCACGGCGGGCGTCCCGTTCATGAAGCCGTCGGCGGGGACGTCCTCAAAGAGTCCCGTCTGGGCGCCGAGTTTAACACGATCGCCCAGGGTCAGATGGCCAGCGACGCCCGATTGGCCACCGAGGACGCAATGGTCTCCTAGCGTGGTACTACCGGCAATGCCGACCTGCGCGGTGATTAAACATTGGCGGCCAATGCGCACATTATGGGCGATTTGGACAAGGTTATCGATTTTGGTGCCCCGCCCTACGACGGTCTTGCTGAAGCGAGCCCGATCGAGGGTGGAGTTAGCACCAATCTCCACATCATCCTCTAACACCACATTGCCGATCTGCGGAATTCGGTGAATCTCCCCATTAACGGGTTCATAGCCAAAGCCGTCGGAACCGATTACGGCGCCCGACTGAATGCGGCAGCGGGCGCCAAGAATACAGTAATCCCCCACGACAACACCGGGCTTAAGCCAGCAATCAGGACCGATGCTGGCCTGCGCCCCGACGTGACACCGGGCTTCCAGAACGGCCCCCGACGAAATTACCGCACCGTCTCCGATAATGCATAGCGGGCCGACATAGGCCGCGGCATGAATTTTAGCGGTCGGGGCGACAATGGCGGAGGCGTGCACGCCAGGTGATGGACGCGGCCAGAGCCGGGATTCGAGCACCGAGCAAAGTAAAGCTAGGGCGTAGGAGGGGTTATCGACGCGAAGGAAGGCCTGACCCGAAGCAGGCTTAGCTTCAAAGGTAGCGGGGACTAGAATGACGCCAGCCTTGGAGGCAGCCACCGAAGCGGCGTACTTAAGATTCCCAAGGAAGGTGAGGTCCGCAGGGGTCGCTTCATCGAGTGCAGCGATACCCGTAATCAGCCCGGCAAAGACACCCTCGACCGACTTCGCCCCGGTGAGGGAGATCAGTTCGGCGATGGTGAAGGAGGGCGTCATGGTCTCAAATGAAGCGCCCCTGTTTAGTCAGGGGCGCGAGGGTCTTATTTAGCGGCCGGCTTATCGCCGGCAGGCGAAGCGGCAGGCACGGCGACTGGGACGGGGGCCGCCGCAGGGGCCGCCGTGGATGCGGCAGGCTTGTAAGTAGAGTTCAGCTCCTTCAGGACATCTTCGGTCACATCGAGCGAAGCGTCCGAGAAGAAGATGGCGCCCTTACCGAGGATTAACTGGAGTCCCTTAGCTTTGGCCACCTTCTCCGACTGTGCGCGGATATCAGCGAAGATCTGTTTGTTCATCTCCCCTGCCCGCTGCTGAATCAGTCCCTGGGCTTCGTTGATGAAATTCTGCAACTCGCCACGGCGCTGATTGAAGGTGGCATTCTTAGCCTCGAGCTCCGCGGTCACGGTTTTCTTGCCGTTTTCGCTGAGCATCGGGTCTTGGGCCCGCTTGGCGATACCCTGCAGCTCATCGCGGAGCTGAACAACTGCCTTTTCACGCTCACCCAGCGCCGCCTGCGCGGTCTCCTGGGATTTGCGCATGTCGGCCTGCAAATCGAGGGCCTTGGTGTATTTCTTAAAGATTTCGGCTTCATCCACGACGCCGTAACCGGCGGCGGAACAAGCAGAGGCGGCGAAAAGCACGAAGAGGGCGTACAGGGACTTCATAGTAAGCAAAGAAAGCAGGAATCAGCTCTGGTTGGCAATCAAAACACCGTCCCAAAACTGAAGTTAAACTTCATCCCGCCCGCATTAAGCTTCTGACCGGCATTGATCTGGCCGACGGGAATCTTGGTGGACTGAAGCGGGAAACCGAAATCTAGGCGCATGACCGCACCACCCAAGAGGATGCGCATACCTACGCCCCAGTCAGCATTCGCTTCGGACACGCTGAAGTCCGTCTCAGACCGATTCACGAGGCCGTAATCAAGGAAAGCCGCGAGGTGTAGATTCTCGGCCGCCTTGATGGTGTACTCGGTACTGAAGTAGCCGTACGTGAGGCCACCCATCGGCTGATTACCGAACGACGTGTCGTAAGTGGAATACGAACCGACGTCATTGTAATTAAAGCCACGCATGTCGTAAGCCCCGCCGAGGTAGAACCGTTCATAGAACGGCAGGTAGCCCCCAGAACCAGTGAGCAAACCGACGCGACCGATGACCGAAACCGTCTGCTCCGCCGTGGGCGAAACCAAGAACCAGCGGCCCGCACGCGCTTCAGATTTCAGGTATTTGAGATTACCGCCCAAGCCGTTACCGGCGAGTTCCTCAGTGAGCGAGATGCGGGAGCCTTTTGTCGGGAAGTTATACTCATCGCGTGTATCGTAGACGAGCGAGGCCGACAGCGAGGAGATGACCTTGGGGTGGCCGTTCTCGCTGACCACGTCAGCGGGAGCGGAGGCCGTCACATTGCCGACGCTTACGCGGCGGAGGTTGTAGGCAATCCGGCCTTCAATATCGCGGAAGATACGGCGGCGGGCGTAAAGACTGGCACCTTCCGTCAGCACGGAATAATTGGCCGAAGCGTAGCCAGCGTAGCGTCGCTCCAGCGAGTAGCCAACCGCCAGATCGCGCCCCCAGAGTGCTGGCTCCTCAAAGGAATGTTCCAACGCGCTCGAGAGTGAGCCGACTTCGAGTCGGACACGGAACTTTTGGCCGCCGCCACGATAAAACCCTTCGGAATTCGAGTAATCGAAATTGGCTTCGGTATATTCAACGAAACCAACGATGCCTTGAACCGTATTATAGCCAGCGCCGAAACTCACCGAGCCGGTGGGACCCTCCTTCACGGTGATCCGTAAATCGCGCTGACCGGGCACGGTGGTAGGCTGAGGCGTCACACGAACTTCTTCGAAAAACTGGGTGTTGCGGAGACGGGCCTCGGAGACGCGCGTGCGAGCGAGGTCAAAGACTTCGCCAGGCCCGAGGGCGAGCTCACGGGCGATGACCGTAGAACGGGTTTTGGTATTACCCTGGATTTCCACGGCCCGCACCGTGAAGCGCTGACCTTCATTAATCGTAAATTTAAGTTCGATGGCACCGGTCTCGAGCACGGGCTTGCGCACGAGTTCGACCTGGGTGCTGATGTAGCCCATCTGGCCGTAATATTCGCGCAGCTTATCAACCGCAACTTCGACGGCCGTGGTGGAGAACGAATCACCCGTGGCAATGTGATCGATGTCGACAGGGTGAGCGCCCCGGCGGAGCGAAGGGGAAGCGATGACCTTGAGCAGCGATTCCGTTGAGAAAATCGGCTCTCCGGCGGCCAGACGATTTCCCTCAATCGAAATCTTACCGATGGAATAACGGGGGCCTTCCTTCACCTTGAAGACGGTGTCGAGCCAGCCACTACCAGCCTCTAGGTTCTTGATCTTACAAACTTTCTGCGGGTCGAGATCCTCGATTTGGACATCAAGAAAACCCTTTGAACGGTAATAGTCGCGGATGCGCTGGCAGTCTTTCCGATAGTCTTCCGGATCAAGACGACCACCCGAAGTCAACCAGGAGAACTTCCACCAGCGCCAATTCGAGGCCTTCAGGTCGGCGCCCGCGATAATCTGTTCCTGCGTCATCTTTTCAGCACCCTCGATGCGGATTTCATCTACCCGGAGATCCGCACCTTCATTGATGACGATGACAAGCTGAACCTCGGTCTTACTATTCTTGCCTTTAACCAACTGAGGATCAACGACCGTAAAGGGACGCTTCTTGCGAAGTTCGGCTTGTAGTTTGAGCACCGCACGACGGAGAACGGCGGGATCGAGCGGTTCACCCACTTTCACATCCTCAAGCGCGACGGTCCCGCCGAAGAGGCTGCTACTACCGGTGCGGTCGACGAGCCCTTCGCCGCCGATATATTCAATGCTTTTTAAAATACTCCGCGGCGTGACAATGACTTCGACGTCCACCTTGCCTGACTGGGTATCGAGCTTCGGCACAACCTCAACCTGCTCGAAGCGACCAGTTGCATAGAGTGAACGGACCGTGCTGGCGACCGCGTCAGTCGTGTAGGGCTCCCCTGGGCGCAGGGCCACGAATCCGAGGACGAACTGTTCGGAGGCGACCCCGAGTTCGGTAATGACCCGAATCGATTTTACGCTCGGGTCCTTGACCTCGGTCAAGGCCTGGGCGGTCGAAGCGAGCGGGCTCAGCGCTAGGGCGAAACAGGCGGCACGGAGCCAGCTGCGGCATAGGGGGGCATTATTCATTACGATGTTCTTTGACCGGTGATTCGAAGCGTGTGAGTCCTGGGTTAAAGAGCAAGTTGATGTCGGAGGTGGGTCCGTTACGATTTTTGGCCACAATGAGCTGGCGAGAGTAGCACCCATCCTGCCCCATCTGCTCCGCTTCAGCCTCGGCGGCCTTGCCTTGGCTCATGGGGGGTTTCGAGATTAACATGACGATATCGGCGTCCTGCTCGATGGAGCCAGACTCACGCAGGTCGGACATGCGAGGCTGGCGAGCCTCGTCCTCGGACTTACGGTTCAACTGGGCCAAGGCGATGATGGGAATCTTGAACTCCTTGGCCATGGCCTTGATGCTACGGGATACTTCGGCAATCTGTTGCTCGCGCGGTAAGCCGGAATCCAGTCCGTTAATCAGCTGGATGTAATCGATTACGACCATGTCGAGCGGCGTGCGGGCATGGACGCGGCGGCACTTAGCGCGAATTTCCAGGATATTCTGGCCGCCGTTATCATCAACCGTCAACGGGAGGCCTTGGTACTCCTTGGCGGCCTGTACAAGGTCGAGCTGCATGCGCTCGTCAGGGTGGGCCGTACGGAGTTTCTGCATGTTCACCCTGGCACGCGAACAAAGCAAACGTAGCGCCAGTTCGCGGGCCGGCATTTCAAGGGAGAACAGCAGGACATTGGCCGGCTTTCGTTCCTCGCTGGGCTTAGGGAAAAGGGCGGCTTCGATGAAATTCAGGGCGATGGAGGTCTTCCCCATGCCTGGGCGAGCGGCGACGACGATCATCTGGCCAGGCTGAAATCCGTAAGTCAGGGCATTAAGGTCGGGGAAACCTGTCGGCACGCCTTGGATGGAATTACGGTTGCGAATCATCCGCTGGACAAACTCCATCGCCTCCCGAATCGGCACATCGATGGTTTGGGCTGATTCGGAAATACGGTCCTCGCTGATGCGGAAGAAGGACTGCTCGACGTCTTCGAGTAAGCGCTCAATGCCCTCGGAATGGGCGTGGGCTTTCTCAACCGTGGTGACGGCCGTGGAAATCAACTGCCGGAGAAAGTGCTTCTCCCGGATAATCGCAAGCCAGTGCGGAGCGTGGGCACTCGAGGAGATTAATCCCGTGAGTTCGTTGACGTAGGCAGCGCCGCCGGCAGACTCGAGTTTGCCTTCACGTCGGAGCTGTTCCGTGAGAGTGATTTCATCGACACCGGTACTCGCCTGGGAAAGTTTGACGGCGATATCGTAGATATCCTGGTGCTTGGGATCGAAGAAGTAATCAGGCGTGACGCGTTGCTCGAGGCAGCGCTGGAGGGTGTCGCCGCCATCGACGATGATACTGGCAATCAACCCGCGCTCGGCATCGAGATTGTGGGGCGGGACGCGGTCGCCGTAATTAGGAGCGGCGGCCTGGCGTGAACGAGGGCGGCGGCCGGAAGGGGAATCGGTCATGGGTTAGGCGGTACTCTGCGCTCGGCCGTCTACCCTGGAGAGCCAGAATTAGACGC
>Ga0194048_10001938_pt1 | contig 10298 bp, 10 predicted proteins | sample JunL225m_MetaG_FD_161685 | JGI IMG/M metagenome (GOLD analysis project Ga0194048, IMG submission 161685) | Anoxic zone freshwater microbial communities from boreal shield lake in IISD Experimental Lakes Area, Ontario, Canada - Jun2016-L222-5m | ecosystem: Environmental > Aquatic > Freshwater >... | reverse complement strand
TCGTAAATCGCAAGTAGGGCGCGGCGAAAAACCCGAACTCGTAGATCACGTCTTGGCAGCCGATGAACTACGCAGAACAGCCATAGTTGAATTTGAAGCACTTCGGGCTGAACAAAACTTATTTTCTAAATCGGTCGGTGCAGCCAAAGGTGAAGAGAAAAGTGCCTTGTTAGAAAAAGGTAAAGAACTTTCATTGAAAGTTAAAGCAGCAGATACTCGGAAAAGTGAAGCCGAACTAAAAGCAAATCAAGCCGCGCTACTTCTTTCCAATCTACTGGATCCAAATGCACCAATAGGCGGAGAAGCAGATTTTGTCGTTTTAGAACACGTAGGCACCCCAAGAGATTTTGCGAAAGATAAGTTTGAGCCCAAAGACCACGTAGAGCTAGGCAAACTTTTAGGTGCAATAGATACAGAGCGAGGGGCAAAAGTTTCAGGCGCTCGCTTCTACTATCTCACAGGCGTTGGAGCCCTCCTTGAGTTTGCTCTAGTCAATTACGCAATTTCAAGTGCCGTTAAAGCTGGATTTATTCCGATGATTACACCGGTACTTGTAAAGCCACCAGCAATGGAGGGCACTGGGTTTTTAGGACAAGCCGCAGAGAATGTATTTAATTTAGAGAAAGATGATTTTTATCTAGTTGGCACCAGCGAAGTTCCTCTTGCAGCATTTCACATGGATGAAATTCTCAATGGAGATAAACTCCCACTTCGTTACGCTGGATACTCCACTTGTTTTCGGCGCGAGGCAGGAACATATGGAAAAGACACTCGTGGAATTATCCGAGTACACCAATTTGATAAAGTTGAAATGTTTAGTTTTTGTAAGCCAGAGGAAGCAGCGGTGGAGCATCAACGCCTATTGCAGTGGGAGAAGAATTTTCTTAACGCGATGGAGATCCCTTTTAGAGTTATTGATGTTGCCTCTGGAGATTTAGGTTCTAGCGCGAGCAGGAAATTTGATTGCGAAGCTTGGATTCCAACACAGAATGCATATCGCGAAGTTACGAGCACCTCCAACTGCCTTGAATTTCAAGCTCGACGCTTGAATATTCGGATGAAGGATGGAGAGGAAACCAAAGCGGTTGCGACGTTAAACGGCACACTCGTAGCGATCCCTCGCATGATTGTCGCGATTCTTGAAAACCATCAAAACGCTAATGGGACAGTGAATGTACCTGCAGCCCTCCAACCGTTTCTAGGGATGTCTAGATTTGAGCTTGTGTGAGTCGTCGCCCCAAATTAATTGCTTCAGACCTTGATGGAACGATCGTCGCACACTACGGAGAAATCTCACAGCGCACCATCAATGTATTTCGCGAGGCACATAGCCTTGGTATTCACATATTTTTTGTAACTGGACGCCCCCCACGGTGGATGCCTGAGATTAAAGAAGCTTTTGGAATGGGTTCTGCAATTTGTGGAAACGGTGCGATGTTGTACGACTTACATAACGATAAAGTTTTGGAAGAGTGGCTAATTTCTGTTGATGCGCAGAAAGAAACTATTACTCGATTGCGTAAATCAATTCCTGGAGTGTCGTTTGCCGTCGAAAGCCAAAGTTATTTTCACCGTGAAAAAGCATATATACCCAGATGGGACGTGGGTCTTGATAATGTTGGAGTGGATGTCATTGAGGAAATCATGACCGCTCCGGCTCTAAAAATCCTTGCGCGTTGTTCCGATCAAGAACTTTCATCAGATGAGATGTTGATTATCGCAAAGAAAGCAGTTGAAGGAATAGTTACCGTTACACATTCAAACCCTCATGAATCTCTTCTTGAAATTTCAGCGGTTGGTGTTTCTAAAGGAGCGACACTGGCAAAAATGGCCGGTCGATTAGGAATTGATGCAGCAGATTGCGTCTCTTTTGGTGACAACCCAAATGATTTTTCAATGTTGGAATGGTGTGGTCGCTCATACGCAATGGCTGATGGACACCCAGAGGGCAAACTGCATGCAAAAGATGTTGCGCCAGCCCATACCGACGATGGAGTTGCAGTGATTTTGGAGAAACTTCTTCAACTTCCTGCCTGAGCAGAGTTCGGGTACATTACGCGGCGGAGGGCTCGCATAGCGGCCGAGTGCACCGGTCTTGAAAACCGGCAAGGGAAACCTTCGAGGGTTCAAATCCCTCGCCCTCCGCTCCTTTTTCTTACAGACCTATCTTTAAGGGCATGTGGTTGATTTCATAGCCATTCACACCCAGAACGACCTAGCCACAACAGGTCAGTAGCGAGAAACTTAGCCATTGCGCATTTTGATGCCATATATAAGGAGCCGTTACATGTCCGGAGTTTTTTCTCCATCTCGCGCAAAGATAACCGCGCGAACACTGCGAACAGATCGTTGGTGGTTACAACCAGCCATCACTGTCGCAGTTCTTGTCTCCTTTATTATTTACGCAACCATTCGAGCATTTGAAGCAAAATTTTATTTTGCCGAACCACTCATTTCACCTTTCTACTCTCCTTGTTTAACCGCAGCGTGCCCAGAAAACGGATCACTTCTAGGGCACCCACTTGGATCGGTTGCAATTTTTGGAATGGCAATTTCACCAGCGTTATTTATTTTAATTTTCCCACTCGGATTTAGAATGACCTGTTATTACTACCGCAAGGCCTACTACCGATCTTTTTGGCAGTCACCACCTGCATGTGCAGTAGCAGAGCCGCACAAAACTTATACGGGTGAAACCAAAGCTCCACTTGTTTTACAAAATGGGCACCGTTGGTTCTTTCTTGCCGGATTAGTTTTCAATGTACTTTTAACGATTGATGCATTTTTAGCATTTAGAAACTCAGAAGGCCATTGGGGTCACATGAGCGTTGGCACATTAGTGCTACTGACGAATGCCACCCTACTTTGGCTCTATTCGGCTTCCTGTCACACATGTCGCCACACAATTGGTGGACGACTTAAGCATTTTTCTAAACACCCGATGAGATACAAACTCTGGACATGGGTATCAATTCTTAATCACAAACATCCAACTTTCGCATGGATATCTCTCTTTGGAGTTGCCCTCAGTGATGTTTACGTGCGTGCTGTCTCATCCGGTTCTATTACTAATTTTTACTTCTTCTAAGGGGCGTCGACAATGACAATTTCCCAACGCCACAAGTATGACGTAGTAGTAATTGGTGCTGGCGGTGCTGGCTTGCGCGCAGCAGTTGAAGCACGCGAATCGGGATTACGCGTAGCAATTATTTGTAAGTCCCTATTCGGTAAAGCGCACACCGTTATGGCCGAAGGCGGCGCGGCGGCTTCAATGGGCAACGTGAACGAGAAAGACAATTGGCAAGTTCACTTTCGCGACACCATGCGTGGGGGGAAGTTTCTTAACCACTACCGCATGGCGGAACTGCACGCTAAAGAGTCGCCAGATCGCATTTGGGAACTTGAAACGTGGGGCGCTCTCTTTGATCGCACTAAGGAAGGAAAGATTTCTCAACGAAATTTTGGGGGCCACGAATATCCACGGCTAGCACACGTTGGCGACAGAACTGGACTAGAACTTATTCGGACCATGCAACAGAAAATTGTGGCGCTGCAGCAAAAAGATGCTCAAGTCTATGGCGAACCAGAAATCAATATTAAGGTTTATGCGGAGTTAACTGTTACTGAAGTCTTAAAAGAAAAAGGAAAAGTTTCAGGCGTCTACGGGTACTGGCGCGAAAGCGGCGAAGAAGTTCTGTTCGAAGCGCCAGCTGTAATTATCGCAACTGGTGGAGTTGGCAAAACTTTTAAGATCACGTCGAATTCTTGGGAAGGCACCGGAGATGGGCATGCACTTGCGCTTAAAGCTGGAGCAAATTTGGTTGATATGGAATTTTTGCAATTCCATCCGACCGGAATGGTGTGGCCGCCTTCAGTCCGTGGAATTTTGGTAACAGAATCTGTACGTGGAGAAGGTGGAGTACTCACAAATAATCTCGGAGAGCGCTTCATGTTTAAGTACATCCCAGATGTATTTATTGATAAGTACGCTGATAACGAAGCAGAGGCTGATCGATGGTATGAAGATCAGGACAATAATCGCCGTCCTCCTGAACTGTTACCTCGTGACGAAGTAGCTCGTGCTATAAATACAGAAGTGAAAGCAGGACGCGGCACTGAGCATGGCGGAGTATTTCTTGATGTTTCTAAACGTTTAAGCGCTGAAGTTATTAAAAAGCGCCTGCCTTCTATGTGGCATCAGTTTTACGAATTGGCTGGCGTAGACATCACTAAAGAAGCGATGGAAGTGGGGCCAACATGTCACTACGTTATGGGTGGCGTCGAAGTGGATCCAGATACCGCTAGCGCAATAAGCGTGCCAGGCCTTTTTGCAGCAGGCGAAGTTGCTGGCGGTATGCACGGATCCAATCGTTTAGGCGGCAATTCACTTTCAGATCTTTTGGTATTTGGTCGTCGCGCCGGAATGGGTGCAACTGCATACGTAAAAGCCAATGAGCCGATTCCAGTGAGCGAAGTTGCAATTGCTGAAGCCACGAGGAGAATTGAGGCACCTTTTACCCGAAAAGGCGGCGAAAATGCTTATTCACTTCACGCAGAGTTACAAGAGATCACTCACAACTTAGTGGGTATTATTCGCACACGTCCTGAACTAGAAGAAGCAATCAAAAAAATTGCCGAAATTCGCCAACGTAGTGCCAATATTTCTGTGAGCGGTGGCCGTGAATTTAATCCCGGATTTCATTTAGCTTTTGACTTAGACAATATGTTATTAGTTGCAGAAAGCACAGCGAAATCGGCAATTTTGCGAGAAGAATCTCGTGGCGGTCATACTCGCGATGATTTCCCAGGCATGAACAATAAGTGGCGCCAGGTTAATCACATTTCGAGTTTCGACGGCAATCAAGTCAATATTCGGGCACAAGCGCTACCTGTTATACCTAAAGAACTATTCGACTTATTTGATGTACATGAACTTGAAAAATATATGACCGCAGATGAAGTTGTGAAAGGCGGATCTAAATAATGACACGCAAACTCAATATGGGAATCTGGCGAGGCAACAGTTCTGACGGTTCACTCAAAGACGTCCAAGTTGAGGTCAACGAGGGCGAAGTAGTTCTCGATGTAATTCACCGCGTGCAAGCAACACAAATGGGTGACCTAGCCGTTCGTTGGAATTGCAAAGCTGGAAAATGCGGCTCATGTTCTATGGAGATCAACGGAAAACCACGCCTTGCCTGCATGACCCAGATTTCTTCTTTTGGTGAAGAGGAAACAATTACCGTTACCCCACTGCGTGCATTCCCAATAATCAAAGATCTTGTGACGGATGTTTCCTTTAACTATCGCAAAGCAATGGAAATCCCAGCTTATGCTCATCCTGTCGATCTAGCTCCGGGTGAGGCTCGTATGGAGCAAATCGATGTCGAGCGTAGCCAAGAATTCCGCAAGTGCATCGAATGTTTTCTATGCCAAGACACATGTCACGTCATCCGAGATCATGAAGAGAATAAGAAATCTTTTGCTGGTCCGCGTTTCTTTATCCGTATCGCTGAGCTAGATATGCACCCGCTAGATATGTTGCGTAACCGCAAAGAGACTGCCCAAACAGAACACGGTCTTGGAATGTGCAACATTACTAAGTGCTGCACCGAAGTGTGCCCAGAGCACATCCGAATTACCGATAACGCGATCATCCCGATGAAAGAACGCGTAGTTGATGTTAAGTACGACCCAGTGCGGTGGTTGGGCTCCAAAATACGCAAACGCGAGGGTATTGTTTAATACATGCGTTTGATCTTTCGTTGGGCAGCACTGAGCTTGGCTTTTTGGGTAACAGCGTCGATAGTTCCGGGAATCACAATTAATGGTGGCTTTGCCTCTTATTTATGGGTCGCACTCTTGTTTGGTTTAATTAATGCGATCTTGGGTTCGATAGTTAAAATATTGACGCTACCAGCAACATTGATCACTTTTGGCTTATTTATTTTTGTTATTAATGCTGCAATGTTGATGTTGACCGCCCGCTGGAGTTCGGCGCTGGACGTCAAAGGTTTCTGGTCAGCACTGTTAGGAAGCTTCCTTATAAGTTTCATCACAAGCGTCTTGCGCAAGTTTTATAAAACGGCAACGCCATTTTAAAGTCAGCATGGTGGGTGGCGCTGGGAAGCGTGTTTGGTTCCCTTCTCCGTTGGATTCTGACAACAACAAATGATCAGAATCGTTTAGGAACTTTGATTGCAAACTTATTAGGTATTGCCCTAGCTTCATTTTTCTTAGTTTTTACGGAGCGTCACGCAAGTGAAGCAATACGCCATTTTTTACTGCCCGGTTTTTGTGGTGGCCTAACAACTTTTTCTGCAGTGATGGCGATTACTCTCCATGAGGCGTCTGGAACACTATCGATTCCAGCTGTCTCGGGTGCCAGATACCTATTGGTAACAGTTGTTTTGAGCCTTTGCACTGTCGCAATCTGTATTCCATCGGCGCGTAGATTGATTCCGGTGAAGAAATGACCGCATTGCTGATAATTATTGGCGCTGGGATTGGCGCGCCATCACGCTTCCTTCTTGATCAATATTTACGTAAATTCATTAAATACCCTTACGGAATATTGATCATCAACGCACTCGGATCATTTGTTATCGGGCTAACAATTCCAAGAATCAACATTGGTTCAGCGTCTTATCAAGCATTACAGACAACCAACACACAAGCACTTGTTGCGATCGGTTTTGCAGGTGCTTTCACAACATGGTCGACTTTTATTGCAGATATCTACTTCACCCTTGAAAAGAAGCGATACAAAGAAGCCTTCATAAATTTACTAGCCTCGTTACTACTGGGCCTTATTGCTGCGAGTTTAGGGATGCACTTAGCGCATTAAAGAAGCCATCCAGGCTTCAATTTCATCTGGGTGACGAGGAAGCGCACCGCTGAGGTTGCGACAACCATCTTCAGTGATTACTAAATCATCTTCAATACGAATACCGATGCCACGATACTCGGGAGCAAATAACTCGTCATCTGGCTGAATATAAAGACCTGGCTCGACAGTAAGAACATGACCAACTTCCAATTTTCCTTCAATGTATTGGTCTTTGCGGGCTTGACCACAATCATGGACATCCATGCCGAGCATGTGCCCTGCACTATGGAGAGTCCAACGTCGGTGCAGTCCACCCTCGGGACTAAGAGATTCTTCCGCGCTCATGTTCATCACTCCCATGTCTGCTAATCCATGGGCCAGAACACTTTGACAGGCGCGATGGAAATCGCCCCAATCGGCACCCGGTTTTAAAGCCGCTATACCTGCATTTTGTGCTTCATAAACCAACATATATAAAGAACGTTGAGCTGGTGTGAATTTGCCGTTGATGGGCAAAGTGCGAGTGACATCTGCGGTGTAGTAAGACTCCATCTCTACACCCGCATCAACAAGAATCAATTCGCCAGGTCGAACTTCTCCATCGTTGCGGATCCAGTGCAGTACGCACGCATGGGCACCCGCTGCAGAAATCGTTTCGTACCCCAAATCGTTACCTTCAATTCGAGCACGGCCAAAAAAAGCCGCCTCAACTACACGCTCTCCACGTCGAGTGGCAACTGCAGCAGGAAGTGCTCTTACTACGTCAGCAAAACCACGAGCTGTCGTATCACAAGCACGTTGCATTTCTGCAATCTCGTACTCATCTTTCACTAATCTTGCTGCCGAGATAAAAGCCATAAACTCTTCTTCGCGTGGGTGGACCGAAACATTCTCGTCAACGAATGCATCTTCATCCCGTAAAGTTAAAGTCTCTTTTTTCGTTGCGAAAAGTTCAGAGAGCGAATTTAATTCTCGGGTTTCAATTTCATACCGGGCTTGAGCTTCATCAAGGGTAAATCTACGTCCAACCCAAAGTTCCCCGTAGCGAGCATCTCGATAGAAAGCATCCGTTTCGCGTGTTGAACGAGGGTGAATGTAAAGTAGTGGTTGGTGACCAGAACCGTTTGGCTCCATCACTAAGATCGCATCAGCAGTTGCCTCTACTCCTTGTACGCCGGTGTAGTACGCAAATGCTGTGTGAGGACGAAAACGATAGTCGGCATCGTTGCTACGCGTCTTAAAATTTCCCGCAGGTAACACGAGTCGGATCCCTGGGTATGCCGCTGATAAAGCGCTCCGGCGGGCAACACACCAACTAGTTGCAGGGCCAGCTGTAATTCCGTGAAGCGGGGATGGGGTCCATCCAGTTTTCATGAAAGCTGCATATTGCGCTGAAGGTGCAACGTCGTGGACGCGCTTGTATTTGGCTGGGACCTTTGTATTTTCGCTCATACGGCAAGCCTAGCGAGTGGACAACAAGTTGCACCATCGTTCTTATCGACTAATTTCGGGTCCTAAGTGTGTGCCAAACCTAGAGAGGAAACCTGTAAACTCAAGCTAACACTTGGAGACGTCGCATAGCCCGGTCGAGTGCGCCTCACTGCTAACGAGGTAAGGTTTAATCGCCTTCAGGAGTTCAAATCTCCTCGTCTCCGCTCTTAGTTCCAACATAACGCGGAACCAATCACAACTTAGACTCAATTTGTGGCACCGACATCTCTGCTCTTATCGGACTCTTCGCAAACCTTCCATGATTGCAGCTTCGACTTCAGCAATTTTTGAATCTGAAACTTGGATAGTTTCCAGGAGCGGCTTAATTTCTTTCCAATCCAACTTTGGATTTACCGGGGTTGGACTAGTTGCTTTTACGCCAGCACCTAATGCGTAATCAAGATATTTAATTCCATCGCCGTGTACATATTCTTCAAATCCTTTAAATACCACGAGCGCACAAGGGATTCCGTAGCTATGGCAAGTGATTAGTACGTGCATGGCACTGGTTACGACACTGTCATACTCATTAAGTTTCTTAATAAAGGAAACTATGTCATCAGGATGTGAGAGCAGAACGGATAGCTCGTCAAAATTATTTGGAAGGACTACCGGAGCTTGTAGGTGCGTGTGATGGCGCACGAGTGCGATTGATCCAGTTGAGGCGGCCCAAAGAGCTGAAACCAGCAAATTGAAACTAGCTTAATTTTTCAGGAATCTTGGAACACTCCATTGACTTTTACTTCCCAGGAAAGTAAAGTCTAAAGATGAAATCGTCGGTCACCAAAAATATAGTGATTTTTACTATCGCGTCTGTGGCAATTTTTGGTTTACAGAATCCAGCAAATGGCGTGACCCCAAAAGCTGGTGCGACCTGTTCTAAAGCAGGATTACAAAGTACTTTAAATGGAAAGAAATACACCTGTATTAAGTCAGGAAAGAAGCTAGTTTGGGATAAAGGCGTTTCAATAGCTAAGGCAACGCCAACACCTACTGCATCAACAACACCGAGCACTTCACCAACACCGAGCACTTCACCAACTCCAAAACCAGGTACATCACCAATTGATACTGGATCTGTTCAACCGAACGGTAAGTGCTCTAAAGAGGGCGACATTCAGCCATTAAATGGTGGACAAATGATCTGCACAAATGGAACATGGCAACCCTATGCGGGAGCTGGTCCAACCGGCGGTGGTCCAACTGGAACTGCAACGGGTAGCAATTCATCCACTTTAGAAGTAACACCTTGGGGATTTTTAAGTGTTATTGGTAGTGGAAATGGATTAGGAAACGTTTCAGATGCAGCGTTAGTTCAAGCTCCTAATGGCGATGTGCGAGTTTATTTCAAAAACGGAAATGACTCAGAATCTAAATTAGCAGGGTTTGACAATTTCATTCACTCAGCAGTTTCAAAAGATAGCGGAATCACTTGGACAATTGAGTCAGGTGTTCGAATGCGAGTTACTTCTCCTGTAGAAGTTTTACCAAAAGACGGCGGCGGATATCAAGCTTGGGGTTGGGCACATTCACCCGGCAAGGATTACATGTACTACGCCGAGTCTCAGGACGGTTTAACTTTCACAGAAATATCTATCCCTGGCCTTGATGTAACTAAATGCTTAACATCATCGGGTGCATCTATGGGGCCTCTGGGCGATCCAGCAATAGTGAAACTAGCGGATGGCACTTGGTTACTACACGCTCAAGGCTTTGGTGTAGGTAACACCCCACCGAATTTTGCGCGATGGGCATGCGTAGCTACATCAACCGACGGAAAGTCATGGACTCCAGTACAAAGCAAGTCTTATGGCGGAACTGTAGATGTTGAAACTAACCCGAATATTTATGTAAATAAATCAGGAAAAGTTGAATGGATGTGGCCTGGAGTAGAGGTGTTGAGACAAGGATTGGTGACGGCACTACCTATGGTGAGGCGATTACATATCCAAAGGCGGGAGATCCAGAGCGTTTAGAT
>Ga0194048_10001937_pt1 | contig 10299 bp, 11 predicted proteins | sample JunL225m_MetaG_FD_161685 | JGI IMG/M metagenome (GOLD analysis project Ga0194048, IMG submission 161685) | Anoxic zone freshwater microbial communities from boreal shield lake in IISD Experimental Lakes Area, Ontario, Canada - Jun2016-L222-5m | ecosystem: Environmental > Aquatic > Freshwater >... | reverse complement strand
GCCGAGCAGGCGCTGGGCGCCGCCGACGACGCTTGCCGCAGCGCTGACCGTGACGCTGCGCAGGCGGCCGAGCGTGCGCGCCGCGCTGAATGGATCATCGAGCAACGCCGCGGGGCACCAGAGCAAGGCGCTGGGGCAGTCGCCCGCGCGCAGCTCGAGGGTCAGCTGGCAGCCGAGCGACGCGTCGCAGAGCAGGCCACGGAGGCCCGCGATCAGCGCAAGCAGACGGTTCTGGGGCTGGAGCGGGCGATCGCCTACGAGGTCGGCCTTGTGCCGCCCTACAACGCCTTCGAGCAAGCTCTCGCCGCTACGCAAGAAGCGATCTCGGAGCGAGTAACCCTCTTCGAAGCCGAGCTGGAGGCCGACCGGCTCGGTAACGCCGGCGTTAGCGACGAACTGCGGGCCTTCGCTCAATCCGGAGCGGAGCTCCAAGGCGCGCTTCGTGAAGCCGGCGAGGCGGTAACGGCGGCCGAGGTAACAGCCCAGCAGGCGCGCGACCAGCACGCCGAGACTGAGGCCGAGCTGGTTCGCCTCGCCGAGCTACTCGGCCTCGAGGCCGAACCGTCGAGAGAGCCACTCGATGATGAGGCGATCGCCGCGCTCGAGCAGCGGATTGTCCGCCTAGAGCGGCGGCGCGAGCAGATCGGCCCGGTTAACCCGCTCGCTAAGGCGCAGTACGAAGAGGCGCTCGAGCACGTCGAGACGCTCGAGCACCAGCGCACCGACCTCGAGACGGCAATGCGTGAGCTGCGCACACTGATCCGCGACACCGACCGCCAGATTCGTGACAGCTTCGAAGAGACCTTCGAAGCAGCGGCAAAGAACTTCGAAGAGCTCAGCGCCCATTGTTTCCCTGGCGGCCATGGTCGGCTGCGCTTGGTTCGCGAGGAACAGACGCCAAAGGCCGTGCTCGGCGGTGGGGACGGCGAGGAGGAGTCTGCGCGGCTAGAAGAGGCTGAGGAGCAGGCCAACGCTGAGGCCGAGCGCGAAACTGGCGAGCCGGAGGATGATCTCGGAGTAGAGATCGAGATCACGCCGGCGGGCAAATCAATGAAGCGCTTGACGCTGCTCTCTGGCGGCGAGAAGTCGATGACCGCGATCGCCTTCCTCTTCTCCGTCTTCCTCGCCAAGCCCTGCCCGTTCTACATCCTCGACGAGGTTGAGGCCGCTCTCGACGATCTAAACATCGGTCGTTTCCTCGAACTGCTGAGGCTCTACCGCGACCGCGCCCAGTTCATTGTCGTCACGCACCAGCAGCGGACGATGGAGGCTGCCGACTGCCTCTACGGCGTATCGATGGGCGGCGACGGCGTCTCTAAAGTCATTAGCCGCAAGTTGCCAGCCGAGCTCGAGGATGATGCGGGCTCTGTTCGGGCGGCCTGAGCTTCGTTAACGGGCCGTAGCTCAGATCTAACGAGCTGTAAGCTCTAAACCGTGTCAACTCCTGTCATCTGGCTTCTGATCGCCGCAGCACTGGCGCTCGGGGAGATCATCACCGAGAGTTTTTTTCTCGCGCCGTTGGCCGCTGCTGCCGTTGTGGTCGCCCTCGGAACTCTGATCGGAATCGACATTGCGCTGCTAACTGTGCTCGCCGTGGCGGCTGGCGTGATTACGGTGCTCGTGATACGCCCCCTGTTGCGCCGTGAACGGCTTGACTTCGTCGCCGGTGGCGCCGAACACGACTTTGTGATCGGTCAAGTCGGTGTTGTCGAAGAACACGTTGTCAACGGCGAGGCGACCGGAGCTATCGAGATCGACGGCGAAATTTGGACCGCCCGTGCGAACCACGATGCTGAAACCTTCGCTCCCGGAGAGGCTGTAGAAGTGGTAGCCGTACGCGGCGCGGTAGCACTCGTAGACGCGCCCGAAGTGGCTTCTCCGCGCGACGTGCGGGCTTGATCGCCGGCGCCCCGCTACCCTCTAGCGCTGACGTTCTGTGAACTTCGAGAGGAACCTGTGGCCGTAAGACTGAGGCTCACGAGAGTGGGCGGTAACAAAAATCCGATCTGGCGAGTTGTCGTAGCCGACCAGCGCTCACCGCGTGACGGTCGCTTCATCGAGGTCGTCGGGCAGTACAACGCCCAAACCAATCCCTCAACGATCACGCTCGACGCGGACCGGATCAAGCTCTGGCTTGACAAGGGCGCGCAGCCGACCTCGCAGGTTCGCAAGCTGCTGCACACGCAGGGCATTCCCGTCTAGGCTGGCGCAATGCGCGAACTGCTCGAGTTCCTAGCCCGATCCTTAGTTGATGACCCGGCCGCTGTAGTCGTTGAGCAGTTCGACGATGACGACGGAACGGTTGTGCTCGAGCTAACAGTCGGCGAAGACGATTACGGCAAGGTGATTGGCCGTGGCGGACGGACAGCCAACGCGCTGCGCACTGTGCTGAAGGCGGCCGCCGTACGCGAAGAGCGCCGCGTGGTCGTCGACATCGTCGACTGACGTGGCCGCCGAGGCAGAGCAGTGGTTGCAGGCGGGCCGGATCGGACGCCCGCATGGACTCGATGGCAGCTTCTACGTAACCCGCCCACGCGCAGTGTTGCTTGAAGTTGACGTCAGCGTGCGCGTCGAGCAACGTGATCTCAAGATCGAGCGGCGCGCTGGAACCGACGAGAAGCCAATAATCCGTCTGGTTTCGATTACAACCCCAGAGGCGGTCGAGAGCATTCGAGGTCAGGCGCTCTTCTGCGCGCTGGCTGACGCACCGCAGCTTGGAGAGCGCGAGTGGTGGGCTGAAGAGCTTGAAGGCTGCAGCGTGATCGACGGCGCAACAACGGTCGGCGAGGTTTCCAGGCTGCTGGTACTTCCGTCCTGCGAAGTACTTGAGGTGAAGCGCCCCGATGGAACGGAGCTGCTGGTACCGATGGTCAGCGATGCGATCCGCTCGGTTGACGTGGCGCAGCGCAGGATTGAGGTCAATCTCGCTTTTGTCGGAGCGGGCTAGTCGATGCAGCTCGACGTCGTAACGCTCTTTCCTCAATGGTTTGAGTGGTTCGCAGGGCAGCGCCACGTTGCCAACGCCGTCGCGCAGGGAAACGAGCTGCGCGCGCTCGACCTACGCGAACACACACCACTTAGCGGCGGCCAGGTCGATGACACGCCATTTGGCGGTGGCGCCGGGATGGTGCTGCGGGTCGACGTGATGGAGGCAGCGCTGCGCGGCTTCTACGGAGTTGATCCGGTCGAGCTGCCAAAGCAACGGCGCGTGATTGCGCTAACGCCTGGTGGCCGTGTGCTCGACGAGGCGCTAGTCAACGAACTGGCGGCCGAACCGGCCGTAACGCTGCTCTGTGGACGCTACGAAGGCTTTGACGAGCGAATTGTTCAGCATTTCTGCAGCGACGCTGTGTCGATCGGTCGTTATGTGATTGCAGGCGGCGAGCTGGCGGCGATGGTTCTCTGCGACGCAGTTTTGCGCAAGCAGCCAGGCGCGCTCGGCGATGCTGACTCAGCTGTTGAGGAGTCCTTCAGCAGCGCGCTTGAGGGTGACCCCGAATATCCGCACTACACGCGGCCCGCCGAGTTCCGCGATTGGGGCGTTCCCGATGTGCTTCTTTCAGGCCACCATGAAGAGATTCGGCAGTGGCGACGGGCGCGCAGTCGCGAGCGCGGGGCAGCTTCTGGCGAAGCTCCGCTATCCTGATCTATCTCGCTCCGGTCGCGGCGCTCATGCGCTCGCTGAAAATATGACCGAACCTTCGCGAGCGCCCTCAATATGAGCTCAGTAATCGACAATCTTGAACGCGCACAACTGCGCCGAGTCCCCAACTTCGCCCCAGGCGACCGGGTCAAAGTCCACTTCCAAGTGATCGAGGGCGAACGCCGCCGTACGCAGGTCTTCGAAGGCGTCGTCATCGCCCGCCAAGGCAGCGGCGTGCGCGAGACGTTCATTGTCCGTAAGCAGTCGTTCGGTGTTGGCGTGGAGCGAACATTCCCTGTCCATTCGCCGAAGATCGAAAAGATCGAGGTTGCGGCTCGCGGCGACGTGCGGCGCGCCAAGCTCTATTACCTGCGCGACCGTGTCGGCAAGGGCGCCCGCGTCCGCGAACGCGATTACTACGGGCCTGAGGACGAAGTTGCGCCGGGACTCATTCACGCACCACCTGTCGCCGCTGAGGCGCCAGAGCGTGACGAGCTAGAGCCCGAAGGCGAAGCTGCTGAGCAGGAAATTGATGCAACGCCCGAAGCGCAGGAAGCTGACGCCAGCGCGCAGGATTCAGCCGATCAGCAGCCCGAGGCGGAAGCTGACGAAGCGCAGCCTGAGGCCGAAGCTGACGAACCGCAGCCCGAGGCTGACAGTGGTGAAGCGACGCCAGCAGCTGAGGAGGAATCTGAGCAGCCGAGCGACGGCAGCGAAGAGCCCTCCGGCGACAGCGCGTGAGCACAGCGAAAGCTAAGAAGCAGAAGTCGACGGCTAACTCGATTCTTGAGTTGGTAGTTATCGTCGCCGTGGCGCTCGGCCTCGCGCTTTTGATTCAGGCTTTCGTGGTTAAGCCGTACCGGATTCCCAGCGAATCGATGGTGCCCACTTTGCAGGTCGGCCAGCGCGTGCTCGTCAACCGCCTGACGACTCGCTTCGGCGAACCATCGGTGGGCGATGTAACTGTTTTCCATCCTCCGGTCGGCTCCGAGCAGATGCCGCTCGATCAGTGCGGCCAGAGGATGCCGCGTCAGACTGCTTGTGACACGCCGACGCCGCAGGAATCAGAGGTCAACTTCATCAAACGGATTGTTGCCGGCCCCGGAGACACGATTTCGATCGTCCGCGGGAGGGTAATCCGCAATGGCAAGCCGACCAGTGAGCCCTTCATCAGCGACACCTGCTCCAACGACAATGGCTTTGCGTGCACGCTGCCGCGGCCGATCACGATTCCGCCCGGGCACTGGTTCATGATGGGTGACAACCGTGGCGAGTCCGACGACAGCAGGTTCTGGGGACCCGTCCCAACGGCCTGGATCATCGGGCCAGCCTTCGCCACCTACTGGCCGCCAAACCGAATCAACATCTTCTAAGCAGTCCGGCCCGAAACGGGCGAAGCGAAAAAGTCCGGGTCGTGGCTCTAGCGGGGCTCGGCTGATCGCCCATGATCGCGCCCTCGGCGCGCGCTGGGTCGCAGGGGCCGATGAGGCTGGCCGCGGCTGTCTTGCAGGGCCGCTGGTCGCGGCCGCCGTGCTGCTGGATATCGATTCGCTCGGCGTGGCTGAGGTCAGAGCGCTCGGCGCGCTCAATGATTCCAAGCAGCACGATCACGCCGCCCGTGAGGCGCTGCTGCCGATCGTGATGGAGACGGCCCAGCGCGTCGTCGTTGTCTCACGCAGTGCGCGCGGCATCGACGAGCGGGGTCTGCACAAAACCAATCTCGCTGCGCTCAGAGAGTCGCTGATGCGGGTTGCCCGTCCGGGCTGCGTCTGTCTGATAGACGGCTTCGAGGTTCCGGCCTTCGAGCATCAGCAGCGAGCTGTGATCGGCGGCGACGGACTGAGCGCTGCGATCGCAGCGGCATCGATCGTTGCCAAGGTCACTCGCGACCGCCTGATGGTGCGCGCCGGTGAGCAGCTACCCGAGTGGGGCTTTGGCGCGCACTTCGGTTATTCAACTGCGGCGCACCGCCAGGCGATTCTGGAGCACGGAGTTTCGCCGCTGCACAGAATGTCGTTCCAGTCGACTGCTTATCAGCAGTTGGCGCTCTAGCAGCTAGAAAGCAGCTTCGATGTGATCGAGTCGCAGCAGCTGGCCTTGGCAATCGAGCAGGATTCCGATCGCGTCGAAGCGCAGATCGCGTGGGCTCGGTCGCTGCGGTGCTTCGCTCATGAATGCGGCCGCTAGCCGACGCACTTGGCGGCGCTTGCGTTCGTCCAGTGAATCCCAAGGCGCCGAGCTGCGCCGCGACCGACGCGTCTTTACCTCAACGAAGACGAGTGTCGTACCCAAACGCATCACTAAGTCAATCTCGCCAAAGCGCGTGCGGTGGTTGCGCACGACGAGCCGGTAGCCAAGCCGCTCGAGGTGCTCGAGTGCCAGTCGCTCGCCGGCACGGCCTAATACGTGGCGGGGATCGGGAGTAGTCGGGCGAATGGAGCGAAGACTAGGAGCGAGATTGGCCGCTCTCTAGGGCCAGTTAGCGGCGGCAATGCACGGGCCCTGGTGGCAAGTGGTGAAGTCGGTGCTAGCGGCGGCTCCAGTTGGCACAGACCGCTGCTTACGGGTTGCAAATGCGTCTGTAGCGTCGCAGCCGGTGGTTACCGAGGTGATGACATTCGCAATCGACGGCTTAAGGCCACAGGCAGTGGTCGTGGAGGCGGACCTGCGCCGCGGGCTACCGAGCTTTACGATCGTCGGCTTGGCAGATCGCGCTGTCGCCGAGGCGCGCGAGCGCGTTCGCGCGGCGCTGGTAAATTGCGGCTTCGAATTCCCGATGCGCCGTTTGACGGTCAATCTCGCTCCGGCGCACCTGCGCAAGGCCGGACCCGGCTTCGACCTCGCTATAGCCGGCGCAATCTTGGCCGCGAGTGGTCAGATTCCTAGCGACTCGTTGGCCCGAACGGCGCTCTTCGGTGAGCTCTCGCTCGGGGGCGAGCTGAGGCCCTGCCGAGGCGCCTTGGCGGTCGCTGAAGGCGCCCAGGGAGCGGGGCTGGAAGCGCTAATCGTCCCGTCAGAATGCGCCGCTGAGGCGAGGCTGGTTGGCTCGATCCGTGTCGGAGCGCTCTCAGTACTCAGCGACCTCAGCGCCGTGCTCTCAGGCGAGTCCGACTCCGGCGGAGCCGAATTGCCTACGCAACCGACGCGAGAGAGTCGCTACCTCCCCGATCTCGCTGATGTGCGAGGCCACCGCGCCGTGATTGATGCGCTGACGGTCGCTGCTGCCGGTGGCCACAACCTGCTGCTGAGTGGGCCTCCCGGAACGGGCAAGACGATGGTTGCCCGTCGCCTGCCAAGCATCTTGCCTCCGCTCAGCCGCCCCGAGGCGTTAGAGGTAACACGGATTCAGAGTATCGCCGGGCTTGGAGTAGATGGCGCTCTGGCCGATCGCCGCCCGTTCCGCGCGCCACATCACACGATCTCGGCGGCAGGGCTGGTCGGCGGTGGGGCGGTTCCAATCCCAGGCGAAGCGACGCTCGCGCATCGTGGCGTGCTCTTCCTCGACGAGCTATCGGAGTTCGATAGGAGGGCCTTGGAAGCGCTGAGGCAGCCGCTGGAGGATGGGTCCGTGACGATCGTCCGAGGGCAGAAGGTGGCTCGCTTCCCGACGCGCTTCGCGTTGATCGCGGCGACCAACCCGTGCCTCTGTGGCCGCGGCGGTAAAGCCTGCCGCTGCAGTGAGCCGGAGCTGGCTCGCCACCGCCAGCGGCTCTCGGGTCCGCTGCTTGATCGAATCGACCTCGTCGTCGGCGTCGAGAGGCCCTCATCGGCGGCTCTCGCAGCGGAGTCGCTAACGACGAGCGCGGAAGTTGCCAAGCGCGTTGCTGTCGCGCGGGAGCTTCAGCTGGCGCGTGGTGGCTGCGCCAACGCGCAGCTCGTCGCGCGCGACATGGTCGCCGCGGTCGACTGCGGTGCGGCGGCGGCGAGCGCCCTCACGCGCGCCTACGACGGCGGGGGCTTAAGCGCGCGCGGCCGCGACAGAGCGCTGCGCGTAGCGCGGACCATCGCCGACCTAGAAGGGGAGAGAGAGATCGGGATCGAGTCCTTGGCGCAGGCGCTCGGCTACCGCCACGAGAGTGAACGGCTCGGCAAGCGATGAGCGAAGCTTGCGATCGCTGCACGCGCCGCAGCTGGCTGGTTGGGCGGCTCTCTGGCCATCTCGATCAGATCCGTGGCAACCGGCCAGCGATTCGTGGAGTTTTGGCGCTCAGCGATCGAAAGCTCCTCACGGCGCTGGCCGGCAGCGAGCAGTCAAAGATCACGGCGCAGTGGGCCGGGCTCGACCCGGCCGCTGAACGCCGGCGGTGGAGAGCTGCATCGACGGTGGCAATCTGCCGCCACAATCAGAGCTTCCCGCGGTCGCTTGCCGATCTACCCGATCCACCTGCGGTCTTGCATATCTACGGCGAGCTAGGCCGCCTTGACGAACTGCTCAAGACCTCGCCATCTGTCGCCCTAGTCGGAGCGCGCCGGGCATCGGCAGACGGCCTTGAGCTTGCACGCGAGCTGGGTCGCACGCTCTCGCTCTGTGGCGTGACCGTAGTAAGCGGTATGGCACTGGGGATTGACAGCGCTGCGCACGAAGGGGCCCTGGCCGGAGGCGGGCGAACGATCGCTGTGCTGGCCTGTGGGCCGGAGCGCGCCTATCCAGCTCGGCGAAAGCGGCTACACAGCGAGCTGGCAGAGAGGGGAGTTGTCGTCTCCGAGCTACCTCCGGGAATCGCTCCGTTCCGTTGGGCTTTCCCGGCCCGAAACCGGATCATCGCGGCTTTGGCACAGATGGCTGTGGTTGTTGAGGCAGCAGAGCGGTCTGGCTCGCTAATTACGGCTGAGATCGCTGCCGACCTTGGTCGCGCGGTTGGTGCCGTGCCGGGCCATCCCGGCTCCTGGCACAGCAGTGGCGCCAATGCTCTCTTGCGCGACGGCGCCCACCTGATTCGCGATGCGCGCGACATTCTCGACGACGCATTTGGCGTCGAACCGGCGGCCGGCGCGAACCGTGAGCCGCTGCCCCTTCCGCTCAGTCTGAGCGACGACCAGGCGGCGGTGGCGGCCGCTGTCGACGCCGGTTTTGCGACCGCCGCGAGCGTCGCCGAATACTGCGGCGCCGCCGCCGAGGTCGTCGGGCCGCTGACTGAGTTAGAGCTACTTGGCGTGCTTGAGCGTCGCGCCGACGGGAGCTACCGCCGGCTCTAACTTCTCGCTCCCGCTAGCTGTCGGTCTGCCCGCTGATCAAGCGGGCTGGCATAATCGCTCCCAGTTCTAGTTTTCAACGATCCAACTGATGGAGCCCCGCTGAGATGACTGACACCGTGACCTTCAACATGAAGCACCGCAGCGCCGCTCTGACCGAGGGTCCTGAGCGCGCCGCCGCACGCGCGTACTTGAAGGGGATCGGCTACGACGACGAAGCGCTCGCCAAACCGATCATCGGCGTTGCCTCAACTTGGATTGAGACGATGCCCTGCAACTTCCACCTGCGCGCGCTGGCAGCGAAAGTCAAGGAAGGGATTCGCGCCGCCGGCGGCACGCCGATGGAGCTGAACACGATCGCGATCTCTGACGGCATCACGATGGGCACGCCGGGGATGAAGACATCACTCGTCTCGCGCGAGATCATCGCCGACTCGATCGAGCTCGTCGGCCGCGGCCATCTCTTCGACGGCGTCGTCGCGCTATCTGGCTGCGACAAGACGATCCCCGGCACGGTGATGGCAATCGCGCGGCTCAACGTCCCCTCGGTGATGCTTTACGGCGGCTCAATCCCGCCCGGCCGCTTCCAGGGCCGTGACGTAACGATTCAAGACGTATTCGAAGCGGTTGGGGCACACTCTGCCGGCAAGATGAGCGACGCAGAGCTGCACGAGCTCGAGGGGGTCGCTAGTCCCGGCGCTGGAGCCTGCGGCGGCCAGTTCACGGCCAACACGATGGCGATGGCTTACGAGATCATGGGAATCTCACCGATGGGCTCGGCGATGGTTCCGGCACAAGATGCGACTAAGGCTGATGTTGCCTTCGCAGTCGGTGAACTGGTGATGGATGTGCTGCGCCGCGGCGTAATGCCAAGCGAGATCATCACGCGCAAATCGATCGAAAATGCGATCGCCGGCGTAGCCGCAAGCGGCGGCTCAACCAACGCCGTGCTCCACCTCCTGGCGCTCGCCCGCGAGGCGAAGGTCGAACTAGACATCGATGACTTCGACCGGATCAGCGAAGCAACGCCGCTGCTCTGCGACCTCAAGCCTGGTGGCAAGTACGTCGCCGTCGATCTTTACGCGGCCGGCGGAGTCCCGCTGGTAGCCAACAGGCTGCTAGAAGCCGGGCTACTGCACGAGGACGCTCCCACGGTCACAGGCCTCTCGATCGGCGAGGAGGCTGCCAGAGCGACAGAGACTGAAGGCCAGTTGGTCGTCCGTCCATTGAGCGACCCAGTCAAGGCCTCCGGGGGGCTCGCAATCCTGCGCGGCAACATCGCCCCTGAGGGCTGCGTCGTCAAGCTCGTAGGCCACGAGCGCCGTCACCATCAAGGACCGGCGCGCGTTTTCGAAAGTGAAGAGTTGGCGATGGAAGCTGTAACCGGAGGGACGATCGAGAAGGGCGACGTCGTGATTATCCGCAACGAAGGACCGGCCGGTGGTCCCGGCATGCGCGAGATG
>Ga0194048_10001932_pt1 | contig 10314 bp, 7 predicted proteins | sample JunL225m_MetaG_FD_161685 | JGI IMG/M metagenome (GOLD analysis project Ga0194048, IMG submission 161685) | Anoxic zone freshwater microbial communities from boreal shield lake in IISD Experimental Lakes Area, Ontario, Canada - Jun2016-L222-5m | ecosystem: Environmental > Aquatic > Freshwater >... | reverse complement strand
GATGGGTAGATCAGCTCACGAGACAGAGCTAATTATCGCTGCGGCTGAAAAAGCTGGAGTCCCTGTGACATCCTTCTTCAATCGCTTATGGGATAGCGATGCGCTGACCATTAAGAAAATTGTGGCCAATGGTCTTATTGGTAAACCATTTAGATTGGATTCGCGATTCGAACGTTTTCGCCCGCAACTTAATCTCGCTTCTTGGCGCGAAACTGAAAGTGCGGAAAATGGTGGTGGACTTCTGCTCGACCTTCAGACTCATCTACTTTCAACTGCAATCGATTGGTTTGGTCCTGCAAAACTTGCATACGCAAATGTGCGCAGCATTCGCGGGGATTCAGAAGATGATGTTGTCTTAAATCTTGTACATAGTTCCGGAGTTGACTCTTACTTAGCAGTCAGCGCAATAGCTGGAGCGCCAGGACCTCGCATTCGTCTGCTCGGCACAGAAGGTGCGCTCATCGTCGAAGATCTCGATCCGCAAGAAGCACTTCTGCGCGCTGGTGAATTTCCCGAAGGTGGAACCTGGAGTGTGCCGACAAGTTCTAAGGCCTATATCCAACGCGGAGATACTCGAGAAGAGATACAGACAGTTCCTGGAAATTATGGACACTTCTATCTCGCAGTGCGCGATGCTCTTGAAGGAAAAGGTCAATGGCCGATTTCAACCAACCAAATCCTCGAGGTCTCACGAATCATTGATGAGGCGCGTGAAATAAGTGCCCGATAAGGTCATTGTTATTGGTGCTGGACTTGCAGGGCTCAGCGCCGCAATCACTTTGCAAGATGCTGGTGTTGACGTTGAAGTACACGAATCAAGCGATCGTGTAGGTGGAAGAGTTTCCACCGATGTCATTGATGGTTTTCGTTTAGATCGCGGCTTTCAATTAATCAATGTGCGATATCCAGAAATTCGCAGACTTGGCATTGTGGATCAACTTGATTTCATCGCAGCATCTCCAACGATTGATGTATCAATGGGGGATAAGCGATACGCGTTAGGAGATCCTCGCTCTCATCCTTTCTCGGCTCTCAATGCAGCGACAGGCAAGCTCTCGGAGAAGGTGGGTTTCCTTGCCTATCTCGCACAGACATCACGTGCTGGTAAATCAGTTGAAGATGAGATGCAGCAGCTTGGAACTCTCTATAAACGTGTTTTAAAGCCCTTCCTCACGGGTGTTTTCCTTACCTCACCTGCCAATGTCGATGCAATAAGTGGCAAAGAGATCGTGCGCTCATTTATTACCGGCAAGCCAGGGCTACCGTCACAGGGGGCTGGAAAACTTCCAGAAGTTCTTGCATCAAGAGTGGAAAAAATTCATCTGAATTCAAAGGTTGATTCGATGGCTCAGTTCAAGAATTCACAAGTAATCGTTGCAACTGATCTGACAACCGCGGCCCAGTTACTCGACATTCCAAGCGTTCCACAGTTAGCTACCAGTACAACGTGGTATCACGAGGTTCCAAACGATATGACGCAATCACAACGGCTACTCATTGATGGCCAAGCACGAGGACCAGTTGTTAACTCCATAGCAATTTCAAAGATGGTTGCGAGCTATGCGCCCCACGGAAGAACGCTGCTTTCTTCGACTACCGTAGACGTTGCATCAGAGTCAGAAGTTCGACGGCACCTTGCGCTTTTGTGGGGAAGATCGACTACTCAATGGTCACTCATCGCAAAGTATGAAATACCTAAATCACTTCCAATCTTTGCAGTTGGCTCTATAGGCGCTCAATCCGCAAGAATTTCGGAGAAAGTATTTATCGCAGGTGATTACAGAACTTCACCTTCGCAAAATGGAGCTATGTTGTCAGGCCGCCTTGCAGCACTAGAACTACTTGGGGACTAGGGCTGTCAAAGCGCTGGTGATATGTGGGTAATCCCAAGCAAATCCAGCTTCAGTAAGTGCGTGTGGAATTACCTTCTTACTACCAAGGATCTCACTGGAGAAACCTCCGAGTGCGATTTTTAGTGCAAGTGCTGGAGCCGGAAATAGAGCGGGACGATGCATCGCTTGAGCGAGTGCAGAAGTAAATTCCTGATTTGTCACTGGGTTAGGTGATGTTAAATTCACCGGCCCTGAAATGTTGTTCTCGAGTAAGAATGTTATTGCGCGGATTTGATCATGCAATGTAATCCAAGACCACCACTGCTTACCATTTCCTAGCTTTCCGCCAAGTCCTAATCTAAAGAGGGGCAACATTCTTCCGAGGGCTCCACCAGTGGGATCGAGTACGAGACCTGTACGAATCTTTACAACACGTGTTCCGGTGACAAGATCTGCAGCCCCTTCCCATTCGCGACACACAGCTGCGAGGAAGTCATCTCCTGCGCGATCGGATTCAATAACTGCGCGGTTTCCTGATTCGCCATACCAACCGATGGCACTTGCTGAGATAAATACTTGTGGCTTTACCTCATTGACCGCATTCGCAATCGCTGTTGTGCCAAGTAGGCGAGAATTAAGAATCTCAGCCTTGTACTTTTTGGTCCATCGCTTATCTCCAACACCAACGCCTGCTAAGTGGATGATTGCATCGACGCCGCGAAGAGCTTCGATATCTACATAGCCAGTCTTCGGATCCCACTGAATCTCATCAGATGCAACAACAGGGCGACGAACAAAGCGCTGAACCGTGTGGCCTTCGCTCTTAAGATGGCCAACGAGCGCTGTACCGATGAGACCTGATGCACCCGTAATTGCAATGCGTTGTGGAACTGACATAAGAGTTAGAGACCCAAATCAGATTCGAACGCTCCACCTTCGAGGCGCTCTTTGAGAGTGACCAAGAATCGTGCTGCATCTGCGCCATCGACAACGCGGTGGTCGTATGAAAGTCCGAGGTAGACCATGGAACGAATTGCAATTGTTTCGCCACCGTCTTCACCCTTAACAACCATTGGTCGCTTTACAACTGCGCCAAGGCCAAGAATTGCTACCTGTGGTTGATTGATAATGGGAGTATCAAAGAGCGCTCCACGTGAACCTGTATTGGTAAGAGTAAATGTTCCACCACCGAGCTCATCTGGAGTTACCTTGTTATCGCGTGTGCGCGCCGCAAGATCTGCAATCTTTCGTGCCACTCCACCCATATTGAGATCGCCAGCATTGTGCATCACTGGAACTAAGAGTCCACGCTCGGTGTCGACAGCAATACCGAGGTGTTCTGCACCGTGATAAATAATTTGATCGCCTTCAACAGATGAGTTAAGTACGGGATGTTGCTTCAACGCTTCACACACAGCAACTGCAAAGAATGGAAGGAATGAGAGCTTGACGCCTTCACGCGCTTCAAATGTTGGCTTTGATCGATCACGCAGTCGTGCAATCTTTGTGACATCGACTTCAATCACTGTTGTAAGTTGAGCAGAAACCTGGAGAGATTCGACCATACGTGCTGCAATAACTTTACGAAGGCGTGACATGGTCACAGTTGTTCCGCGAAGTGGTGAGGTAGAAGGCGCAGCTGGACGAGCAGTAGATGGAGAAGATGTTGTTACTTGAGCAGATGCAACTGGTGCAGATGCAACTGGCTTGGACACCGCACTTTCAACGTCTTCCTTGCGGATACGTCCGCCGATTCCTGTTCCACGAACAGAGGCAAGATTGACGCCGAGTTCATTGGCAAGTTTGCGCACAATCGGAGTGACATAAGCATCCTGCGGTTGTGAAACAGGAGCAGCTACTGGTTGAGGTGAAGGCGCAGCGACTGGAGTCGTAACTTGAGGTGCTACTGGAGTGGCTGCCGGAGCAGGAGGAGGCGTTGGGGCTACTGATACCGCAGGTGCAGAAGAAGATGATGAACCGATAAGTCCAAGGCGTGCACCGACTGGAACAGTTGTATCTACTGCAACATCAATTGCAAGAAGTGTTCCGGCAACTGGTGAAGGAATTTCTGTATCAACCTTGTCGGTAGAAACTTCAAGAAGCGCTTCATCTACTGCGATGGAATCGCCAACGCTCTTGAGCCAACGAGTGACAGTTCCTTCGCTAACAGATTCACCAAGGGCGGGCATTGTGATGACTGTTCCGCCACCAGTAGGTGCAGTCGGTGCAGGTGCAGAAACTGGCGCCGCTGGTGGGGGAGTCGGAGCAACAGCAATAGGAGCTGGTGTTTGGATAACAGGAGACGGTGTTGAAGCAGTGGCATCAGTTGAGATGACTGCCAACTCTGCACCCACGGCAACAGTCTGATCTACGCCAACAACAATTTTTGAAAGTATTCCAGCAACGGGAGAAGGAATTTCGGTATCAACTTTATCTGTAGAAACTTCGAGGAGTGGTTCATCGACAGCGACCATATCGCCTTCATTCTTGAGCCAACGTGTAACTGTTCCTTCACTAACGCTCTCACCGAGAGCGGGCATTGTGACTGAGAATGACATGGATATTTTCTCCTCTTACTTAACCGTGCGAGTGAAGTGGTTTGCCTGCAAGAGCCATGTGAGCTTCGCCCATTGCCTCTGACAGTGTCGGGTGTGCATGGATGAGAGGTGCAACATCATCTGCTGATGCCTCCCAGTTAAAGATCAATTGGGCTTCAGAGACTAATTCACCAACACGTGAGCCGACCATATGGATTCCAAGAACTGGACCATTTTTCTGTGCAACGAGTTTGATAGATCCTGCTGTCTTAAGAATCTGCGCCTTACCATTTCCTGCCAAGTTGTAATCAACTTCAACAACATCATAACCACGCTCTTTTGCAACCTTTGTGGTCAGACCCATCGAAGCAACTTCTGGTTCTGAGTATGTAACTCGAGGAACTCCGTCGTAATTGATAGGGCGAGGGTTGAGTCCGGCAATCGTCTCAGCGACGAGGATTCCTTCTTGGAAACCAACGTGTGCCAATTGCAAGGTTGGGATGATGTCTCCAACAGCGAAGATTCCAGGAATATTTGTGCGGCAGTGATCGTCGACTGTGATGTATCCGCGATCGATCGCGATTCCGACTTCTTGGTATCCAATGCCATCAGTAACAGGGCCACGGCCCACTGAGACAAGTAGTACATCGGCAGTGAATTCACGTCCATCTTCTAATGTAACTGTGACGCCCTTTTTACCTACGGTATGTGATTTGAAACGAACGCCTAATTCAAAGTTAATTCCACGTTTGCGATAGGCGCGCTCTAGCAACTTACTTGATGATTCATCTTCAAGAGCGATCAAATGTGGCAGACCTTCGATGATGGTTACTTCTGAGCCAAAAGATTTCCAGACTGAAGCAAATTCGCAACCGATGACTCCGCCACCAAGAACGATCACGCTCTTAGGCACGTAATCCATTTGAGTTCCGTGATCAGATGTAATGACCTGCTTTCCATCAATCTCTAGACCCGGAAGCGTGCGGGCATATGAACCAGTTGCTAGAACAATGTTCTTACCCACGTACTGCTCGCCATTTACCTCGACAGTGTTATTAGAAACGAGGCGACCGGTGCCTTCAACATAGGTAATTCCACGCAATTTAACGAGACCTTGGAGCCCCTTATGAAGACCGGCGATAACGCCATCCTTATACGAGTTGACTCCATTCATATCGATGGAGTTGAAAGTGGCCTTGACGCCAAAGAGTTCAGATTCACGCGCACTATCTGCAACTTCACCTGCGTGAAGTAACGCCTTAGTTGGGATGCAACCGCGGTGGAGGCATGTACCGCCGACCTTATCTTTCTCGATGAGAGCAACTGTTAAACCAAGTTGCGAAGCACGAAGTGCTGCTGCGTAGCCGCCGCTTCCACCACCAAGAACTACGAGATCAAAATTTGCCACCAACACACTCCCTCGCCCGAAGCCATCCGCTTTCCCGAGCTTAACGACCCTATCTTGCCAGCCTAGATAGCAAGATGCATAACCCGCTTTAGCGGGGTCAGGAGCTAGCAGACACTGCGAGTTGGACCAGAGAACGAAGCGCCACTCCAGTGCCACCTACTGGGGTGTAACCGTGGGGCTGGCTCTCGTTATATGCAGGCCCTGCGATATCTAGGTGCAACCATGGAAGTTCATCTGCAACGAAATCTTTGAGGAATAAGCCGGCAACAAGCATTCCGCCCATTCGCTCACCGATATTCGCAAGATCTGCGACAGGGGAATCGAGTGATGCACGCAACTCAATAGGAAGTGGCATCGGCCAGAACGCCTCGCCAGTTTCCTTTGTCAGTTCCATAAAGTGAGATGAAAATTCAGGGCTATTTGTCATGACTGCGCTGGTGCGAGTACCGAGTGCGACAACTTGCGCACCTGTCAGCGTTGCAACATCGATGATTCCATCAAGATCTTTTGTCTCTTGTGCTCGCACCAGTGCATCGGCTAAAACTAAGCGACCTTCTGCATCTGGATTGATAACTTCTACCGTCTTACCTCCATAAATTGTGATGACATCACTAGGGCGTGTGGCTGTATCGCTAATCATATTTTCTGCCAGCGGTGCCCACGCTTCGATTGCAACAGGTAATTTCAAAAGTGCGATCGCAATTGTTGCAGCGCATACAGCAGCTGCTCCGCTCATATCTGATTTCATCGCTTCCATACCCTTGGCAGGCTTGAGAGCAAGTCCACCAGAATCGAAAGTGATTCCCTTACCTACAAAGGCATATTTCTTCTTCGCCTTTGCACCGTTGGGAGTGTAAGAAATATTGAGAAGACGTGGTGGGTTTACAGAACCTTGTCCAACACCGATGATTCCGCCGTAGCCCTTTGATTTCAACTGCGCATCTGTCATCACTGAAACTTTGAGTCCTGCCGCAGCCCCGCCCGCCTTCTTCACGGCGTCATTGATTGCCTTGCAGAAAGTATCTGGCGTGAGATGACTTGGGGGAGTATTGATGAGGTCTCGAACAAGGTTTGTATATGTTCCGATAATTTCAGCAGATTTGATAGCTTGCCTAGCCGCAGCTTGCGATGCTAATCCCGAATGAATTGTCACCACTGTGAGTGGCGACTTCTGCGCAGATTTTGTAGAGCCTCTAAATTGATCAAAGTTATATGAACCAAGCGTTGCACCTTCAGAGATTGCCCTCAGTGCCGAAATGCTCTTGGTAGGAAGTGCGAAGGTTGCGCTGGAGTTTCCAGCTAATGAGCGAGAGGCAGCACCTGCTGCGCGACGCAAAGTTTCATTGTCATATGTTGTAGCCGACTTACCCAGGCCAGTGAATACGACTAATCGAGCTGATGTATGTGGAACCTTTATGATTTCATCATTTTTACCAGTGGCACCTAAATCAGCCAGTGCCTGCATGAGGCCTTTGGTATCGATTGCCAGATCACCAGCTTCGATCTGAAGAGATGGCGTACTGGATTTGTTTGCTTTACCTGCTTTGAAAGCTAGACCGACCACGATTACATCATCTTTCACAATTCCGTCCGAAAGGCGGATGGTGGTCATTGCGACTCCTTAAAGGTTTGGTCTAACTGATACTCGATACTAGTGAAGCGTAAGTGTAAGTTGTCGTTGTGAAAAACTCACCATTACATCAAAAGCACCTCGACCTCGAGGCAAAGATGGCTGATTTCGGTGGCTGGCTCATGCCGATCGAATATCCAGGATCTGGTGTTCTGGCTGAGCACGCCTCAGTTCGGGAGCGTGTGGGTCTCTTTGATGTCTCACACCTTGGCAAAGCAAGCGTTAAGGGTGATGGTGCTCTCGATTTCCTCAATCAGATGTTTACCAACGATCTCAACCGAATTGCAGATAGCAAGGCTCAATACACACTTCTCTGTAATCCTGATGGAGGAGTAGTAGATGACCTCATCGCTTACCGAAACTCTGCATCTGATTTCTTCTTGATTCCCAATGCATCCAACACAACTGATGTCGTACGAGTTCTCAAAGAGAGCCTTCCATCGGGAATCTCAGTTGAAAATTTGCACGAGAAGTATGGAGTTCTTGCGCTGCAAGGACCAGATGCCCACAGCGTTATTCAGAGTTTCGGAATTAATCCAACTATGGATTACATGGCATTTGCACACGTGACGATTGCAGGATGTGACGTCATTCTCTGCCGCACTGGATACACGGGCGAGCATGGATACGAAATTGTTCCGCGATGGGAAGATGCCTCAACTGTCTGGGATGCACTTGTTCTTGCGATGAAACCATTTGATGGACTTGTATGTGGACTCGGAGCGCGTGACACATTACGTACTGAGATGGGTTATCCGCTCCACGGTCACGAACTTTCTCTCGACATTACGCCAGTTCAGGCTAGTGCTGGTTGGGCTATTGGTTGGAAGAAAGAATCCTTCCGTGGCTCTGAAGTACTACGTACTCAACGAGAAGAGGGCGCTGTGCGCTCTTTACGCGCGCTGAAATCAAATGACCGTGCCATTCCTCGCGCTGGAATGACCGTGACTGACAGCGATGGAAATGCAGTCGGAATCGTGACAAGTGGAACGTTCTCACCAACTCTGAAAGTTGGAATTGCCTTGGCTCTGGTGGAGCCACGTTATGTCGAGGGTGACGATCTCATTATCGACGTGCGCGGAAGACAATCTTCAGCGACAGTTACTGCGCTCCCTCTTGTGCCTTCGCACGTTCGATAAATTCAATCGGATTCATAAAGGCCGCTTTCGTATAAGCCCTGCGAAGAGTGTGCAACACCGGTTTTCCTGTAACGAGTATCAAAGTTGCCGTAAATATCGCACGTGGGATATCCCATGCCATGGAGGATAAGAAATGATAAGTAATGAAGTGACCAAAATTATTAGCAAGTGGAGCACCTGCTAGATAAGAGAGTTGCGAATCTCCTCCCAGAACCCACGGCCAGAATTGAAGATCCATTGCGATACCAAAGAATTCGGCTGCGAGAATTCCATAGAGAGCAAGAGAGATAAGTTCAACTCTTCCGGTGATCTTCTTCGGAATCAGCGCAACGCCGAGACCGATCCATCCCGCAGCAAATGATTGATAGGCAAGCCAAGGACCTATCCCGCCCGTAATCATCGCTGAAAGAAACATTGAGAGCGCACCTAAGAGAAATCCGAAAGAAGGCCCAAATACGCGAGCCGCGAGAATAAGGATGAACCACATGGGTTCAATTCCTACTGCTCCTGTTCCCATTGGACGTAGCGCTGCAATTAGCGCTGAAAGTACTGCCAAGAGTGCAATTGATTTTGTATCTAACTCGTTATTACTGATGCTGATAAATAACAATAGGAGCGCACATGGGGTTGCAAGGAGAAATATCCATTGCGGATGCCCTTGCTTCTCTGAGACTAAAAATGGCCAGAGAAAACCGAGTGCACTGATTGCACTCGTTGCAAGAAGCGTCACAGCTGAAGCTCCACGGAATGCAAAGATGCGTGAAGTCTTCACTCTGCGGCTCCTATCGCTGTGACGACATCAGAGACTGTGAGCCAAGGTTTGGGAGACATTATTTTGGCAACTTGTGGCGCGAATGCCGGGGAAGAAAGTAGAACATCAAGGGTTGGTCCATCTGCGACGATCTCTCCTTCTGCTAAAAAGAGAACTCGGTCAGCAAGTTCTGCAACCAATTCAACATCGTGCGTTGCAAGGAGTACTGGGCGATTGGATTGTGTTGCATATTCTTTCAGCGCAAGAGTGAAGAGATTCTTAGCTCGGTAATCCAATCCGCGAGTGGGTTCATCTAAGACCAAGACCTCTGGATTTGCCGCAAGAACAATGCTCAGCACTAATGCCAACCTTTGACCCTCTGATAAATCATTGGGATGGGTATGAAGTGAGATATGCGGGACCAAGCTATTGAGTAAAGCCCAGGTGGAGCCTGGATTTAGTTGGTTATCACCATCTGCTTGCGCGCACTCATCACCGACGCTCTGTGCAAAGAGGAGATCACTCGGCTCTTGCGGAACATATCCAATCGCACGACGACGATCGCCACCCTTAAGCGTTAACGGATCACCTCCGTTTACGGTGATAGATCCTGAATCTGGTGCGTGCAACCCAACGATGGAGTGCAGGAGCGTGCTCTTTCCCGCACCATTTCTTCCCATAATGGCGACGATTTCGCCATGGCCAATCGTTGTACTTGCCTTACGTAGCGCACTCTTTCTTCCGTAAGAATATGAAATCTCGGAAACGACAATGGCAGGAATTGAAGAGCGAGAGCGGGCTGGTGAAACTGGATAATCGCGAAGTCGGAATTCTTCCGTTTGTCGTCGCACATCTCTGACACTCGTCTTGAACTCATTGAGATGCAGAGCGCGAGCAAGTCTGATAATCGGTGGAACAAGTTCTGCCCGCTGCAGAATCTCTTCGGCCGGTCCGATAGATGTCTCGCCATTTCCTTCGATATAGATAATGCGATCAACAAATTGAATTACTCGCTCG
>Ga0194048_10001928_pt1 | contig 10321 bp, 7 predicted proteins | sample JunL225m_MetaG_FD_161685 | JGI IMG/M metagenome (GOLD analysis project Ga0194048, IMG submission 161685) | Anoxic zone freshwater microbial communities from boreal shield lake in IISD Experimental Lakes Area, Ontario, Canada - Jun2016-L222-5m | ecosystem: Environmental > Aquatic > Freshwater >... | reverse complement strand
GCGATGGTACCCATGTGGATGTTGGGGCCGGCGCTCGCGTGCGGCAACGCGGTGATCCTCAAGCCCTCGGAGCGCAATCCATCGACGGCCGTACGGTTGGCGGAGTTGTTTGTGGAGGCCGGCGGGCCGCCGGGTGTGTTGAATGTGCTCCATGGCGACGCTGAAGCGGTGAACGCGCTCTGCTCTGATCCGCGCATTCAGGCGGTGAGTTTTGTCGGGTCTACGCCGATTGCACAGCATGTGTATGAGACCTCAGCGCGGCACGGGAAGCGCGTGCAAGCGATGGGCGGCGCGAAGAATCATCTCGTCGTGTTGCCCGATGCCGATCTCGACATGACCACAACCTCATTGATGGGCGCTGCCTACGGATCGGCAGGCGAGCGCTGCATGGCCATTTCCGTCGCTGTCGTGGTGGGTGATGCGACTGCGGATGCGTTGGTCGCACGTCTTACGGACCAGGTGCGCGCGCTCAAGGTCGGGGATCCACTAATCGACGGGCACGACATGGGTCCACTCGTCACGGCCGTGCATCGCGATCGGATCGCTGGATATATCGAAGACGGCGCGCGAGCAGGCGCCACACTCGTCGTGGACGGTCGCACGCACACCGCGACTACCCAGAAGGGCTTCTACCTGGGCGGCACGTTGTTTGACCACGTGACCGCCGATATGTCGATTTATCGCGAAGAGATCTTTGGACCCGTGCTGTGTATTGTGCGTGTGCAAAGTGCCGACGAGGCGCTGGAGCTGTGCAACACGCACCAGTACGGCAACGGCGTTGCGATCTTTACGCGCAGCGGTGGCGCGGCACGTGAGTTCGCGCATCGCGTGCAGTGCGGGATGGTGGGCATCAATGTGCCGATCCCGGTGCCCATGGCGTTTTATTCGTTTGGTGGCTGGAAAGCCTCAGCGTTTGGCGATCACAACCAGCATGGCATGGACGGGGTGCGTTTTTACACGCGCGTCAAAACGGTCACGACGCGGTGGCCATCTGGTGCCGATGCGGCCTCGTTTACGATGCCGGTGCTGCGGTAGTGGCACGTTGCGGCCCATCGGCTTGTCCCGGTGGGTTCGCCCACGTGAACATGAGGCCAAAATGCGCGGAGGAGCGCACGTCGTAGCCAATCCGGGAGAAGAGTTGTTCAAGCGGCTTCCAGGTGAGCTCGCCTCCGACCCAGTGGTAGCTCTCAATGGCGAAGTGCACCGGATGCTGCGGGAGCAACGCGCGTGCGCCTTCGACCGCGGCAATTTCAGCTCCTTCGATATCCATCTTCACGTAGCTCGGGACCTCGCCGAACTCGGCGCAGGCGTCCGCGAAGGTGATCGTGTCGACCGACCGCACGTTGGCGTGGTCGGCGTACATCCGATAGTCGTTGAGTCCAGAGCTCATCGTGCCGTCCATCAGGAAATCTGCGGTGCCGGTGGCGCCTGACAGCGCTTTTTTGATTGGGACAACGTTGTGCAGCTTGTGCAGCGCAATGTTCTGGAGCAAGTACGCATAGTTCAGGTCGTCGGGCTCGAATGCATAGACCTTTCCTGTCGGCCCGACTAGCTGCGCGAGAAAATACGCGGTGGCCCCTGCATGCGCGCCCACATCCCAGACCACATCGCCCGGCTTCGGCAGGTGCGCATCGGTGTAGGCGTCCATGTATTCATCTTCCGGAATCGATGGAAAATGAAACGCCACGCCGCTCGTGCGATACCGATGTAACCGCGGCTGAGAAAAATCCAATACCGTTCGCCCGCCGATCGTGTGTGCCTCGATCGTGTCGAAATACATGTTGTAACATTCCAGCATCAGCGGCACCATGACGAACTCCGCGAGGCTCAGGATGATCTCGCGGTCGCCCTTTCGCACCGAGATCACCCCGTTTGGGAATGTCACGACATAGCCGTGGCGCAGACCGTGCACGCAGAGCGCAGCGCGCACGAGAATGCTCGTGGGCCCTCGCGCGACCAGGGAATCTTTGATCCGTTGAATCATGCGTGTCATGGAGGGATGATCGCGTTGGAACGAGCGGCGACTCGCGATATCTCTCGCGAACCGCCGCCCGTTTTAACGATAACAACACTGCACAGCCGCGCGCGAAGTGCGGCGCGCGCGTCCTACGGCTTTACAATAATGACCGTGCGATTCTGCTTCGTCGCGTTGCTGAGCTGCAAGTTATAGCCCATCGGCGTGTTGGTGTGAAAGCTTTTGTAGTTCACCGTGGCGTCGTTGATGTGAGCGGCCGCGTCGACGCCTGGAATGCCGATGTCTGGCGACGCGGTGAGGCCGCGCGACTTGAGATCGTTGCCCGTCACATCAGGAGTGAACGGCGAGAGCCCGAACGACACGTGGTCGATTGAGGCACGCGCGGGTGCGCTCTTGTCAAAGCTCGGGCTGAGCGAGTTGCCGCCACGAATGAGCACGTTGCCACAGTCATCGCACATCCACACTTCGTTCTGACTCCCTTCATCACCCTGCGGCTTCCAACCAATGAGCGTCTCGTAGAATGCGACTTCCGTCTTGTAGTCGCCGACGCCAAAGGAAATGTGGTCGAGCCACACGGTCTTCCAGTTGGTGGATTCAAACGGCGCGGGCTCGCTCCAGGTGATCGCCTTGGCGGTCTTCCGCCCCTTGGCATAGCAGCTATTGCTGAGCACGAGGTCAAAGCCTTGCGGGTCCTTCACATGGAACGCCTCGCATCCGGCCGGGCCGCTGTTATCAGCCACCGGATTGAGCCCACGCTTCTTGAGTTCTGCCTCGATGGTCTTCGCGTTCCAGGGAGTAATGATCCACGCATACGAGTCCCAGGCGACCTGCACCGGGCGACGCTGGCCACCACCGGCCCCGCCGCGACCAGCACCACCGGCCCCGCCGCCGCGCGCGGCCATGGCTGCACTATCGGCCGCCGACAGCACGCGCGGTGGTGGTGGTGGCGCCGGCGTGTAGCCGCCCACAATGACCACCGTCCCCACATCACCCACGTCGAGCACCGCTTGCTTGCCGTCGTCGCTCCGAAGCTTCCAGTTCATCAGGGCCATGTAGTACGCCGCTTCCTTCTTGTAGTCGACGGCGTGCATGGTGAAATGGTCGAGCCCGGTGGTCTTCCACCCAGTCGCGGCGAACGGTGCTGGCGCGTGCGTCGTGTCGCAGATTGGCGTGTGCTCGTTCGGGCGTCCCTTGCAGCTTCCCTGCCCTTCGGCGGCACTCATCGGCACCGACAAGGCGAGTCCAAGGGCAGCACACAGGACGGAACGGGTGAGCAATGACCGGTGGGTGTTCGGCTGGGCCATGAGAGGGTGCGGGCTGAGGGGTTGGACGCGGCGGACGTACCTGCAGGAGAACTGCATAACCGGTGTTTTCATCGGTTTCGCATGATTATACGGCGCAGGCCCCCGCGGCGTTAGAGTCGGCGCCCAATACTAGGCAACTCACCGCCCAGCACACCCCAGCGGGATTACATATCGGCATGCGAATCCTCCTCCTGGCGGCCCTCGCCGCGCGTCAACCGCCACCTGCCCTACCGCGTGGCAAGCCAGCCGTCGACGATCGGGGCAATCCGGCTTGCGAGGATATCCGCCCCTAGGGCCGCGAAGAGCGCGGCAAAGACGTCCATCGTGTAGTGGGCGCGGAGCACAATCACCGTGACGGCCTCAACAGCGGCAACCACGATACCTATTGCCGCGAGCCAGGGAGGCGCGGTGTGATAGAGATAGAGCGCGCCAAGCACCGACACGGCCGTGTGCCCGGAAAAGAAGAAATCGTTGCTGGTGCCATAGGTCACCAATAACGAGGGAAATCCGGGGTAGCGCCAAATCGACCCCTGTGGGATCGGCAGCGTGCAAATCATCTGACACGCCTGTCGCATCAAAAACAGGATGAGCAGCCCCAGGAACGGTCGGAGCGTTGGCCCCAGCACCGCGCTCGCGAGGAGATACAGACCAAATACGTCTATCAGCGCCGACGTAACAATGAGCGTCACATCGGCAGCACGCGGATGATCGGTGAGCCGGCGGTGCAGCGGCGCGCTCCAGTCATGCAAGCGGTCGCCAAGGCCAGCGTTAGCCGGCGCTTTGGCACTAATAACGCGCTGCGTCCAGAACCACAGAAAGAGCGCAACAGCGACGAAGGTCGAGCGAAGCGCAACTTCCGCGAGTGTGTTCATGGGGCAGTATACGGTGCATTCGCGGCCGACGCGAGCAACGCCCGCTCCCCTGGCACCGATCCGGCGGCAGGCGGCAGCAGGCGGCAGCAGGCGGCAGCAGGCGGCAGCAGGCGGCAGCAGGCGGCACGCGGTGTTGACTCGTCGCCCGACGAGCCCCGGTGATATTTTTCACCTAGCACCAGAACGCCGCTCGGTCCGCTCCCGGATCTTCTTCTTTTATCTCCGCGTGACTCTTCTTTCGGTATCCAACGTCGGCGTCTCCTTTGGCGCGACGGAACTCTTCAAAGACATCACCTTTACCGTCGCCGACGGCGAACGGTGGGGGATCATCGGCCGCAACGGCGCCGGCAAGAGCTCGATCTTCAAAATCATCATCGGCGAGCTCCAGCCCAACGTCGGAAGCGTGGCCCGCAAGCCGGGACTCCGACACGCCCTGCTCGATCAGCACCGCGCCTTCGAAGGCGCCACCACAGTATGGCAAGCGGGCGCTGCCGCCTGGCGTGACGTCATTGCACTCGAACACAGCCTCGCGCAACAAGCCATCGAACTCGGCGAGATGGGCGAAAAGGTCACCGACGAGTTCCTGGAACGGTTCGGGCGCGACCAAGAGCGATTCGCCGATCTGGGAGGCTACGAATACCACGCTCGCGTCGACGCGGTCCTCCAAGGCCTCGGCTTCGACGCCGAGGAGTCCAAGACACGCCTCATCGCGACACTCTCCGGCGGTGAGCGCGGACGTGTAGGCCTCGCGGCGCAACTCATTGCGCCGGCCGACCTACTCCTGCTCGACGAACCGACCAACCATCTCGACCTCGACACCACAACCTGGCTGCAGGAATGGCTGAGCGAAGCCGCCGAAACGGTCATCGTCGTATCGCACGATCGTGCGTTTATGGACGCGGTCTGCACGAATATCTTGCACGTTGAAGCGAAGTCGAGCGAATCGTACAAAGGCAACTACAGCCAGTTCGTGCCGCAGCGCGCCGAACGACGGCTCACGCGTGAGCGCGAGCTGGAGAAACAGCGCGCCTACGTTAAGAAGGAAGAGGAGTACATCCGTCGCAACTTGGCTGGGGTCAACTCCTTTCAAGCCAAGGGCAAGCGCAAGCGCCTCGAACGCCTGCCACGTCTCGCACCGCCGCCAGGCGATCCGGCCGCGATGTCGCTCAACTTCGAAGTTGGAGAGCGCGGCGGCGATCAAGTCACCGACATCAAGAATCTCCGCGTCGAAGTGCCAGGACGGGTGCTCGTCGAGGATTTCACCGCGGTGCTGCGCCGCAACGATTTCGTGGCGCTCGTCGGCCCGAACGGCGCGGGCAAGTCATCCTTTATCTCTACCATCCTCGGCGATCGCGCGCCCGCCCACGGCGAAGTGCGCGTGGGCGGCTCAGTGACACCGGCATGGTTCCGGCAGGATCTGTCGGATCTCCCACTGCGGATGTCGCTGGCAGACGCCGTTCAGGAGATCCGGCCAACCTGGAGCCGCGGGTCAGTACAGAATCACCTCGGCGCATTCGGGTTCACCGGCGACGAAGTCTTCCGTGAGATCAGCACCTTGAGCGGCGGCGAGCGCGCGCGTATTGCGCTCGCGCGGATGACGCTGGCGCGCGCAAATCTGCTCGTGCTCGACGAACCGACGAACCACCTCGACGTCGAAAACATCGAAGTGCTCGAGGACGCGCTCGCGGAGTACGACGGCACCGTACTGCTCGTCAGCCACGACCGGGCGTTCCTTCGTGAAGTCGCCACGCGTGTGTGGGCGTTCGATGGCACGCGGCTCGTTGATTTTGATGGCCCGTTTGAGGAATGGGAAGAAGATCGCGCACGGCGGGCGGCGAACGCGCGCAGCTAACAGCTCGGCAACCTTCACCTTTCGCGTTATCGTTATTCTATGAGAATCGCACACGCGCTGTATCTCGTGTCAGCCGCCGCTGGGCTGTTGCTCGCCCGCCCGGCCCACGCGCAGGACGCTCGCACCGTCGTACTCCGCTTCCGGAAGGCGGGCGACACGGTCGCTATTCGCAACGCGCAGATTACGATCGATCACACCATCGAGGCCGGGAACACCGACTCGCTCGGCATGATCAGCATTCCCGATCTCGATGATGGTGGCCATATCGTCGAGGCGGTCGCGCGCGGGTACCAGGCGTACTTCGACAAGTTCAAGAGTGGACCGAACGAGCGCATGCCGATCGAGCTCGAGATTCTTGCCGTTGAAGTGGCGATGAAACCCAAGGGACAGCCAACAGAGCTCGCCGCGGCTGGCTTTGATCAACGGCGCACAAAGGCGCAGGGCAAGTTCTTTACCCTCGCGCAGCTCAAGGCTGCCGGCGGCCGTCCGCTCGCCAATCTGCTCAAAATCGACGCCGGTGCAGGCATCGCAACGGGACCGCGCGGGGAGTCGTTTCTCGCCTCCGGCGCTGCGCCAACTCCGGGCGCTCCCTGCTACGCCACCGTGATCCGTGACGGGCTTCGGGTCTATCCGTTTGAGAGCGCTGCACCGCCGGACCTCGATAAGATCTTCACCGATGATCTCGCGGCTGTTGAGCTCTACCCACGTGGTGCAGTCGGGCCCGCCGAACTGAAGGATGCCTCGAGCTGCGGCGCGCTGGTGCTCTGGAAGCGGTAGGCACTCGCCCACGAAGCACGAAGGGCGCCCCCATCCGGGGGCGCCCTTCGTTCACATCGTGGTTGCGTTGGGCCTACTTCGCCGCCGCCAACCGCCGGATCTCACCGGCCATCGTCTTCACGCGAGCGCCGTCCTTGGCACCCTTCACGTCGCCATCGACCTGCGTGGCGAGGGCGTTCAGCGCAGCCGCGCGCGCTGCACCCGACTTCATTTCCGCTGCGTCGAGCGCCGCAGCAATTGCCGAGGTACGGTCGGCAGCGAGTCCGCTTCCGCGCACCAACTGGTCGAGGTACGACCGCACAACCACGAACGCTGCCGGCCAGGTCATCTTCGGCTGGCTCTGCGGATTGTACTCGGTGAAGGTGACCAGCTTGGCCGCAGCAATCTCATTGGCCGAGAGCTGCGCACTGGGCGTCAACTCGTAGATGTCCAGCCCACGATCGAGCTCGGACGAGTAGACCATGCCGTTCCAGTAGTACGCGCCCCACGAACCGCCAATCGTGCCGCTGCCGCGGCGCGCACCGGCTGCCTGACCAGCCATCGCACCCACCGGAACGTCGGCCCCAGCTGGCGGATCGATCGAGCCGCGATCGAAGTACGCGATCTCGAACGCATTGTCCTGGTCCGTGAAGTCCATGACGTCAATGCCGCCCTGGTACCAACCCTGCACGTACAGATCGCGCCCCGGCACCGGAATGATGCCACCGTTGTGCGACACGCAGTTCTCTTCTGCGGACTGTGCTGCCGGAAGCTTGAAGTAGCCGTGCTGGGCCTGCTTCTTCTTGGCATCGACGGAGATGATCGTGTTGCCGCCGAGTTCCTTCATGCTCGAGGCCTGGCACATCGGACCCGTGCCGCCGCCCCACTCATCCGTCTGGATCGTCTTCTTCCCGTCGTTGCTGAACGCGGCGGTGTGACGGCCCTGGAAGTTGTTCGTGTCGGCCAGCGCATCGAGGCGCACCGGCTTTTCAGGATTCGAGATGTCCACCAAAATGGCGTGCGTGGAGCAGGACGCCGAGAGCAGGTGGAGTGCCGGGTAGGCCGTCACGTCGTGACAGTTGCGCGGGCCGGTCGGTGCCGGCGCTGCTGCTGGCGCGGCGGCATCACCTGGGGCACCGCCGCGGCCGCCGCGACCACCGGCCGCACGGTTCGGGTTCACCGGCATGCAGAACTGCTTGCACGTGCCGCCGCCATCGAGGCCCGTGAAGATGCGGGCGCCCGGAATCACCACGGCCTGCTCGGGGTGATTGAGCGGCACCTTGATGATGTCGAGCTGATACAGCGAGTTCGTCGGATCAGCCGGATCCGTGCCGTTCTTGCAGCCGGCGAGTTCCGTCTCCGGACGAGCGGCCGACTGCCCGGACACATAGAGATAGATGATGTTGGCGTCCGTCGGGCTGGGCACGACGGTGTGCGTGTGCGAGCCTTTGCAGGTTTGCACGTTCTTGACGAGCTTGGGCGCCTTCGGGTTGGTCACGTCGAAGATGCGCACGCCAGCCATGTGGTCCTTGGGGTCCTGCACGCCACCCTTGCCGCAATCATTGCGGTTGCCCGCGCCTTCTGCGGAGATGAAGAGCAAGTTGCCAACCACGGACGGATCGCCCTGCGACGTGATGCACTCGACGACCGAGGCAAGCGTCGGCTTGGCGGTGTCCGTGATATCCCAAATCGTGAAGCCGGCGAAGTTCGCCTGGTACACGAAGTGCGTGCCGAAGGCGAGATCCGAGTTGATGAACGTCAGGCCACGGACGGTGTCGAACTGCGCCGGCTTCTTGGAGAACGACACAAGGCGCATGTTGCTCGCCGCAACGCCGGCGTCAAATCGGCCCGGCTTGAGGTTCGTGCGAGGATCTTGGGCGCTCGGGTAGGTCTGCGCCGATGCAAGACTCGGCGTGATGATCGTCACGAGCAGCAGTATCAAAAGGCGGACAACGCGCATCAGCACACACTCCGGTGGAAGGACGAACGGGACGCCAGCGACGGCGCCTGAGAACGGGAGACGAACTTCGGGAGACGAACTGTTGGTGCTTACTTCGGGGGGAGCTTGGCCATCAGGCCGCGCATGATACCGATCTCACTCGTCTGCGCCGTGACAACATCGTTGGCGAACACGGAGACATCGACTTCCTGGCCTGCGCGCGGCGACATGAACAGGTCGTCGACCATCTTCAGGGCGCCGGCGTGGTGCATAATCATGAACGTCAGGTAGGCACGATCGAAATCGACCCCCTTGGAATTCTCGAGTTGCGTAAGCTGCTCGTCGGTCAGCATCCCTTCCATACGGACGTGATGCCACGATGCCGTGTCGGGTGCGAACTGGTTGTTGCGCTCCAACCACTTCTGCATGATCTGGATTTCGGGAATCTGCGACTGGTCGATCTTCTTCGAGAGCTTGAGGACCTGCGCGTTGGCGCCATGGGAGTCCGCCAGGCGCGACATCACAACCGCTTGGGCGTGGTGCGCAATCATCCCCTGCATGAACTCAACATCGGCCTTCGTATAGATCGCGCCCGCAGGGATCACGATCTCGGGGCCCATGTTCATGTGGTCCATACCGCTCATGCCGGCCATTCCCGCCATACCGGACATTCCGCCTTGGGCGGACGCCGTCGACGAGACGCCGGCGAGCAGGGTGCAAACCGCGACTGCGACACCTAAGCGGTAGTTCAGCATGGCGAGTGTTCTCCGTCAGTGTACCGGCTCAAACATCGGACCGGGAGGATCAGGGAACTATTCACAATTTCCCTACAGAAAACGATACAGCGCGCGCGCGTCCGGCACTAGGCGGTAGGCGGTAGGCAACCGCACCTCACGAAGCACCGGACGGCGACACCGCCCCTTACCAGATCCTCGCCCGCAGGTTCTCCGGACGGACCATCGCGTCGCTCTCCTTGCACCCAAAGGCGGCCCGAAACTCCGGCATGTTGGCAAGCGGGCCGTTAACGCGCCATTTGCCGGGCGAGTGTGCGTTGGTCTTGAGGTTCTGCAGCTCCGCCTCGGGACGCTGCAACCCACGCCAAATCTGCGCCCAGGCCAGGAAGAAGCGCTGCTCCGGCGTGAAGCCATCAATCTTGGTGCGGGGTTTGTTGCCGAGCGCCTTTTCCATCGCGAAGTAGGCGACCGTCAGTCCACCCAGATCGGCGATGTTCTCACCCAACGTGAGTCGACCGTTCACGTGCGACTGGTCATCGACCACGGTGTAGCCGTTGAACTGATCCACCACGAGCTGCGCCGCCGATTTGTACTTGGCGGCATCAGACGGGGTCCACCAATCGCGGAGATTCCCCGTCGCATCAAACTGACGACCAGAGTCGTCAAAGCCGTGCGTCATCTCATGACCAATCACCGCGCCGATCGCGCCGTAGTTGACGGCATCGTCCGCTTTCGGATCAAAGAATGGCGCCTGCAGAATACCAGCCGGAAACTGAATCTGATTGAGCGACGAGCTGTAGCTCGCATTGACCGTCGGTGGCGTCATGCTCCATTCCGCACGGTCGGGCGCACGGCCCACGCGCGCCCAGCTCCGCACCGCATTCCACTC
>Ga0194048_10001927_pt1 | contig 10322 bp, 4 predicted proteins | sample JunL225m_MetaG_FD_161685 | JGI IMG/M metagenome (GOLD analysis project Ga0194048, IMG submission 161685) | Anoxic zone freshwater microbial communities from boreal shield lake in IISD Experimental Lakes Area, Ontario, Canada - Jun2016-L222-5m | ecosystem: Environmental > Aquatic > Freshwater >... | reverse complement strand
GTTGAGCGGCCCGCTCAACCGCGGCTGACCAGGCCGGTCAGCCCTACCTGAAAATGCCCCAGCCAATCATCCGGTCTCCGGTTTCCCTTTGAGCGAAAAGGCTTTCACCTTTGCACTTTTGCACAGGTCGCAGGCCGATTTGCACTTTTGCACCTAGGACAGCACGTGGTGCTGTCCCTACCTCTTAATTCTTCTTCGCGACCGCCTGTTTAGGCAGCATCGCGAAATACTGTTCCTGCGCGGCTTTCACCTTGGCCTTCATCGGTTCGACCTGAGGCGTGAGTTCGGCGTAAGACTTGGCGATCTCCTCGAGGTTCTTATCGCGCTGCGGGATATCCTTCTGGGCGGCGGCGAGCGCCTTCTCGGCGTTGGCCTTCTCGCTCTTAGTGAGCTCGAGGGTCTTGGCGGCGGCTTCCACGAAGAGACGCTTGGCCTCGACGGGCTTACCGGCTTCGGTCAGCTGGGCGCGGACGGCGACCAGCGCCTTCTCGAACACAGGCAGGCCATCCTTGGCCTTCTGAAGGGAAGCCTGCAGGGCAGGTAGCTTGGCGGCGTAATCCTTCTCGGCGGCAACGCCGGGGGCGGAGAGCTTCTCGCGTTCGGCGAGATGTGCCGAGCGCTCCTTGGTGATCGCGGCGACGGCGACGCCAGCGGGCGCAACGGCCTTGTCTGCCGCGACGAAGGCAGCGTCTGCGGCGGCCTGCGTGGCGACCAGGGTCTGTTCGACGGACTTGGCGGCGACGAGCGCCGTGTCGGCGGCGCCCTGCCCTGCCTGGGCCTTCGCGAGCGCGGTCTTAGCTTCGGCGACCTGCTGCTCGGTCTGCTTCTTGCGGGAGAAATAGCTGAAGGAAAACACGGCACCGAAAGTGCGGGCTTCGCCGAAGGCCTTCTCGGCCGCGGCGAGATTCACACCGGCCTGCTTAGCTGCATCGGCGGCCTTGACGGAAGCGAGGGCGAGCCCTTTCGATTTCGCAGCCGCATCGGCGACGGCGGCCTTGGCCTTGTCGGCGGTGCCCTTGGCGGCGTCAGCGATCTTCTTCAGTTCGTCGACCTTGGCGGTGGCCTCGGTGAGACGCGCACGGAGCGGCGTGGTATATTTGTCGCGGTAAGCGGCGACCGCAGCGGCGGCGACCGCGACGACCGCATCGCGATCCTGACCTAGGCGCACGATGGCCTCAGACTGGGCATCGATAAGCTTCTGCTGGGCCTCGATCTTACCCAGTGCCTCGGCTTCACTTAGACGGAGCGGCGAAAGGGTCTTATCCAAAGCGGCGAATTCGGCCTTGAGCGCTTCGAGTGCGGCCAACTGCTTCGGGACCTGCTCTTCGTTCTGCTCAATAGTCTTCTTGGATGAGGCGATACGGGCGGCGGCGGTCACCTTGGCGGCCTCGTTGTCGGCCTTGGCCGCGATCAGATCGGCGATATCCTGCTCGAGCTTAGTGAGCTTATCCTGCTCGGTGAGGACCCCGACGTTGAACTGGGCAGCCTTCAGGAAGACGATGCGTTCGCGGTGTGCAGCGACTTCGGCGACGACGTCGCGGGCCTTGGCCTGGGCGGCGGCGAGTTCGGTGCGGGCCTTGGCGAGTTCGGCTTCGGCGGCACGGAAAGCGAGGGCGGCTGGCTTCAGTTTGATGATTTCCTGTCCGAGATAGGTCAGGCCGCCGCGGTTATCGGCGACACCCTTGGCGGCGGTCGCCTTTTCCGCGGCAGTCTTCGCCTTGGCCACCATGCCCTGCCAATAGGCGAGGCCCTTGACGACTTCGGCGTTCTTGGCTTCGTGTTCTGCCAGCTTCTTGGAGGAAGGTTCGTCGCCCTTCACCTTAGCCAAGGCGGCCTCAGCGGCGGGGATGCGGGCCTCGGCGGCCTTCACGGCGACTTCGGCAGGAGCGAGGGTGGGTTCGAGCTCAGCTAGACGCTTCTCGGTCTCAATGAGTCGGTCCGCGATCTTCGGAGGATTGCTGGAAACTCGCGTGAGATCGCGGCCCGTGGCGACGTCAAACATGCGGACTTCACCGAGCCAATTGCCGGTGACAAAGACCTTGGAGTCGTAAAGCGCGACCACCTTGGAGACGATATCGTCCTGGTGAATCGACTGAGCCTGCTGGATGCGCGAGCCATTGATGTCCCAAAGCGCCGTATTTCCGTCGGCTCCGCAGGTGAGGACTTTGCCATCAGGGGTGAAGGCAACGGACTGGACCTTGCCGTGGGCGCTCCAGTTGGCGACACGCTTGCCTGTCTTCATTTCCCAAGTGGAGATGGTGCCGTCGGCTGAGCAGCTGGCTAAGATATTGGAATCGGCACGCCAGGCGAGGTCGGTGACGCTGCCGGCGTGCTGACCCAAGTTATAGAATTCGCCCCCATTATCGGCCTCCCAGACGAAGACGTTGCCGTTACGATCCGCGGTCGCGAGCAGGACGCCATCGGGGCTGAACTGGGTCCCGGTGACCCACTCCGTATGCTTCGTGATGAGGTAGAGCTGCTCACCGGTGGCGACGTCGAAACACTTCACCTTCTTGGTATTGGTCGCGAGGACGACCTTGCGGTGGTCGGGAGAGATGTCGGCCGACATGACCTGGTCAAACTCCTTGCCGATCTCGGTGACTCGCTTACCCGTCTTCACGTCCCAGACGATGGCATGGCCGATCTTGCCGCCGCGGCCACCGCCCATGACGAGTAAGGAACCGTTAGCACTGAACTTCAGCGAACGGGCGTAGCCTTCCGGATAAGGCAGGATACCCGCCAGCTCACGGGAATCGGTATCGTAGAGCAAAATCTGCTTTTGGCCGGCGACCGCGAGGAGCGAAGTCCAAGGGCTCGCCGCCATCGCGGTGACGGCGGACATGCGCGGCGTCACGATGACGGGTTCGAGCAGGACGTTTTCAGGACGGGCCACCGCGCCGGTGGGCTTGCCCGCGCCGCCGGCGAAAGTTAGGTCGACCTTGGGCTTGTTGGATTTCTTTGCCACACTGCCCTTCGCCTGCAGCACGCCGCCGGCGACCCACTTGGAAAGCAGCGCCAAGTCCTTGGCGTCTAGCGGCGCGCCTTCAGGCGGCATGTACGGCTCTTCCTTGTGCGCGCTCATGGTCCACAGACGGCTCGCCTGAGGGTTGCCTGCGTCGACGACCGCGCCGCCGCTACCGCCGTTCATCAGGCCGGAATAACTCGTCATCTCGAGACCACCCTTCTTCTTGTCGGGGTTGTGGCAGGAGAAGCACTTATTCTCGAGCAATGGCCGGATGTGGTCGTCGTACGTCAGCTTCTCGTTTTCCTGCGCCCAGGAAACGGCGGGGACCAACCCCGCCGCCAAGATCAGGCAACGACGGGTCAGCCAACGGAAACTAGGGAAGGCAGCAGACATGCGAACGGAAAGATCAGTGGTTGAAGTAGAATTCCTTCGAGTTCATCAGCGCCCAGAAGGCGTCTTCGAGCACGATCTGTCGATTGGCCGGATCGGCCGCGATGGCGGCAGTGACGGACTTCGCTTCGACCGCGGCGGGCAATCGTCCGAAGACGCGGAGGAAGAGTTCGGAGATGACCTCGTCATCCTTTTTGCCGGCGGCGATCAGCTTCTCGACCACTTGGCCGCGGCGGATACGGTCATTGACCGCATCGCCGTTCATGAGATGGAGCGCCTGGGATAGGTTCGGGTCGGTCTTGACCTCGGTCGAGGCGACGGACTCGCGCTTGGAGCGGCCGAAGGTCGTCAGGAAGTAGTTCGAGACGGCGCCGTCGGCGATCTGGACGGCACGGGCGCCGACCGGCAGGCCCTGGAACTTGTTCGGGGTCTCGGTGATCTGGGAGATGGCATCGAGGAGCACCTCGGCGCGGACGCGGCGGACTTGGGCGCGGGCGAAGTTCAACTTGTCGTTCGCGTTCGTCTCGTTGGTCTTCGAGCTGCGCTGGTAGGCGGCCGAGGCGGTGATATCGCGCACGAGCTTACGCACGTCATACTTGTACTCGGTCAGGTGGGCGGCCAGCTCGTCGAGGAGCTCGGTGTTGGAAGGCGGATTGGAGACGCGGACGTCGTCGACCGGGTCCACGACGCCGACGCCAAGGAAGTGCGCCCAGACGATGTTGGCGATATTGCGGGCGAAGTAGGGGTTACGCGGAGAGGCGAGCCACTCGGCCATCACGCGACGGCGGTCGTCGCCGGGCTTGAGGTCAGGCTCCTCGCCACCGAGGAACTTCGGCTTTACGTTCTTCTTGGTCAGGAAGTGCTGCGTCTCGCCGCCCTTGCTGTTGTACACGATGACTTCCTGCGGATCGTCGGTGGCCTTGCGGCCGATCTGGGCGAAGAAGGCGTTGAAGCCGTAGTAATCGTTCATCGTCCAGCGGTCGAACGGATGATTATGGCACTGGGCGCACTGGATGCGCATGCCCATGAAGACTTGGGCGACGTTCTCGGACAGCTTGAGGCGGTCGAGCTCGCTCTGATAGTAGTTTACCGCGGGGACGGAGACCGTACCGCCGGTAGCCGAAAGCAGTTCGACGACGATCTCATTGATCGGACGGTTCTTCCCGATTTCATCGGCCATCCAGTTGTAGTAGAGTAGCGCGTTTTTGTAGAAAGGTGGCTGGTTATTATTACCAGCGATACCGGAACGAATCTGAAGCAGTTCGGCCCACTTCATCACCCAGAGCTCAGTGAACTCCTTGCGCTGCAGGAGGGCTTCGACGAGCTGCTTACGCTTGTCGGGACGCTGGTCCGCGACGAAGGCCTGCAGCTCGGCTGGCTTGGGGTAGAGGCCGACGACATCGATATAGACGCGGCGGACAAACTCCTCATCGGTGCACACGCCGGAGGGCATGATACGCAGCCGGTGCAGGCGCTCGTTGACGGCCTTGTCGACGTAGTTCGACTCGATGGCCTTGGGACGCTCATAGACGAGGCCCTTCGGGATGACGATCACCTGGGAGGTCACGCTGAAGACGTTGAAGCGGGCGAGCATGAAGGCCGCGCCGCGGTCACCGGACTTCACGAGGCCGTCCTTGCCGATGGAGGCAACGGGATCGTTGTTCGACATGAAGAGCGCCAGGCTCGTCACGTCGCGGTCGGTGCCGTCGGAATAGGTCGCCCGGACGGTAATCTGCTGAGTAGCGGCCTTGCCCTCGAGGACGATCTGCTTCGGGTAGACCTCGATGCCCGTCACCTTAGCGATGTCGGCCGGGTCATCCTTCGCACCGTTGGTAATCCATTCGAGGATGGTCTTGTTGTACTGCGAATCGGCGTCGTAGAGCTTGTTGCCGGAATGCGGCACCATGCCGACGACCTTTTCGACCAACGTGCTCTCCTCGGGGATGGCGAGGTTGATACGGCGGCCGATCATCTCGCGGGTGAGGCGGATGTAGTCGCCGTCCGGATCCATGCCGAAGAGGGAGAGGCGGAAACCGTCCTTGCCGCGGGCGGCGCCGTGGCAACCACCGCTATTGCAGGTGGAGCGCAGGAAGACGGGCATGACGTCGAGGCGGAAGGAGACCGCGCGATCCTTCTGGCCGTCCTTGACCGTGACGGGAATGCGGGCGGTACGTCCGCCGATCGAGGCGACGACCTCGGTCTTGCCAGCTTCGGTCACGGCATGGACGGAGTAGCCGTCGAATTGGGCGACCTTATCGTCGGCGACCTTGAGGTCGGCGAAGGCGGTGACATCGCGGGTGGTGGCGTCCTTGAAGGTGGCGAAGACGACGACCCGATGGAAGTCGCGCTTGGTCTCGAGGCTGACGGACTCAGGGAAGATCTCGAGTTTCTCGAGCGTCGCGAGCTTCTGCGTGAGCTCGGCCTTGGCTTCTTCCTTCGACTTGTCCTTGGCGGCGAGCACGACACCCGCGGGCCAGGCGGCGCCTTCGGCGATCCAGCGACGGAGCACGTCGATCTCGGCGGCCGGGAGCGGACCATTCTTAGGCGGCATGATGTCGTCATGGTCCTTCGGCAACGTGAGTCGCTTCACGAGCTCGCTCTTTTCGGCGTCGACACCGATCAGCGCGTGACCGCTCTCGCCGCCCTTGAGAAAGGTCTCGCGGGTAGTCATGAGCAGCTTGCCCTTGGTCTTGTCCGGATTGTGGCATTCGAGGCACTTGCCCTCGAAGATCGCGCGCACCTCATCGAAGGCGACGGGAGCGGCGGAGGCGATCGCCGTCAGGCCGACGGCGAGCAGGGTGAGCAACGGAAGACGGAGACGGAAAGGCATGGCTAGTAAATCAGTTCTTGGGGGCTTCGTTCTTCTGACGGAGCTGTTCAAGTCGGGAAAGGACGACCGGGGCGGCCGGGGCGGCCGCGGACGCAGCGGCCTTGGCGGCGGCAGGCGTGGCGGCCTTGGCGACCGGGGCGGGCGCGGCCTTGCGGGCAGGATCGAGGCGCAGGATCGAGCCGAGCGCGATGCGGTGCGTGGCAAAGCCCTTGCCGACCGGGATGTCGACTTGGACGAACATGTTCGCCGTCTTACCGACGCGCGACTTCTCGTCGGTCTCGATGGTGAAGCGGAGCTCCTTGGTATCCTTGGTCACCTTGATGGGTGCGATGCGGATGGTATCGGGGGCGCCGACGAGTTGGGCGACAGCTTCGCCTTCGAACGGACGGGTCACCTCGAAGTTGGTCGTCATCACGCCGGGGATGCCGACCTCGAGGGCGGTAAGCGGAATACCGTTCGCAGCGACATAAGGCAACTCGGTCGCCAGTTCGGCGAACGGCGAAGCGTTGAACACCCTGCCCTTGCCGGCGTCGGCTTCGCCCTGCACGACGAACTTCCACGGCTTGGTGTCGACGTTGGCGTTGGCGTTGAGCTGGAAGACGCACTCGTTAGAGCCTTCGCTAATGGTCTGCTCGCCGAGCGAGGAGACGCCGGGAGGCGTCCAGCACATGAAGACGCGGATGGGGCCCTTGAAGCCTTCCTTGCGCTTGGCGATCACCTTGAGGTTAAACACGCCGTTACGGACGAGCGGTACGGCTGTCTTCTCAATCTCGAGGGAATATGGCGCCTCATCGACCACGGCGACCGGCAGCTGATCCTCGATGCCCTGGTAATAAATCGTGTTGCCGATCCGCACGATGTCGTACGTGCGCCGCATCTGGCCGACGATCTTGTTGGCCGGATCCTTCGGCTGGAGGAGGGGCGTGACGATGGCGCCGCCATAGGGGGCGTCGGCGGCGGCCTCGAGCACGAGGGGCACGCCGGACTGATCGCCGGGGGCGGCGTCCTCGAGCAGCTTCACGCCGGCTGGTAGGTCCTTGATTTCGAAATGGTAATCACCGCCGACACCGTTGCGGGTGAAGTTCTCGAGTAACACCATGCGGCCGCCCTTGGGCACAGCCATGAACTGGCGGTAGCTGGAATCGTTGACGCTGTAGTCGGGCGAGGCGAAGCTAAGGCTCGGCTGCGAGGCTACCATCTCGATGCGGTAGACGAAGTTGGGGCCGCCGCGTTCCAGGTGGTCGGTGATGCGCACGGTGTAGATGCCGTCGACGGGCGCGGTGATCTTGAAACGGGAATCCAGACGGCGCATGCCGCCGCCGTCATCGTTACCGACGAGCGAACCACCCTTGGGCGTGAACACGCTGACCACGGGATCAAGGGGGGAACCGAGGGCCTGCGCGAGGGCGCGGCATTCGAAGACCTGTCCCTTCTTGAGCGGAACGCGGAAGCAATCGACGTCACCGGGCTTTTCGATGATGCCGTTGAGGGCGTAGGCGTCGGCGGCGACGGCGAGGGTGCCCTTCTCGTTCGTATCATTGGGCTCGACCTCGAGGGTGTTCTCAATCGTCGAGAGGCGGAAGAGGTTGCCGGAAGGCGCCGGCGACTGGGCCTTCGGGTAGAGGACGAACTCGGCGTCGTTCTCGGTCGGCAGGACGACTTCTTCGGAGAAGGAATCATGCGGCTCCAGGAAGCGGACGGTCAGTTTCGAGCCAAGCTTGCCGCCGGCGGGGTAGATCGCGTCCGGGCGACGGAAATCGCCCACGTGCAGGCGGTAGTAAGAATTGGCAGAGCCGCGATAGGAAGACTCGCGGACCATCACGTAGTAGTCGCCGTCGTATTCGGCCGTGAAGGAACAATAGCCGTCCTGGCGATAGAGAATCGTGTCGTCGGAAAAAGCCTTCTCGAACTTATCCTTGTCGAGGATGGCGATGTACGGATCGAGCGCGCCGTTGGGGATGGCGGCGAGGCGGAGGCCGTCGACCTGGACGCCGATGCGCTGGCCCTTCTTGACGGTGACCTTGTAATAATCGACGTCCTCGGCGAGGACCACGCCCTCGATCGTCTGGTTGAGCGAAATCGGCTGAGCGGTAGCGAAGTCGCTGTTGGGCTCCTTCTCCTCGACGTTCGGGAAGGGGCTCGCGAAGAACTGGCGCATGTGCGAAATGCCCGACTTCGTGCGCACACGCATGACGTGGTTGCCAGCCTGGACGGACTTATCAATCGAGAGGGTGAGCTCCACCTTATTGCCGGCGCGGCTCTCCACGCTCTTCACCTTGAAGCCGGGCGTGTAGAACATCAGGTCCTCGAAATCTTCGAGGCGCGCCCCGTTGATCGTGAGCTTCACGTCAGCGCCGATCTGTCCGCCGTGCGGCTTAAGCGTCGTCATATCGGGATAGGCCGCCCACGCGGCGAGCGGGGCGAGCAGGAGCGCGGGAAGGTGACGGAACTTCATAAAATCGTTGCGGCGGGGCGCGGCCCGCCCGTCTCGCCGGAAAGGCGGACGGATGGGAGCTCAGGCGCCGGTTCAGGCCAGCCAGTCGGTCATGATGCGACCGCCGTTGACGATGTCGATCGGACGACCGCCGTCGGACATGATGCGCTTCTCGGCGTTGATGCCGAGGACGCGGTACATGGTCTTGGCCAAGTCTTCTGGGCCGACCGCGTCGCGGTCCGGCTCGCCACCGAGGGCGTCGGACGCGCCGTGGATGTAACCTTCCTTCATGCCACCGCCAGCCATGGCGACGGAGAAGACGCGCGGCCAGTGGTCGCGGCCGTTAGTGCCGTTGATCTTCGGCGTGCGGCCGAACTCGGAGCTCACGAGGACGAGCGTGCGCTTGAGCATGCCGCGGTCCTGGAGGTCGGTGATGAGGCGCGCGAAAGCCTGGTCGAAATTCGGAGCCTGGCCATCGAAGGCGCTCTTGATGTTCGAGTGGTGATCCCAGCCGCCGAAGGTGACGGAGACCATGCGCACGCCGGCCTCGACGAGGCGACGGGCGAGGAGGAAGCGCTGGCCGGCGGTGTTGCGGCCGTATTCGTCGCGGAGCTTCTCGGACTCCTTGGAGAGGTCAAAGGCCTCGCGGGCCTTGGCGCTGCTGACGAGGCCGTAAGCGGCCTGCTGGAAGCTGTCCATGGCGCCGATGGCGTCGGACTTCTCGGTAGCACGGAAATGCTCGTCGACGGCGGTCAGCATGCTGCGACGGCGATCGAAGCGCTGCGTGGTGACGTCCTTCGGGGCGAGGAGATCGCGGACGGCGAAGCCCTTGTCGGCGGGGTCGCTACCAAGCGCGAAAGGACCGAAGGCGCTGCTCATGTAGCCGGTACCCTGCTCAGGGATGCTCTGGCTTGGGACGACGACGTAAGGCGGCAGGTTGTTGCGGCTGCCCTGCTCGTGCGAGATGATCGAACCGTAGCTCGGGAACTTGACCGCGGGGCTCGGGCGATAACCCGTGAACATGTTGTGGGTGCCGCGCTCGTGAGCCGCTTCACCGTGCGTCATCGAACGGACGACGGTGAGCTTGTTCATGATCTTCGCGATGTTGACGAACTTCTCGCCGACATACTCGCCGGGGATAGAGGTCTTGATCGGGGTGTACGGGCCGCGGTAATCGGGCGAGGCGAAAGGCTTCGGATCCCAGGACTCATGCTGGGCCATACCGCCGGGCAGGTAGATGTGGATGACGGAGTCGGCCATCGCGGCGAAGGACTCGACGCTGGGGATCGCCGACGCCTTGAGGCGAAGCATGTTCGGGAGGCTCAGGCCGAGCGTGCCCACCATGCCGATGTGCATGAAGTCTCGGCGGCTGAGCGCGTTGAGAACGTCGGGGTGGTTTCCTTCACAATTGCGATGGAGTTTCATGGGTCGGTCGGGGGTTGTCTTTGAGACAGTTAGATGTCCGACAGGTTGCGAATAAATATGTGATTTTCACCTTTATAGCCAACAGGCCTACAAACGAATGAAATCAGTCTTAAGATTGGGATTAATGGCGTTAATCAGTCCTTTAATGACCAGGAAAGATTCCCCCGGCAGCAGTTGAGGGTGCCGCGCACGAAAAAGGGCGGGATTGCTCCCGCCCTTTCGGACCGAAATTCAGCCGAAGCTTACTTGATCTCGCCGATCGAGATGTTGCGGTACTC
>Ga0194048_10001926_pt1 | contig 10324 bp, 11 predicted proteins | sample JunL225m_MetaG_FD_161685 | JGI IMG/M metagenome (GOLD analysis project Ga0194048, IMG submission 161685) | Anoxic zone freshwater microbial communities from boreal shield lake in IISD Experimental Lakes Area, Ontario, Canada - Jun2016-L222-5m | ecosystem: Environmental > Aquatic > Freshwater >... | reverse complement strand
TGCCGCAGAAGGCCACGCACGTTTACCCCTTGGCAGGGGCGATGTATAAGACGTTTGTAACAGGGTGGAACGCAGCACTTAAGGAGAAGAAATGAAACCCGGTGGATACGAGAACCATTACAGGACTATAACACCGCCCAAGGAGGGCATGAAATATCAACGGTCGCAGATGACAGGAATAGCGCGAAACAAAGCCAAGTTGTCGTTTAACTGCGACCACTGCGGGATACAGTTTGAAACATATGCGTGTTGGGCTAAACGCTGGGCCAGCCATTACTGCGGTCGGGCGTGTGCGTGGGCCTCAAGAATTATTAGGTTCCCAAAGGACTGCGTAATATGCGGGTTCATAATGATGTTAACGCCATCTCTTGCAGTAAGGAAGTTTACCTGCTCACGTAATTGTATGCGTAAAAAGCGCGTGACGAACAACATAACCGTGCGGTCGTCCCCCGACTATAAGGCAATTGCTAAACACTTAAAGAAAAATGCGGTGTGTAAATTGTGTGGAACATTTAACGGCCCGTGGGCAGTTATGGGGATTAAAACATGGGTAGAAGATGGTCTATCCTGTGCGGAAGGTAGTAAAGCGTATCTGGCGTGTAGACATTGCCATATGGAATCCGTGGCTGCACTAGCAGTAAATTCAACTTACATGACAGACCGGATTAATTACTACAAGGAGAAGAAATGAAGCTATCAAATAACAAGGATTTAAACAGCCTATTGAAGTCCGCACAGGCACAGGGGTGGGAGTTCGTTGCAAAAAATAACCACATCAAAGGTAAGAATGTGAACGGGCAAACCACAACCATATCCCGAACCCCTAGTGACGGACGGGCTTTCAAAAACATCATGCACGACTTGAGGATTAAATGAACATACTGACGTTGGACTTTGAGACGTATTATGACCAGAAGTATTCCCTCTCCAAGATCACCACAGAAGAATACGTGCGGAGTGATTTGTTTGAGGCAATTGGGGTATCCGTGCAGGTAGATGATGGCACACCAGAATGGTTCACAGGGACAATGCAGGAGATCGGGAACTGGCTAAACCGCTACCCGTGGCAAGACGCTATGTTGGTTGCACACAACTCGATGTTCGACGCGGCTATCTTGAGTTGGCGGTTTGACATACACCCGAAGGTTATCGCGGATACGCTGAGTATGGCTCGTGCCAAGCATGGGGTAGAGGTGGGCGGTAGCTTGGCAAAGTTAGCTGAGTTCTACCAGATCGGGGTCAAAGGCACGGAGGTTATCAACGCGCTGGGCAAGCGGCGGCTGGCTTTTACGCCCGAGGACTTGGCACGGTATGGGGAGTATTGCTGCAACGACACCAAGCTGACCTACGACCTGTTTGAGATACTCATGGAGACTTTCCCCAAGACAGAGATGCGGCTGATCGACCAGACCATCAAGATGTTTACTGAGCCGGTGCTGGAGTTGGACGCGTTTCTGTTGGAGCAGCACCTGAGTGACATCAAGGCGCGGAAGGAAGAGTTGCTGGCAAAGGTGGCGGGGGATGCGGAGGAAGCCAAGAAGAACATCATGAGCAACCCCAAGTTTGCCCAACTGCTGAAAGAGTTTGGGGTAGAGCCGCCGATGAAAGTTAGCCCGACAACCGGTAAGCTCACCCATGCTTTTGCCAAGACGGATGAGGGTATGAAAGAACTACTGGAACACAGTAACCCCGATGTACAAATACTCGCCGCAGTAAGGCTAGGGGTTAAGTCCACACTGGAGGAGACACGCACTGAGAGGTTCTTGGGTATAGCCCAACGGGGTAAGCTGCCGATCCCGTTGAAATACTACGCTGCCCATACGTCACGCTGGGGTGGCACTGACAAGATCAACCTCCAGAACCTACCGAGCCGTGGGGCTGATGCAGGGAAGCTCAAGCAAGCGATACGCCCTCCCGAGGGGTATGTGATCATCGACTCTGACTCGTCCCAGATTGAGGCTCGTACGCTGGCGTGGATGGCAGGGCAGGACGATCTGGTTGAGGCGTTTCGTAAGGGCGAGGATGTCTACAAGATCATGGCGTCTGCCATCTACCGCAAGCCCGTGGAAGAAATCAGCAAGCCCGAACGCTTCGTAGGCAAATCGACTGTGCTGGGTTGCGGCTACGGCATGGGGGCTAAGAAGTTTAAGCTCTTTATGCAGATGGCAGGGGTTGAGATGTCTCAGGATGAAGCAGCACATATCATCAGCACCTACCGTATGACTTACCCTACGATCCCAAACCTATGGGGGCGGGGAGATAAGTGTCTTCGGGCTTTAGTGGACAACCAATCGGCACCCTACGGTAAGGAAGGGGTTGTCCAGATCAACGGGTTTTCAGGAGTGCTGACGCCTAATGGCATACCGCTGCGTTACCATGAGCTACGTCGTGCGAGAAACGCCAAGGGTGAAGAGGAAATCGTCTATACTTCACGCACAGGTATCACTGGCATATGGGGCGGGAAGCTAACAGAGAACCTCATCCAGCATCTGGCTCGTTGTATTGTCGGTGAGCAGTTGTTGCGTATAGCCAAACGGTATCGGGTGGTGTTAACCGTGCATGATGCAGTTGCATGTGTTGCACCCAAGGAAGAAGCATTCATGGCACAAGCGTATGTAGAAGAGTGTATGCGGTGGACTCCAGCGTGGGCTGAAGGGCTGCCGCTTAACTGTGAGTCAGGGATCGGAGAAAATTATGGTGAGTGCTAATGAATAAGTGGTCATACAGTAGCCTTAGTTTATTCCAGCAATGTCCGAAGAAGTATTATCATTTACGGGTTGCCAAGAATGTGTTCGATCCTCCTTCGCCCCAGATGCGGTATGGGTTGGATGCACACAAGGCCGCAGAGGAATACGTCAGGGATAGCACCCCCCTGCCACCGCAGTTCAGTTACTTACAAGAGCCGTTGGACAAGCTGCGCTCCATGCCGGGGAAGATTTACTGTGAGCAGAAGCTAGGGTTGACCAAAGACCTTGAGCCGTGTGACTTTGACGCTAAGGACGCGTGGTGGCGGGGTATCGCTGACTTCCTGTGTATTGACGGGGATTCAGCAAAGGTCATAGACTACAAGACAGGGAAGAATACCTATGCGGATACCAAGCAGTTGGAGCTTTTGTCGCTAGCGGTATTCAAGCATCACCCGCAGGTGAAGTTCATAAAGGGCGCGTTGCTCTTCGTGATTCATACTGCGCTAGTGAAGGATAAGTATTCGCATGATGAACAGGATGCACGATGGGCAAAGTGGTTAGAAGAGACCAGCAGACTAGACGCCGCATACGAGACTAACGTATGGAACCCGAAGCAGAACTTTACTTGCCGTGCGTGGTGTCCGGTCACTAACTGTAAACACAATGGAAGGGAAATATAATGCCATACGTCAACAAACCGCGACCGTATAAACACGAGTACGATATGCAGCAAGCACGGGGGGAAAATCCTGAACGTGCGAAACGCGCAGCAGCAAGGCGTGGGATGGATGCCAAGGGCATTGACCGTGGGGGTAAGGTGATTGACCACATAAAGCCTCTGTCGAAAGGTGGTACGAATTCTCCATCGAATCTGAAACTTACGTCCAGAGCAAAGAACGCTTCGTTCAGCCGTAACTCGGATCACACCGTTAAGCAAAATGTGCCGAAGAAAAAATAGTTGACATACGTTTCTAGTTGTTAGAATATAGTCCTTCAAGTCGTCCATAGAGGCGGCAGCAGTAAACAGTTTTACAAATAGTGAAGTGGGTGCAAACATGCACACCGCTTTGTAGCTCTTTCACGGATGAAGAAACAACATGCAAATAGTGGACAACAAAGCACTGCATCTCAAGGTGCGTGACCCTTCTAAAATCACGGATGTTATCCCGACAAGTGCGCGGGTGGGTGACCACGAAGTGTTAGTTAAGTGGGGGTTGGAAGAGGCGCAAATACTTAAGAACCTCAAGATCAAAGGGGTGCCATCTCCCATACGCAAGTCATACAAGTGGACAGGTCTGCACCAACCGTTCGCGCATCAGGTTACTACCGCTGACTTCCTTACGATGAATCGCAGGGCGTTTTGTTTTAACTCGCAAGGCACGGGAAAGACGGCGAGTTGTATCTGGGCTGCGGACTACTTGATGCACCAAAAGAAAATTCGGCGGGTGTTGGTAATCTGTCCGGTATCAATCATGGGCGCTGCGTGGCAAGCCGACCTATTCAAGTTTGCAATGCACCGCACCTGCGAGGTAGCCCATAGCTCCAAAGCAGAGACGCGTCGTAGGATCGTAGCGGGGGATGCAGAGTTTGTTATCACCAACTACGAAGGCTTGGAGATTATTGCGGGCACCGTGATTGACGATGGGCGGTTTGATCTAATCATAGTCGATGAAGCAAACGCGTATAAGAATGTCCATACGACTCGTTGGAAATGTCTTGCTAAAGTAATCAACCCAAGCACATGGGTGTGGATGTTGACGGGTACCCCTGCTTCACAAGAACCAAGTGACGCGTATGGGCTGGCACGTATTGTAAATCCCTCGGGAGTGCCAAAGTTTCACGGCACGTTCAAGAGCATGGTGATGACACAGCTTACGCGGTTCAAGTGGGTGCCAAGACCAGACTCTACCGAAACGGTATTCAACGCGTTGCAACCGGCGATTAGGTTTTCTAAAGAGGAGTGCCTTGACTTGCCAGATATGATGTATGTCACACGGGATGTTCCCCTCACGAAACAGCAGACCAAGTATTACGAGGGGTTGTTACGAGAGCAGTTGATCAACGCCGCAGGAGAAGAAATATCCGCACCTACGGCAGCAACGGTATTGACCAAGCTGTTGCAGATATCAGGTGGTGCGGTCTATTCAGACACCAAGGAAGTCATTGAGTTTGATTGTTTAAATCGGCTACAGGCGTTGAAAGAAGTGATCGAAGAAGCAAGTCATAAAGTGTTGGTGTTTGTGCCGTATACGCACAGTTTGGTGTTGGTTTCAAATTGGTTGAAGTCGAAGGGCATTACGAATCGCGTTATCAATGGGAAGGTATCCCCAACGAAGCGCACGGAGATATTCAATACGTTCCAGACTACGCCTGACCCGCAGGTATTGGTTATTCAGCCACAGGCAGCATCGCATGGCGTAACCCTACACGCGGCTAACGTCGTGGTCTACTGGTCTCCGGTTATGAGTGTTGAGACGTATCTGCAAGCTAACGCACGGGTGCATCGCGCAGGACAAGCTAACAAAGTAACCATCGTGCATTTGCAGGGTAGTGGTGTTGAACGCAAGATGTATAAGATGCTTCAAGGCAAGGTCGATATCCATCAACGGTTGGTTGACCTATACAAAGAAGAGATAGCTGAACTGGGAGAAACAAATGAGTGAAGGAGTGTCAGTTGATAAGCTGGTAAAGATATACATAAAAATGCGCGATAAGCGCAGTGTGTTGAAACGGGAGTATGAGAAGGAGGATTTAGAAGTAGAAGATAGCATGAAGCTTATTACCGCGCAGTTGCTTGAGTTGTGCAAAGAGCTTGGCGCTAGTGGGTTGAAGACAGCGTATGGCACGGTATCACGCACGACCAAGACGTATTACTGGACGAACGATTGGCCGGAAATGCGGAAGTTTATGAAAGAGCATGATGTACTTGATCTCACGGAGCAACGGCTTCACCAGACAAACATGAAGACTTTTCTGGAGAATAACCCTGAGTTGCTGCCTCCGGGACTCAATGCAAACAGCACCTATGATGTTTCTATCCGTCGTAAATAATCAGGAGAATTAAATGAGTAACGATGTCACACTGTTTAAAAATGGCGTTCCCGACTACCTGCGTAACGCCCCGCTGGATGATGTAACCAAGTCGTTCCTGTCTGGGGGCGGGGGTGGTAAGCGTATATCCATCCGTGGGGGTGTGTTCCGTCTGGTGGTAGATGGCAAAGAGATTGCCACTAACGAAGAGCGGTCGATGAAGATCGTGATTGTGAACGCCGCACCAAAGGTTTCACGCTCGTTCTATGCGGGTGCCTATGATCCGACTGCTAAGGGTACTGCTCCGTCATGCTGGTCTGCGGATGGGGAACGTCCTGACGCAAGCATCTCTGACGCGCAAAGTGCTAACTGCACGACTTGTCCGCAGAACATCAAAGGCTCAGGTCAGGGTGAGTCTCGTGCTTGCCGTTTCTCCCGCCGTGTTGCCGTGGTGTTGGAGAATGATCTGGAAGGCGATGTGTTCCAGTTGACTCTTCCAGCGCAGTCGATCTTTGGTAAGGGCGAGAACGGTAAGCTGCCGCTCAACTCCTACGTGCAGTTCTTGGCGGGGTTCAATGTCAACATCACTGCGGTGGTGACTGAGATGCGGTTTGATACGGACAGTGCCACACCAAAGCTGACCTTCAAAGCGGTGCGCCCGTTGACTGAGGATGAGTATGATCGTTGCGTAGCGCATGGTCAGACCGATGAGGCCAAGGAAGCCGTTAAGGTGTCCTATGCACCGTCAGCACCGGCAGTTCCCCTCAAGCAGTTGGCACAAGCCAAACCAAAGGCCAAGGTTGAAGCCAAGCCAGAGGAGGAAGATGACGAGGAAGTTCCCGCAGAGCCTAAGAAACGGGAATCCAAGAAGTCAGAGCCGGAACCCGCTCCCAAGAAGAATCTGAAAGACGTGTTGGATCAATGGGATGACGAATAATAATTAAATAGGGTGGGGGGTGCGATACACTTCGCACCCCTTTTTTCGGGAGAAAGAAATGAGCAAACGCGGTTACACAAAGAAGATGAAAGCGATAGTATCGAACCCCGATAATAAAGGGCTTGGCGTCGAGCTTGGACGCTTATGTATTTTGCATGGTTACTCCGTTGTTGAGTTAGCGGAGGTTTTTGGAATCACTCGTGCTACGGCGTACAACTGGATTACCGGTAGAAGTACGCCGAGCAAACACCTAATACCCCAAGTGACCGAGTTGGTGGAGCGGTTACGACAGAAACCTGTTGCAGAACAATATGAAAACGAATAACCATGCTCACCAGACAGGAGTTTTTGGAGGTGGTTTTGCCTCCAGAGGGAATCTACTGTGTCTTTGCATTAGAAGGTAAACGCGTACACAGCCAGACTTTTCACAAGACAAAATTAGAAATTGATATCGCGGTTGATCATCTGGAGGAGAAGGGGCTTAACTCATTTATCGCGGTTAGTAGTTTTGAATCCGCACGGAACCGCACGGCAGAGAACGTAGCTTGTGTGCGATCTTTCTTTTTGGATTTAGATTGCGACCCAAACATTGATGACGGTAAGCATTACCCCAGCCAGCACGATGCACTACTAGGATTAAAGCAGCTTGTTAAGGACTTAAAGCTACCCCGTCCGATGCTAATTAATTCCGGCAGGGGTATCCATGCGTATTGGCCTCTGACGGAAGCAGTGCCGCGTGTGCAGTGGAAGATCGTAGCAGACAAGTTTAAAGCCGCGTGTCTCCTTAACGGGATGAAAATTGATCCTGCGGTTCCTGCTGACGCAGCGCGGGTGCTTCGGGCGGTAGGTTCGTCTAACTTCAAGGACAAGTTGAACCCGTTGAAGGTGGAAGTTCTTAGCACGGTAGCCCCGATTGAGTTTGAGACTTTCAAGACTATTCTTGGAGTGACAAACACGGACGTTGTGGAGTTGCCTAACCGGATGCCGATGGACGACGTAACCAAGTCGTTACTTGCAAATCGCCCGTCCAGCTTCAAGGTGATCCTACAGAAGAGTGTGGCAGGGGAAGGGTGCAATCAGCTACTGGAGGCGGTTACAGATCAAGAACATACCAGTGAGCCTATGTGGAGGGCGGCGTTGTCTATCGCCCAGCATTGCAAGGATCGGGTAAAAGCTATCCATGCTATATCCAATAAGCATTCTGAGTATTCCGCAGCAGAAACAGAAGAAAAAGCAGCACGTATCCAAGGCCCGTATCGGTGTGAGACTTTTTGGAAGGACAACCCCAAGGGTTGCGAAGGGTGCAAACACCGTGGAACTATTGCCTCACCAATCATACTGGGGCGTGGGTTAGCAGAAGAAGCTAAGGCTGAGGACAACATCGTTCGGGATGCCCTGACACCAAGCAAGACCTATGTCATTCCGGCGTATCCGTTTCCGTACTTCAGAGGAAAGAATGGCGGGGTATATCACCGCATTAAGAACAAAGATGGCGACACAGAAGATGTGTTGGTTTATGAAAATGACTTCTACCTTGTTAACACCATTGATGACCCAATACTCGGAATGTCTGCGCTTTTCAGAATTCATTTGCCCAAAGACGGGGTAAGGGAATTCATCATGCCTATGCAGGAGATGGTGGGCAAAGAGACATTCGGTAAACGGTTAGCACGAGAAGGTATTAGTGCTTTGGGTAAACAAATGGAGGCACTTATCATGTATGCCAGCAAGTCGATCAAGAGTTATCAGAACGCGGACAAAGCCAAGAAGTCACGGTTGCAGTTTGGGTGGGCAGATAATTACAGCGCGTTCATCGTTGGCGACCGGTGCATTACCGCGACAGACATTACCTACAGTCCTCCATCATCTGTCACATTGGGGTTGATTAAGAACTTCCGGCAAGAGGGCAACATCGAAGCGTGGAAAAAGGTTGTGTCAATCTACAATCGTCCGGGTATGGAGTTGCACCTGTTCACATTGTTTGGGGCGTTTGCGTCACCGTTGGTGCCTTTCTCCAAGAAGAAGGGTAGCGTGATGAGCTTGTATAGTGAGGGGGCAGGTACCGGTAAGACTACGATGCTCAAGGCAGTCAACAGTGTGTTTGGACACCCAGAAGAGATGCTCTTGATTAAAGACGATACACCGAAGTCCCGTATCAACCGGATCGGCACCTTGCAGAACATCACCCCCACGATTGATGAGATTACCAACGAGACACCAGAGAACGTATCGGCTTTTCTATACCAGTATCTCCATGCACGGGGCGGTAACCGCCTTCAGGGTAGCAACAACGTAGAACGCTTGAACACTACAACATGGGAAGCCAACTGTATTGTTACGTCCAATGCACCGTTGGAGGATAAGCTCCATGCTAAGAAGCGTAACCCCGATGGCGAGATGTCACGGTTTCTGGAGTTTGCTTGGTATCAAGGGAATGAGCTAGATAAGATTGAGTCCGATGCGTTGTTTGGCCCGTTGGATTCCAACTACGGGTGGGCGGGGGATATTTACATGCAGTTTGTGATACGCGAGTTGCCACTGATCAAAGAGACGATGGAGCGCATCCGGCTTGCAGTTGATACCAAAGCGGGGCTGCGTAATCGTGAGCGGTTCTGGTCAGCGCAGGTTACAAGCCATCTAGTAGGCGGACTCATGGCGCGTCAAGCAGGTGTGTTGAGTTTCACGGACGAGGACTTTGAGCGGGTGTTCAAATGGATCATTGCTCAACTCATTGAGAAGCGCATGAAGGCAGTCAACGCGGTGCTTGACCCTGCTGGTATTTTGGGTTCGTTCATCAACGATAACATTGCAAACAACACCTTGATCATCAACAGCACCGTGTCTCGCAGGAATCCGCTACCCCAAGCCCCGATACGGGAACCACGTGGGAAGTTGTGCCTACGTTATGAACCCGATACTAAAAACTTTTACGTTCGCAAAGCTATGTTCCGGCAGTATTGCAGTGAGAACCAAGTCTCTTACGATCAGGTGCTTGCTGCTACAACGAAGAAAGGCACGTTCCTTGGGGAAGTTTCTGCACGGTTGAGCAAGGGGCTGGCGTTCTCACAACCAGAACGTGCGCTGCTGTTCAACGACCCTGAGTTACACATCGGAGATGCACTTGAAGAAACTTCCGAGGTTACACACGCACGGGATACCAATCAAAATTGATTGGGGCGCGTTCAAGCCGGGGACTAGCTTTTTTGTCCCCGGAGTGGATCAAGAATGGTTAAACAGGGAAATACGCAAGGAGGCATCTCGCCTTGGACTTGCGGTGACTATTCGGTTTGTGGCGGAAAAAGGGCTGTTGGGGATACGGGTTTGGCGCACCGAATAGTTTATGGTAGACTGCGCTCGTTTCTTCCTCCCTTTACCCCGGTGCAATGCCGGGGTTTTTTTATCTGAGCAACCTTGACAAGTTGGTGCTGGTATCGGTTTCTACGTTTGCGTAAGCACGTAGGGTGGGAAGCCGCATACTGTTCAGGTATTTTTCTTGTATCTTATCCAGTTTGGTTAACTCCTCCCGCATCTCGTCTCCACTGAAATTTTGGTTGTCGAGGACGAACTTACGTTGTTTCCGTATCTTCGCAAGGTCTTGCTCTACCCGCGTTTGTATACCACGCAAGGCATAGACTTTACGATTATCAGGGTCACTCATGTACTCAATGGC
>Ga0194048_10001925_pt1 | contig 10324 bp, 9 predicted proteins | sample JunL225m_MetaG_FD_161685 | JGI IMG/M metagenome (GOLD analysis project Ga0194048, IMG submission 161685) | Anoxic zone freshwater microbial communities from boreal shield lake in IISD Experimental Lakes Area, Ontario, Canada - Jun2016-L222-5m | ecosystem: Environmental > Aquatic > Freshwater >... | reverse complement strand
ATCTTATAAGGGCAAGGTAGCCCAACTGCTGTCATACGCTTGTGAGCAATCCATTCAATATATTCAGCTAGTAATTGATAGTTAAGCCCAATCATACTGCCATCTTTAAATAGATATTCAGCCCAACGCTTTTCTTGATCAACTGCATCAATAAACAACTTGATACAATCTGTTCTTGTTTCTTCTGCAATTTGAATAAAGTCTTCATCATCTTTTGGAAGTAATTTTAGTAAAGACTGTGTGCCTGCTAGATGTAAATTCTCATCTCGTGCAATAAATTTAATGATCTTGGCATTACCTTCCATCTTCTTAACTTCGGCAAATGCCCAACTGCAAGCAAAACTAACATAGAAGCGAATCCCTTCTAGGATATTAACTGACATCAATGCCATCCATAATGCTTTTTTATGCTTGTATTTTGTGTCAGGCTCATATTGATTTTTTGGTAAATTATTCCACCAGATCAACTCATCATAATACTTGCTAATATCACCAGCACAGTCTACAATTTCAGCAATGTCCATCATCTCATCAAATATCTTGCTGGGGTTGCTATAGATATTTCTAATGATATGCGTATAACTGCGACTATGAATAGTCTCACTGAATGTCCAAGTTTGGAACCATGTTTCAAGTTCAGGTAGACTACAGATGGGACCAAAAGCGGCGGTAGGAGCACGACCTTGAACACTATCTAACAAGATTTGTCTCTTTAGATTACTTGTAAAGATATGCTTCTCGTGATCACTAAGATCCTTAAAGTCTTTGGCGTCACGGAGAATATCAATTTCTTCTGGACGCCAAAAGAACCCTAATTGCTTGTCAGTTAGCTTATCAAACTGACGATACTTCATAGTGTCGTAACGCTGTATGGTTACCGGTTCATCAAAGAAGGCTCTTGCCTTAGTATGATCCTGACGGCTATTGGTATCAAATACGCTCATTCTAATTCTCCTGTAAGTTTAATTATACAATATTAATTTGATTAAATCAAATTGTACATGACTCACAAGCCTCCTGACTGGATAGTTCTTCAGGAAGATCTTCCATGAACTTAGCAACATTGATCTCGCCCTGACCATCATAAGTGTTGAAGTAATACAATGTCTTACCGCCCAACTTATAATGTAGGAGAAGAAGCTTCAACATGTCACTCATTGGTAGCTTCTCGTCGGGATAAAACTGAGGATTATATGAAGTATTAACGCTGATAGCTTGATCAATATACTTCTGCAATACTGCACAGATTTTAATATAACCTTCTGGGCTCTTTTGATCCCAAAGCAATTCATATTTGCTTTTAAGTTTCTTAAACTCAGGCACAACTTGCTTTAGTACGCCATCCTTACTCTGCTTAATTGAAATATAACTGCGTGGTGGTTCAATGCCGTTAGTAGCATTGGCAATCTGAGCACTGGTTTCTGCGGGCATTAAGGCCATCAAAGTGCTATTACGAATGCCATATGCTTGAGCTGCTGCACGAAGACTATCCCAATCCATACGCTCAACATATGTAACAACTTCATCAATATCCTGCTTGCGTGTATCAATTGGCATGATACCTTGAGAGTATTTTGTCTCATTTGACTTAGGACAAGCGCCCTTCTCAATAGCAAGATCAACACTGGCTTTAATGAGATAATAGCTCATTGCTTCCATATATTCATCAAGCTTAGTTAAGCTACTGTCGTCGCTGTATTTGAAGTCATTCTTAGCAAGCCAATAAGCAAGATTAATGATGCCAATGCCAAGAGGACGACGATTCATTGTGCTAATACGAGCAGCAGGAACTGGATAATCTTGATAGTCTAGCAATTCATCCAACGCACGAACAGCAAGCTTGCAAGGGCGTTCAAAATCACTAGGCTTATTAATATTGCCCCAGTTAATAGCAGACAATGTGCAAAGACTAATTTCACCATTTTCATCATGTAGATGTGTAAGTGGCTTAGTTGGCAATGTTATTTCACAGCATAGGTTGCTCTGTTTAATTGGAGCAATACTTTCAATAAATGCACTATGACTATTTGTATTATCAACATTCATAAGATAAATGCGTCCAGTATCCTTACGTTCAGTCATAAATGCTGAGAATAAGTCTATTGCCGGGATTGACTTCTTTCTAAGTTTTGTATTACGTTCATACTTTTCATAGAGGTTCCTAAATTTATCGGTATCACTATAAAAAGCGTCATAAAGATCAGGAACATCATTAGGGCTAAAAAGAGTAATAGTTGATCCCGCAAGTAACCTTTCATACATCACCTTATTAAACTGCACACCGTAATCCATATGACGAACTCTGGTATCTTCAGTTCCCTTGTTGTTCTTCAACACAAGGAGGTCTTCTACTTCCAAATGCCACAGAGGATAGTATAGTGTAGCCGCACCATTACGGACGCCACCTTGACTACAGCTACGAACAGCAGCTTGAAACAACTTGTAGAATGGAACAACGCCAGTATGACTGGTGTCTCCGTTACGCACAGGTGAACCAATGGCACGGATACGTCCTGCCCCAATACCAATACCGGCTTTTTGACTAACGTACTTTACAATAGCTGCGGTTGTTGCATTAATTGAATCGAGACTGTCGTCTGTTTCAATAAGTACGCAACTACTAAATTGACGTTGTGGGGTCCTAAGTCCAGCCATAATTGGAGTAGGCAAACTAACATCATGCTTGCTAATACACTCATAGTAATCCTTTACCCAGTTGAGTCTTGTTGATTTATCGTATTTTGAATATAGTACTGCGGCAACTAATGCATATAGAACTTGAGGGGTTTCCATAATCTGCCCGGTTACTCTATTTTGTACTAGATATTTGCCACGTAGCTGTTCCATAGCAACATATGTAAGCTTCATATCACGTTCGTGATCAATGAAACTATCAATCTTGTTCCATTCTTCTTCAGTATAATCTACTAACAGATCTTTATCATAGAACCCCGCAGCGACATTCTTTTGAATCAATTGATACAATGGCCATGGCTTATAATCACCGTAAACTTCCTTACGAAGATGATAATTCACAAGTCTTCCAGCAACATATTGATAAGCAGGCACATCCTCACTGATTAGATCAGCAGCAGCTTTGATCATAGTTTCTTGTATATCAGTAGTTTTAATGTCATTATAAAATTGTATTTGGCTACGAATTTCAAGTTCACTGACATTAACGCCTTTGAGCCCTTCAGTAGCCCAGTATACGACCTTGTGTAGCTTTTCTATATCTAATACTTCTTTTTGACCATCACGTTTGATGACCATAGTACGATTAAAGTTCATTGATGTGCCTTTTCTAGTTTTTAATAGGTAAATCTTGTGCTGTTAGAACATACCTAGGAGTGGGTAGGAAATCTAGCTGTAGGATATTTACTGGACGTCCCACATGGTAATTAAGCATATATTTCCCACCTTCCAACGACACTAAATTAAGTGTTCGATGTTCTTTTAACAACTGATAATGTTCAATTTGAATTGTTTCTTTTTTGTCATAACTTGAATAATATAACGTATAAAACATGCCTAATGCAATAGAAATATCACAGTAAACTGAATCATTAATAAGTGCCCAAGCATCCGGCCACTTCTTAGTATCTTCATATGTTAAGTAACTGTGCGAAATAGGTGCTTTTGCCCACATATTCGCAACTGAATCGATATCTTCAGGCCACGAGTTTAAATTAGATCGAAACTCTCGCCAGGATAGTAGTTTACTTTCGCTTCGTCCTGTAAACATTAATATTTTTGATTCTGTTCTACTTGTGTATGTTCAATTTGATCGCCCAGCTTTAATTGCTCAAGTCTGTAATTAATTGGATTACCACTGTTAACTATCACTATTCTACCTGTTTCAATTTCTTTATAAGCCAAAGAAAAACGATCCTTTTTCTTAAAGTTAGTAATATATACTACTACTTCTTCGTCTGCAAGCCAATATGTTAATTTAGCCTTAGGGAAAATAGCAAATTTGAAATGGTGGAAAAACTTATATCTTGAGGGATTAAATGCTTTGAATATAAAAGACAAAGCATTTTTAAATTTTGAAACAAAAATCAAAAGATCTTGTATTATGCTAGACATTACCACGCCATTTTAATAGATTTTTCGGTATAGGACATTGTAAAATCACCTGGTTGAGCAGTACTTGTATACTGCAAGTAAACTGTGGGACCATCAACGTACAGGTTGAATATAACTCCAACATTTCCTGTGTGGCTACTGTCGTCATCGATATTAACAATGCCATCTAAGTAGGTACATTGTAAAATACCAGTTCTAATAAATCCTATTCGACTAATTGTGTAATGTATACGTTTGTTAAAGGTATTGTTAGCTGCTTGAAATTCTATCCCAGTATTAACTGTAACTTGATTTGGAATTAAAGTTATAAGTTTACCAGCAGTTTGAGAATATAAACCAATTCTTAGTTCTTTTCCAGTATGCCATGCATCTGTATTCTCATTACCTATTACCCATGGATAAGATTTGTTTTCTTCTTCCGTTCTTGTGAACTGATCACCAATACTCAAACAACCTTCACTGTTATCGCCAAAATCAATAATGGGGAAGTTATTATCTCCATCCGGTGTTCCCAGATAATTATTACCAACATCTTTGAAGCTATTAAATGTGCTAATAACATTGATAGAATTTCTAGAAACGATTGCGCTAGTGGCAATCGAATCAAATAAACAATTGCTGATGGTCATTGTATTAACTGTTCCAAGACCACCATCATCATCATCACCAAGCTTTATACCTTTATAAAGATTATTAAATGTAGTACTATTAATAACAATATTTCTACTTGATTCGTTTGAACGTTGTTCAATTCCATAATCAAATTGTTCAATTACTGTATCAGTAATACTGATATCAGTTGGAGCTGTCATTGCTGCTCCAATGATATAGAATCCAACTTTTTCAGCTTCTTCAGTCATTGGATAATTCTGTGCGCCAGTTATCTTTAGTCGGGCAAAAGTTGCATTCTTACAATGAGAAATCCAAATTCCATCTCCTGTAGCTTTGAATCCAAGATCAGTAATGGTAATATCAGTTGGCAGTACTGCACTGTTATATCCAACTTGTCCTTCAACTTGCTGTTTACTATCAGCAGTAGTCAAAACATAAGTTACATAGTTTGGATCAGCAGTTTGAATAATAATTGAATTATTGCAGCCTTCACCTTGCAGAATAGCATACGATGGTACTCTAATTCCATCGCTTACCATATATGTTCCAGCCGGGAAATAAAGTTTCTTTCTGGCAGAAGGAGATATTGTTCTGCAATAGATTTCATAAAGTGCTCTATTAATAGATTCAGTATCATCAGTTGAACCATCACCGCGAGCACCAAAATCTTTAACATTAACAAAGTCATCTAGCTTCTTCTGCATTGTGCGGGTATTGTCAGCTGTGCCATAAATGTAACTTACACCATCCCAAATTCTACCATCTGTACTCTTTATTATTAATCCTCTGCTGCCAACGCCAACAAAGCTTTCATTAATAAAAATAGAATCATGTATGTCAGTGGTATTCAAATAAGATAAGCTGAAATTTCGTTGTGTTTGGCTAAAAAATCTAACTCCGTCTATCGAAGTTAAAGTAGAATCATATTGTCCTGCTAATAGATAATATTCTAATCCATAATTAACTGTATAAAAAGTTGGACCATTATATCCAATTGAAGATGTGAATAATGCTCCCAAACTACGATTAGTTAATGATCTGTTATCAAGTATATCACTGCCACTTAATGAACTATACCCAACACTGCCAACTACATAAAATGTATCGGCACTATAAAAAATATTAAACAAATGATTGCTTAACGGGAAATTATCAACTGGTACCCATGATGTAATAGGTGATGTATTATTACTACTTGCAATGATAGTACCATTATTGCCAACAGCAAAAAATTTACTTACAGTAGAACCGTTATGGGTCCATGTAATATAATTAACACCATGTAAATGTTCAGTAACTCCGCTGGGACTTAAAAGCCAAGTGGCACCTGTATTAGTGCTTGAAACGATAATACCAGTCTCACCCACAGCTACTGCAAAATATGAGCTGCCTCCTAAATGAGCTACTGTAACGGAATATAAATCATTGGGCACGCCAGAATTTCTAGCATTCCAAGTAGTAAGATTGGGACTTGTATAAATTACACCATTACTTCCTACAGCAATATAAGCAACAGTACTCCAAACTGCAATATCATTCAAATCTGCAGTGATATTGCCACCACCTGCTATTGTTTTGCTACTAACAGTCCAAGTAGTTCCATTTGTACTAGTTAATACTGTACCAGCATTACCTACAACTACAAATTTACTAGTTCCTGTATTATATACAATACTGTTTAGATTTTCGCCTGAAAGACTATTTCTACTAACCCAAGTTATACCTGAATCTGTACTAGTTATGATAGTACCATTATTACCAACAGCTACAAATATATGACTTGAACTCATGTATATAATATCATTCAAATCACTTACTATATTAGTTACTGCAATATTTGGAACTGATACAGTGTTATAAACAACTCCGCCGTAGCCAACAAGTATCCAATTAGTGCCATCAGTTGCAGCACTGGTAAATGCATCGCTGTATCCATATTGCCAAGTAATTGCATCATCTAAGCTATACAAAATAGTACTGTGGACACCGCCAGCAATCCAACGATCATTAACATACTTCACTGTTTTTAGATCGTGGTTGATTGGACTAGTTTGTTCATCCCAAGTTATGCCATCATCACTTGTTATAATAGTTCCGCCATAACCAACAGCAACTAATAATTCATTACTATAATCAATTGACGACAGACCGTTAAAAGATGGAGTATCGACTATTTCCCAATCTGCTCCTGTTGTACTACTAACAATAATACCTAATTCACTAACTGCAATAAACTTATTAATAGTTCCGTCGGCATAGACAACTGAACTTAATGTAACATAAACAGCATTTAAACTTTGTCTCCAAATAATACCATCAACGCTGGTTAGTACAACTCCGTTTGCACCAACAGCTAAAAATTTACCAGCACCAAAGCAAATATCATTTAGGGTTACTGTTGTCCCTGTATATGTTGGAGTCCAAGATTCAGCATCAGTGCTTATAAGTGTTGCACCTTCAGTTCCAATTGCCACATAGATATCATTACCATATGCAATAGCATTATATCTGCTGGTTCTACCTCCAGTAGTAGGAGTGTATCCTGCATCTGCATTTCTATAAGTGTATGTTTCAGCAAGTCTTATAATATCACTGTGTTCAGTTAATATTTCAGTATTTCCTAACTGTGGAGAACCCTCAAGAATTGTACCATTTCCAATGTACAATTTTTGAGCATCTAAACTCCATCCCAACTCTGCACTTGCTAGTTGTGGAAGATCTTGCTGTAGGCCTTTTCTATGCTGGATACGTGAGATTGAAACGATCGACATATTGTTCTCTCTTTAGTGTATTTATTGTCTTAAAGAGATCACTGTTTACTATAGTATTCCCAAACTTTATTAAACCACTTAGTTTCGTATTCAGATAGATCAATTATCCAATGTTGAGGTTCAACATCCTTACTGCACATTAAAATAACCCCCTGCTTAATATCAGTGCCATGCACAACATTATGAGCAGCGGCATACGCAGCAGCTTGAATAAAATAGTCTTGTACCCACTCTGTCTTCTTAGGCTTATTAGTTTGCTTAAAATCAATAATACTGGGTACGCCATCATAGACGCCAACAAGATCAGTTGTGCCTGCATATAACTCAGGATAATATAACCCAACTTCACTGCCCCACCATTCATCCAAATGCGGATTTAAATAATTATCAATGATGGACTGTGCCATTTTAGCACTATGCTGATGTACAAGATTACTCTTATTCTGCAACACACCAAATGCAAGCCAATTTTCTAAATGACTATGCATACTTGTTCCACGATTAGCTGCTTCAGTTGTAATTGCTTGTGCTTGGACTGTCCCAACACGCTTTCGCCACTCATGAAGAGCTTGCTTTGATTCTTCAGATTTTGTTTTGTCGAGAATAGTTGTAACTGAGGCAACAGCGTTACCATCTGGGGTAACGTACTTTCGTCCTTCGGTTGTTTGTTTTCGATTAATTGGAGTATAGTTAAATTGTTCTTTAAATCTTACCAGGTCACTCGCCAATATAGATACTCCATGTCATCGCTTCTACGACTTATAGTATATCCTAATTGTGTAAAATAATCAATAACTTTCTGCATTTGTATAGATACATTTTTATTAACAACTGTACCTTGCCATACGTTATAATACAATGTATTATTTGTCATTGGAGAACCGGTAATTGTAGATGTATAGAAACTTATATCTGAACCTCTTGTAATATGTGCATAAGTCTCACCTGTAAAATAATGATACTGGATGCTAACATTAATGAGGAAAATCTCAGTTTCTACATCAAGATTATTTTGTGTAAGTGTTGTTAAATCAGTTGCTTTTAGCATGGCATCATCCCTGTATATTATTTATTATGCAGGTTGATTGATACCTTTTGCTGCACCTTGTGCCATCCGATCTACCATAGCATCTGCGTTCTCTTCACCATCGCCCTGCATGTCTGGAACATCGCTGCCAATAGTAATATGATTTTCACTCGGAACACCACTTACTAACTTCTGCAAGTTTTCATCGTTGTTATAAAGTTCCATAAATTCATCAAAAGTAAGACTAAATCCTACATTACGCATGAAGTTTGCAATAGGTTGAAAGGGCACACTTGCACCCTTTCCTAGTTTACTTTCAATATGCTTTAATATGGTCATCAAGGTACCAGCCTGACTCATAATAAAATTAGGTGCTACCTCTGTTAATCTCATCTTATCGCTTACCACGTCCTAGTTCAGCAGTACCGCCAACGGCTGCATCGCTAGTATCAAATTCAGAAGCGCCTGCACGTGGAATATCTGGAGTTGCATCACCGCCTAGATCACCAATGCTACCAGCATCTGCACCTAGATCAGCACCAACTGGAGCACCTGCTCCTAGGTCGCCGCCCATTCCACCTACTCCACCCATTGGCATTGCTTCTTCACCAGCAACAGTACGAGCAGCAGCATCCATTTGCTCTCTTGCAGCCTTAACAGCATCCATAAGAGGAGTTAGTGAACTTGTTGCAGCCTGTCCAAATGCACTTGCTTGCTCTTGTCCAACACGGTCACGGATGGTATCCATCAAACTTGGAAGTTCTTCATTGACCATCTTGCCAATCTTTTCCAACATCTTCTGAATTTCATCAACCATGCCACGAGCAGCAACAATAGCTGAGGCTTGATCAACTTCGCCTTCGTTAAGCTGACTACGACCTACTAGAACACTCTTTAGGAAATCCATTGCTTCAGCAACTGACTTCTTTTTAGCCATCTTTCTAGCAGTAGCTTCCATTACATTATGAGCATTTGCACCATAACGCTTCTTAAAGTCTTCTTCAACTTTCTTCATGCCATTAGCATACTTCTCACGCTTCTTAATTTCACTTGGAGAAAGCTTGCGCTCTGCAAGCATTGCACGATGTTCGTTTAACCAAGTCTCAAGTACTTGACTTACAAGCATTGCTTCCATAAACCCTGGGTTACGCTCTGCTTGATGCCCAAGACTACTATTCTTAATAGTTCTAATTTTACCAGAAACTCGATTCAATGTACTCATTGCATCCGACTGTGTCATTTCTGATAGATTAAGTTTCCACTTGTAAACACCCTCTAATTGGGTGTTTAAATCGCGGCTGGTTATTTTTTTGCCAAACTCTTTAACGAACATGTTCGATTCCTCGTTTAATGTATTTATTGCAGTCCGGCAGATTTCTCTAATTCCGATATTTGAGAGTACACTTTTGACATCTCATCGTCGGTTCTACTGAGCCTATCCTCAAACAATTCACGCTTATAATTGCTTGAAATCTTATTTTCAAAGAAATCCTTATCATGCTTTAAAACAAGTAGTTGCTTATCTATGCAATCTACTACTCGCAGTGTATCGAATTTCTTCTTTGTAGCCAATGCAGCAAACAGAACAGCTAATCTTTTACTGTTTACTTTAGATATTTCATTACCATTTGAATTTACAACAGACCAAGATTTGTCTTGTTCAACTATCTGAAAGTTATTAACTTTCAGGCCTTTGTCGTTAGTTGCAATCACTACTTTTGAATGCAACTGTGATATCTGTTCTTTAATGAACGTTTCAAAATTACTAAGTTGTGGGTTTGAAGTCATATGCTATTATAGCAATATGTATGATACATGTCAATGA
>Ga0194048_10001923_pt1 | contig 10326 bp, 8 predicted proteins | sample JunL225m_MetaG_FD_161685 | JGI IMG/M metagenome (GOLD analysis project Ga0194048, IMG submission 161685) | Anoxic zone freshwater microbial communities from boreal shield lake in IISD Experimental Lakes Area, Ontario, Canada - Jun2016-L222-5m | ecosystem: Environmental > Aquatic > Freshwater >... | reverse complement strand
CGATCGCACGCCCATCAAGGGCGATTAGTGCTCCGGCCGCGGGCTCGCATTTGTCGAGTCCGCGGCCGCTGCAGCGCTGATCAGAAGTACGTGTGGACGGCGCCGATGATGGTGCGATCGCTGTCGATCAGCGGGAGTAGTCGCCACTTGTCGAAGGCCGTGCAGGGATGACTAATGCCACATCCGATCAGGTCGCCAACGGCGAGCTCGGTAACCCCGTTGCCACGCACAAACGCATGCTGATCGTTGAGGGCCGTAATCTCACACGCCGCGGAATCCCGCACGACGCCGTCGCGTGCGCGCCAGCGTACGATCGGCAACTCGATATCGAACGGCACGTCGCGCTTGCCAAAGCCGACGATCGCGAGCTCTGGCTCGGGCACGGACAAGACGACTCCCCAGGCTTCGAGCGCTGCCGTCAGTCGACCCTCGCCCGTAATCGCTCCGCGCTCGAACGGCGACAGCCGACGGTAGATTCCGTCGTCGTGCGAAACCGTGCAACCGGAGCGCACGACCAGCCGCGTCGGCCGATCGATCTCCGGTCGCAACAGTGCGGAGACGCGATCGAACCAGGCGCTGCCACCGGCTGTCACGACGACCTCATCGCAGTCAGCGAACTGCCCCGCCGCGGCAAGCGTCTCGACCAGTTCACGCAGGCGCATCAGATAGGCGTCGACCTGCTGTTCGACGGCGGCCAGATCGGGTCCGCCGATATGCCCCTCCCAGCCCGCCACGCCCGAGAGGATCAGACCATCGGCAGCGACGGCCGCGACGGCGACCGCTTCGGCCACCTCCTGCGTTCGCGCCCCCGCACGTCCCTGGTCCATGCCAAGTTCGATCAGCACCCGAATTGGTGGATCGTCTGCACCGCGAGCCGCGGCCAAACGCTCGATGCCAGCGACCGAATCAACCAGCAACCAGACCTCAGTGCCCGCCCGCTGCGCATCGCCGATCCAGCGCACAGCCGCCGGCTCGACAACCTCGTTGGCGATCAGCACGCGGGGAACACCGAAGGCTGCACAGACACGACCCTGCGCGGCGTGCGCGACGGTAATCGCCCACGCGCCCGCATCGAGCTGGCGACGAAACACCTCGGGCGACATCGTCGTCTTGCCGTGCGGCGCCAGCGACACATCGTGCGTCGCACACCACGCCTTCATCGTTGCGATATTCGCCGCGACGGCGTCCTCACGGATCGCCAAAATCGGCAGTGGTACATCGCCGCGCAAAATATTCCAGCCCTTGGCTGCAATCGTGCGGGGCGTGGCGGGTGGATCCACGACGGGAAAGCCCTTGAAGCGCCAGTCGATCGGGTCGTCGAGCAACTGCTCAAAGGCGACAATGTCCATGCGCTGATTCTAGAATCTACGGCGGGGAGATAACCAGATGACGCTTGATGGACGAGTCGCAGTAGTAACAGGTGGCGGAGCCGGCATCGGCCACGCGATCGTCAGCCTGCTCGCAGACCAGGGTGCGGCCGTGGCCTTCAACGACCTGTTGCCCGAGCGCTGCGCTCCGCTCGTCGAGCAGCACCTAGCCGCCGGCCGCCGTGTCGTTGGCGTTGCCGGCGATGCCAGCACCGAGGCCGGTGTCGACGAGCTCTTTACGCTTGCCGAAACGACCTACGGTCCCGTCGACCTTGTCGTCTGCAATGCCTTCTCGGCGCGTGCCGACGGCGCGATGACGATGACGCTCGAAGAGTGGGAACGGGATCTACACGGCACTCTCACCTCCGCCTTTATCGCCACGCAACGCGCGCTGCCCTCGATGGTCTCCAAGCAACGTGGCGTGATCGTCACGATCGGATCGATCAACTCGACCGGGTATTACGGCGGCGAGGCCTACTCGGCTGGCAAGGCCGGGTTGATCAACCTGACGCAATCGCTCGCGGTTCGGTACGGCCCGCATGGCGTGCGCGCCAACATGGTCATGCCCGGCTCGATTCGTACGTCTGTCCAGGAGGATCGGCAGGCCCTCGATCCGAGCTTCTTCGAGCGACTCGAGCGCTGGTACCCGTTGGGGCGCATCGGCGAACCCGGGGACATCGCGCAGGCGGTGGCCTTCCTCGCCTCCGATGCTGCGGACTGGATTACTGGCGCCGTCTTACCAGTCGATGGTGGTCTGACGGCCGGCAATGGCGTGATGACGCGCGAGCTCGTGATCGAGTCGGGAGATGACGTGCGATGACGTTTGACCTGTTGCTGCGTGGTGGCCAGGTGATCGATGGCTCGGGCACACCAGCCGCGCGCGCGGATGTAGCGGTACGTGACGGACGGATCGTGGAGGTTGGCGAGATCGCAGGCGATGCGACAACGACCCTCGACGTCGATGGTCTCGTCATCGCACCCGGGTTTATTGACATGCACACGCACAGCGACCTCATCCAGCTCGCCGACCCGACGCATAACGCGAAGGCCTGCCAAGGCGTGACGCTCGAGGTGATCGGCCAGGATGGGCTCAGCCTTGCGCCTGCCGATGAGGTCGTCGAGGCCGAGCTGCGTAGTGCGCTGGCCGGCTGGAACGGCGATCCCGATTACCCGCGCGGTTGGCGGAGCGTGGCCGACTATCTCGCGCGCTTCGATGCCGGCGTGCCGACGAACGTCGCTTTTCTTGTCGGGCACGGAACGATCCGCATGCTCGTGATGGGCGCCGACGACCGCGCACCGACGGCCGACGAGTTGCAGCAGATGCAGAACCTCGTGCGCCAAGCACTCGTCGAGGGAGCATTCGGTCTGTCGGCGGGTCTCACCTACGCGCCCGGAATGTTCGCCGACGAGGACGAGATGATCGCGCTCTGTAGCGTGTTGCGTGGCACGGGCGCGTTCTATTCTCCCCACCATCGCAACTACGGCGCGCACGCGATCGAGGCGTACACCGAGGCGATCGCCACCGCTGAGGCCGCGGCGATTCCTCTCCATCTCGCGCATACGCACCTTGGCTTTCCAAACAACAAGGGACGCGCTCCCGAGTTGCTGGCCATCATCGATGCGGCTCGCGCGCGCGGTGTTGACATCACCTTCGACACCTACCCGTACCTCGCCGGCAATACGTACCTGCACTCGGTCCTGCCAGGTTGGGCCTTTGCCGGCGGCGCCGATGCCACGATCGCGCGACTACGCGACCCCGACCTACGCGAACAGCTCCGGGTCGAGCTCGAAGAGACCGGCACCGATGGCTTCCACGGCGTCCCCATCGACTGGTCGTGGATCGTCGTAGGTGGCGTCGGAGACGCTGCGCAGAGTTGGGCCGTCGGCCACTCGATTGCCGAACTCGCAACCCAACGGGGCGAGCGCCCGATCGATCTCTTCTGCAGCTTGGCGGCCGATGATCGCCTGATGGCGACGGCGTTGCACGAAATTGGCAACGAAGAGAACGTCCGAACGATCATGCAGCACCCTGCTCACACGGCTGGCAGCGACGGCATTCTGGTTGGCGGTCGACCGCATCCCCGCGGCTGGGGAACGTTCCCGCGCTATCTCGCCCACTACGCCCGCGAGCTCGGCATCCTCACGCTCGAGGAGGCGGTCCGCCACATGACGAGCGCTCCGGCTGCTCGTCTTGGCTTGGCCGATCGCGGCCTCGTGCGTCCGGGCATGGTCGCCGACCTCGTCGCGTTCGACCCAGAGCGCATCAACGACACAGCCACGTACGAGAACCCGCGCCAGACACCCGACGGTATCCCCCACGTCTGGCTTGGAGGCGTACCGACGGTCTCTGACGGCAAGCGGACAGAGCACTGCCCTGGTCGCGCACTGCGCTCGCCGTTTGCCTCCTAGGTGTTCTGCCTCTGAGCCTGCGGGATGCGGGATGGCTCGGGTGGGGAGGACATGACAACCGCGCGGATGTGGTGTCCTCGGGCGGAGTCGTGGTATCTGCCAGGGGGACATGACAAACCGGGGTTTGTCATGTCCCCCGACCCCAGCGGATGGGCCGCCGGAGGACACCACATCCGCGCGGTTGTCATGTCCTCCCCACAGTCGCCGCCACGCCAGCCGATACCGCAGTTCGGTATACGGGCTTGCGGGCAGACCAGATGGGCCGCCCGGCGACGCGGGTCAGGACGCGTTCAAGGCAGAGCAAATACGGTCGAGCGTCGGTAGCGGCATCAGTCCGTAGTGATAGAAATCGGCGCGCTCAGCACCAGCGACGCGAATCGTGTCGAGCTTCTCCGCGAGATTCTCGACCGAGTCGCAGTCGACCCCAAACGGCCGAACGATTGCCCCCAGTGGTGTCGTGTCACCAATCAGTGCACGGTAGGCGGCCAGATCATCAGCGACGCGAGTCGACGATCGCGCATAGGCGATTGCCTCTACGGTGCAGTGCGCTGAGATCGCGGCAATGTCGAGCCCAAAGCGCCAAGCCATCGTCGGCGCAACGTCTCCCTGCGGCTCGCCATCGCTGTAGCCCTTGGCGGCGCCCGACGAATCTAAGACGACGAGCCGACCACCCTCGGCCTGGCAGGCAGCAGAGACATCCGCGATTAGCGTCGTCACCGTGTTGAGACGAGCCCGCAGCCAACCGGCCATCGCACCGTCGACCAATGCGCCCGCAGCGGCGAGCGTGGCGACGGAGCCGGGCGCTGGCTCGCCCGAGTCGAACGTCGCCTGCACGATGCGGGCCACCTCGGCTCGGAAACGATCGCTATCAATCCCTTCAGCACTCGCCGCTGCACAACAGGCATCGCAGCAGCAGAGGCCGAGCAGGAAGCGCACAACCTCGCCCGGTTCGAACAGAAAGCGCTCGTGATGCAGGCCATGCTCGAGCCCGTGGTAGTGCAGCGACTCTGCGATCACCGTTGGCATGCCAGCCTGGACGACGGCCCGCGCCAGCGTCTGAGCATAGGCACGCGATTCGGGTTGTGCGGGGCAGAGCTGCTCGGGATAGACATCGCCAAAGACATTGCGTTCCGCCCCGGCTTCAGCACCCGGTCCTTGCCGATCCGAGTGCAGGAAGATCGTCCAACCATCGACCTCCCGCCCGTCACGCCGCGCCTCCTCAACCAGCGCGGTTATCGCGCCGGCGGTCTCGGCATCGGCGGCGAGCTGCGGCGCGATTGCGTTGTTCGCCCAGAGCTTCGCATCAATTGGGAGCCACAGACCGGGCGCGAGGTGCCGAACGCGGCGACCACGTGCGTGCGGGTGTAGATCGCGTGCTGCGTGGTACGACGTCGCGATCGATAGACCATCGACGCCCGCACGTTCGCAGGCGTCGGAGAGCACCTGAGCCGCGCCTGCGTCGGCAACGTCAACCGCAGAACAAAACAGCGTGGTTCGCATGGTGTGACGGTAGCGGAATGGCACGGCAGTTTGTCATTCCACTGCAGACGTCCGCAGATTCGCGTACCGTCACCAGAGCATGATGACTGAGCCAGAGATCCAACAAGCTGCACAAACGTTGGCCGACGCGCGCCTCGCGCGAGGCCGTTTTGAAAACCTCCCGGCGTCGCTCTGTCCTCCCGATGAGGCAGCGGCTTATCGCATCCAGGCCGCACTTCACCTGATCCTCAGCACGCGCGGCGAGGGAGGGTATGCGGGCCACAAGATTGGCTGCACGACACCCGTCATGCAGGCCTATCTCAATATCCACAACCCGAGTGCAGGCGGCGTCCTCGAGCGCGAGATTCAGCAGAGCCCCGCGACCGTGACGACGCGCGGCACGACCCAGTTTGGTGTCGAGTGCGAGGTCGCGGTCCGGCTGGGCGTGGACCTGCCGCCGCGCCCCGACGGCGCGCTGTACATGCGAGGCGAACTCGCTCCCATGATCAGCGAGTGTCTCGCCACGATCGAGATCGTGGAGAACCGCTATGTCGACTATGGGCAGCTCGATGCCGCCACGCTGATTGCCGACGACTTCTTTGGAGCCAGCCTCATCCTCGGCGAGGCGCAGGCCAGTTTCGATCCGAACGACCTCGATCAGACGACGGCCACGATGCTGATCGATGGCAGCGAGGTGGGCTCTGGTCGCGGTAGCGACATCCTCGGCCATCCACTCGAGGCACTGGCCTGGCTGGCCAATAGCCTCAATGCTCGCGGCTCACTGCTGCGCGCGGGTGAGGTCGTCACGCTCGGTAGCCTCGTTGCGACGAATTGGGTTGAGGCAGGCTCGACCGTCACGATTGTCAACGATCCGCTCGGCGAAGTGAACGTGCGGTTTATCGGTCCGAACGACTAGCCGCGACCGACGAAGGGCATCGTCGTGGCCATCACCGTCATCGTCTGCACATTGGCAGCCAGTGGCAGATTGGCCATGTAGAGCACGGCGTCAGCGACGTGTTGCGGATCGATCGTCGGCTCAACGAGACGCTCCCCATTGGCCTGGGGCACACCATCGCCCGAGCGCATGGGTGCCGTCAGGTCCGTCGCTGCATTGCCAATGTCGATCTGGCCACAGGCGATATTGAAGGCTCGTCCATCGAGTGAGGCCGATTTCGTCAGACCTGTCACACCGTGCTTTGTCGAGGTGTAGGGCGACGAGTTTGGTCGTGGCGTCGTGGCCGAGATCGAACCGTTATTGATGATGCGCCCACCCTGCGGCACCTGAGCCTTCATCACCCGGAAGGCCTGCTGAATGCAGAGGAAGGCGCCCGTCAGGTTGGTATCGACCACGCGCCGCCACTCCGAGACGTCGAGCTCGTCAATCGGCACACCCCGCGCTGCGACACCGGCATTGTTGAAGACGAGGTCGACGCGGCCATGCCGCTCGATAGCGGTGTCGAAAAGGCGGCGTACGTCGTCAGCGCTGGTCACATCGCAGACAACCGCATCGGCGAGTGGACCGGCTTCGGCAACGACGGCATCGAGCATCGCCTGATCACGGCCTGTCACGATCGTCGTCCAGCCATCCGCGGCGAGCGCGAGCGCCACGACGCGTCCAAGACCTCGTCCGGCACCCGTCACGATTGCGACGCGCGTCACGGAAGTTGCCCTCCGAGTTCGTCGTCGATAAAGACCTTGATGATCTCTTCGAACGACGTCTCAGCAGAGAACCCGAGCTCACGCGCACGAGTGGCCGTGAAGTTACTGGGCCACCCCGCCACGATCCGCATGATCAGCTCGTCGGGCTCGTCGTGGATGCGCTGCACGACGTCGTCACCGGCAATGCGACGCAGCGCCTCAATCTCCTCGGCGATCGTGGCCGATAGGCCCGGCATGTTGAGACAGCGTCGTGCCCCCAACAGCTGTGTGTCAATGGTCGCGGCGTGGCGAAGGAAACGGATTGCCGAGCGCGGCGAGGCAAACCAATGGCGGGTGCTGCGCTCGGCCGGTAGGACGACGTCACGACCACTCAGCGGCTCGCGAATGATGTTCGAAAACAGTCCCGAGGCCGCCTTGTTCGCGGCACCTGGCCGCACGCAGATCGAAGGGAGTCGCAGACCAATACCGTCGAGGAGTCCGCGCCGCGAGTAGTCGTTGAGCATCATCTCGCCCATCACCTTCTGCGCGCCATAGCTCGTCAGTGGCTGCAGAATAAATTCGTCGTCGATGATCTCGGGAAAGGGCGCGCCAAAGGCAGCGATCGACGAGGTGAAGACAACGCGAGGACAGTAGTCGTCGCCCTCGCCACGGATCGCTTCGAACAAGAGTCGCGTGCCATCGAGGTTGATCGAGTAGCCCTTCTCAAAATCGAGCTCGGCCTCGCCCGAGACGATCGCCGCGAGGTGGAAGATCACGTCGGGCCGTTCGGCAACGAGGCGCTGAGTAACAGCCGGGTCTGTGATGTCCGCCACGCTGCAATCGACAGCAAAGCCGGCGCCAACGGGCGGTGCTGGCTCAATAAATGCATCGACGAGCGAGAGTCGGCTGAGTGCCGGCTGCTCATCGGCAGCGTACGACTCGGCCAGCTTGCGGCCGAGCATGCCTCCCCCACCAAGAATCAATGCGTCCATGGCGGGATGCTATCGCAGTGGACCTTGCAGATGTTGGACGCCACAAAACTGTGCCGTCGCGTTCACCTACTCGTCGGCGAGCGCGACGACCTCGCGTTTAAACGGCGCGTGGTCGTTGTTTGCGACCGCAGGATCGTCGAGCTCTTCCGCGTAGCGGTGTCCATCCCAAACTGCTGCGGCGATGGTCCCGGGCGCGAGTGCATCACCAAGCGCGCGCACGGTGGGGCCACCTTCGGCCGCTCGCAATGTGGTTGCCAATTCGTCGTCGGGTAGGCGCGCGGTCAAGAGGACGAGTGCATCGGCGGGAAGCGTCATCGGCCGCCCCGTGTAGGCACAAGCCAACTCGACGGCTCCCGAGCCCGCCGACGTCAGCACCTGCGACAAGACGATGTCGACGCCAGCCTCGGCCAGTCGCACGTGGACGCGGTGCTGCTCCATCGTGTTCTCGGTCCAAGCCGAGACGCGTGCCTCAGGCGTGACGAGGGTGACCTTGCGACCAGCCGCTGCGAACAGCTCGGCGATCACGCCACCGAGGTAGTAGTGGTCATCGTCGTAGATCACGACGCGCTCACCAGCAGGCAACTCACCGCGCAAGATCGTGTCGGGCGTGGCGATCTGGAGCCCATCGTCAAGCGGGACGGGCTGGAGCGTGGCACGACCAAGCCCATCCGTCCGCCAATGGCAGCCGGTGGCAACAGCCACGTGATCGAACTCATAGCCAAGGATCTCGTCAGCGGTCACCGTGCTGCCGCGCGCAATCTCGACGTTCGGGAGCCGTTCTAGCTGGCCGAGGCGATAGTCGACGACGCGAATCCAGGCGGCCAAGCCAGGTAGTCGCGCTTCGAGCGCCACGCGTCCACCGAGCTCGTTCGTTGCCTCGGCGAGCATCACCTCGTAGCCGCGGCGTCCAAGCGACATCGCGGCCTCCAGACCGGCAGGGCCTGCACCCACCACGAGCACCTTCGCGTCGCTTCCGCGCGGGCGAATCCGTTCGGGGTGCCAGCCGCGCCGCCACTCCTCCCCCATGCTCGGGTTCTGCGTGCAGCGGATCGACGTCATCGTGTAGTCGCCGGTCACACACATGTTGCAGCCGATGCACTCGCGGATGTCTTGCCAGCGACCCTCTTCGATCTTCTTCGGCAAAAACGGGTCGGCGATCGAGGGTCGGGCGGCGCCAATCATGTCGAGCACGCCGTCTTGGATCATGCGCACCATCGTGTCGGGCGAGGTAAAGCGACCAACGCCGATGACGGGCTTCGTCGTCAGGGCCTTGAGGCCACGTACGTACTCCTCTTGCGTGCCTTCGGGTCCAAAGCGCGAGGTCAGCGAGTCGAAGTCCCAATCGCCCACCATCAGATCCCAGACGTCGGGGATCTCGCCGATGATGCCGAAGATCTCTTCGATCTCCGCGCGCTGGAGCCCGGCCTCGCCGATCAACTCGTCGACGCAGAGACGGCACGCAACGGCGACGCGACCCGCTGCCACTTCGATCGTGTCTTCGAGCACCTCACGGAGCAGGCGCGTACGGTTCTCGACCGACCCGCCGTATTCATCTGTGCGCGTGTTGTAGCGGCGCGACAGGAAATGCTGCAGGACGGTTAGCCCATGGCCGGCGTAGACGTAGACGACGTCGTACCCGGCAGCGATCGCACGCTCGACGCCGAGGCGATGCCAGCGACGCAGGTCGGCGATGTCGTCGAGCGTCATCGCGCGCGAGTGCACGGGGTGCGTGCCGACGACAGGCAGCGCAACGGGCCCCATCGGCGGTTGGCGCACCTCGAGGTTGGCGGCTGTCATGCCGGAGTAGACGAGCTCGCAGCCAGCCAATGCCCCATGCGCGTGGACGCGATCGACGAGCCGCGCGTGCATCGGAATGTCTGCGTCGTCAGACAGATGGCCTTCGACATACGGCGCCGTATCGCTCGACCAGTGGAACTCGACCTCTTCCGTACAGACAACCGACCAGCCACCCTCAGCCTTGACGCCACGCATCTCGGCGTGCGCAGTCGGCCGGGCATAGCCCATGCCGTTGCAGTGCGGCACCTGGAAGAAGCGGTTGCGGGCGGTCACCGGCCCAAGTTGGACGGGCTCGAAGAGGATGTCGTAGCGGGGATCTCGCGTCATGCCGACGAGTCTAGCGGGATCCTGACTGAAGGGTCAGGACGCGTAGCGCTACGCCTCTCAGGCGACGAGACTCGTTGGAGACCGTGCCAAAACCCTACTGTGGTGGGATCAGAGTGCCGCTAAAGATTTGCCAGGCGAGTGCGGATTTGGCGACGAGACTGAGGATGATGTACGCCCACTCGCCCCGCAGGTAGTTCGACCACTTGCCAACCTGCCGGTACTGAAGCAGCTGTACAACGGCAAAGCAATTGAAGAGGACGAAGAGGCTGACGAGGATGCCGTAGACGAAGCCGGGCACCTCGTTCGTCGAGGTCGAG
>Ga0194048_10001922_pt1 | contig 10328 bp, 9 predicted proteins | sample JunL225m_MetaG_FD_161685 | JGI IMG/M metagenome (GOLD analysis project Ga0194048, IMG submission 161685) | Anoxic zone freshwater microbial communities from boreal shield lake in IISD Experimental Lakes Area, Ontario, Canada - Jun2016-L222-5m | ecosystem: Environmental > Aquatic > Freshwater >... | reverse complement strand
TGCTGGAACGATTGGTACTCCAGTTTTCAAAGCAATGTAAGCGGCTCCGTCGAACAGCGGCTGCACCTCTGGGCCATAGTGACGAGTTCCCTCAGGAAACATCACGAGCGGTTCCCCACTTTGCACTATTGCTATGCAGCGTTTCAAAGCTTCAAGATCTGCTGATCCACGAGTTACCGGAAATGCACCAAGACCGGTCATAATTTTGCCGATCGGTTTGTACTTCCAAATGGAATCTTTGCCCATGAACCGCATTCGACGCCGAGTTGCAGCAGATGCAACTGGAATGTCAATCGTCGAACGATGTGTCGGAGCAAAAACAAACGAACCTTCTCGTGGCACATTTTCCAAACCAACGACGCGCAATCGAAGATACGATCGACAAATTCCTACGACGAGTCCTCGCACAAATGCATAAAAAATTTTCGTCGAACGTGATTGTCCAACAATTCGGGAATCAACGATGGCCATTACTTCGACCTCTCAGCAAACAGTTGTACAATTTCATCAACGACGTCTTCTATTGCTCTATCGCTGGTATCAACGACCACTGAGTCACTGGACGATGCCAGAGGACTGTCGGCACGAGTGCTGTCGAGCAGGTCTCGTTCGGCGATTGCTTCAGCAATTTGTGCAACATCTCCTCCGTCTTGGTCAACGCGGCGCTGCGCACGTACTTCGGGCGAAGCAGTGAGAAACACTTTTAACACTGCATTTGGAAACACCACAGTCGCGATATCGCGACCTTCAATTACTCCCCCGCCATGCGCACTCGCCCATTCCTGCTGACGAAGCCGCATTTCCGATCGAACGCCAGAGTTGGCGGCCACTTTGCTGACGTTGCTCGTTACTTCTGGGCCACGAATCGCTGCGGTCGCGTCGTGCCCATTGATGATGACGCGATCAATTCCTACATGCAAATCGCACTCTTGAGCCAGCGTGGTGATGACGGCCTGGTTGCTCAAGTCAAGTTCATGCAACATGGCTTCGAAGGTAACCGCGCGGTACATCGCGCCCGTATCTAAGTACTTCATGTGGAGACGAGCAGAGAGCGCTTTGGCAACAGTTGATTTTCCTGCACCTGCAGGTCCGTCAATTGCGATGACGCGACGATGTGCGTCAACTACCAACTTGTATCCCTTGGTCGTCCTTCTTCATAGCCAGAAGCACTTTGAATTCCGATGATCGCATTCTTACGGAATTCAACCGTGTTGTTTGCGCCTGCATATGTGCACGATGACCGCACTCCAGCAACGATTTGATCGAGGATGTCTTCCACGCTTGGGCGTTCAGGGTCGAGATACATTCGCGAGGTCGAGATTCCTTCTTCGAAGAGTTCTTTACGTGCTCGCTCAACCGCCGATTCGTCACGCGTGCGGTTGCGCACGGCGCGATTAGAAGCCATTCCGAAACTTTCCTTATACAGGCGGCCATTCGTGTCTCGAAGTGTGTCTGCGGCCGATTCGTAAGTTCCGGCGAGCCAGGAACCAAACATAATGTTTGCCGCACCTGCTGCGAGGCCCAGTGCAACGTCACGCGGATGCCGCACACCGCCATCGGCCCACACGTGCTTACCGAGTTGAGCGGCCTGTTCGGAACATTCAAGCACTGCTGAAAATTGTGGTCTGCCTACTCCGGTCATCATGCGTGTGGTGCACATTGCACCAGGACCCACGCCTACTTTGATGATGTCGGCACCGGCATTGATGAGATCGAGAGTTCCTGAAGCGGTCACTACGTTTCCAGCGACAACAGGAAGGCCAGCAACATTGGCACGCACTTGTTCGATTGCCTTCAACATACGTGTTTGATGTCCGTGCGCTGTATCGACAACCAGTACATCGACTCCCATTTGTGCCAGCGCCTTTGCGCGTGCGCCAGGATCGGCATTGATTCCGACTGCGACACCGATCATCAATTGACCATTCTTGTCGAGTGCTGGCTTATAAATCGTGCTGCGTAGCGCTCCCTTACGAGTGATGCATCCGACCAATTTGCCATCATTGTCAACCACAGGGGCAAAAGAAATTCTGCGCTCTGTCATTTCATCAAACATGGCCTCTGCGCTCATCATTGAGTTCAGCGAAATAATTTCGCGACTCATCACATTTTGCAATTGGGCGAAACGATCAAAACCCACTGAATCATGTTCGGTGAAGATGCCCGATGGTCGACCTTCGCTGTCCACCACCACTACTGCACCGTGTGCGCGCTTGTAAATCAGGCTGAGCGCTTCACCAACGGTGCCGTCTGCTGGCATCGTGATCGGAGTTTCATAGATGGTGTGACGGGACTTGACGAAGCGGACAACATTTTCCACAACATCAAGAGGAATGTCCTGAGGTAAGACAACAAGTCCTCCTCTACGGGCAACAGTTTCTGCCATACGACGTCCCGCAATTGCGGTCATGTTTGAAACCACTACGGGAATAGTTGTTCCCAATCCATCAGTGGTCCGTAGATCCACTCCCTGGCGCGATTGAACATCGGACAGACTCGGAACCATAAATACATCGTTATAGGTGAGGTCGTAGTTTGGCGTTCCGTTCAAAAACTTCATGACGTTTCCCCTTGTGCACCATTGGGCCTGGTTACTAAACCCTGCTTTACGACCGCTTTAGGCTACTCCGAATTTGTAGCCTCGTAATCACATGAGTTCAATCGTTTCTAGCCATAGCCCAGACGCAGTCTTGCGGGCGGTCAGCGTGTTGAACGCAGGCGGACTTGTTGGGTTACCAACTGAAACCGTCTATGGCCTTGCCGCGCGCGCAGATAATGAAGAAGCAGTTGCAAAGAACTTTCGGGCAAAGGGACGACCATCTGATCACCCGTTGATATTGCATATATCCAACTTGTCTGATTTGGATCGCTATGCCTTCAATGTTCCAATCGCTGCATTGACACTTGCTGAGCAATGCTGGCCAGGACCTCTCACTTTGTTACTTCTCAAAACTTCTGCTGTTTCTCTACGTGTAACTGGTGGGCGCGAGACGGTCGCTATTCGAGTTCCAGCCAACGAATGTGCCAGAGAAATTATCCGACAGTGTGGGCATGCTCTCGCTGCACCTTCTGCGAACGTGTTTGGCCACGTGAGCCCTTCATCAGCACAACACGTATTGGATGACCTTGGAGATCGCGTCGATCTCATCGTCGACGATGGAAAGTGCTCAATTGGTGTCGAGTCAACCATTGTGGATTTCACTTCACCTGAGCCTCAACTGCTTCGCCCTGGCGGTTTTCCCGCAGAGGACATTGAATCGATTATCGGTCAGAAATTGTTCATGCCTTCCGGGGAATCGCGTGCTTCTGGAATGTTGGCGTCGCACTATGCACCGAATTGCGCAGTCGTACTTGCGAGCGGCATCGCTGAAGCACACGACGTGCAGAGCTCAATTCCCAATTCGCGAATACTCGACCATTGGGACAATTCTCCGCTGTATGCCGCTTCGCTATACGCCCAAATGCGACAAGCAGACTGCGATGGCGTGGACACGATCATTGCGGTGTTACCCCCCATTGCAGGGCTTGGTTCCGCGATTTGTGACCGCCTGAGGAAGGCCTCATCCCTCTAGGATAAATAATCCAAACCCAGGGTGGCACCCGTCACCCGACTCCTAGGGGGAGAAAATACATGAAGAAAACAACAAAGCGCCGTTTCGGTGCTCTCGTTGTTGGTCTCAGCCTCGTTGCTGCGGCCTGCGGCGGAAGCAGCGATGGCGGATCAACAGCCACAGCAGGTGGCGAGTTGGAAGGAATGAAGGGCACCATGCCACTCGTCAACCTTTCAGCTGAGTTCAAAGATGGTATGAACGCGTTCTGGGTTGCCGCAGGCAACACAGCGCTTGAAGACTATTCATATGCTGCAGAAGCATTTGACTCAGTAATGCTCACCGCACTTGCAGCAGAAGCAGCAAAGACTGACGGCAGTGCACTTGCCTCACAGATCCAAGCAGTTTCAGCAGGCGGCGAAGCATGCAGCGATTTCGCAGCATGCGTAGCAATCATCAAAGCTGGCGGAGACGTCAACTACGAAGGTGCATCTGGTCCACAGGACATGAACGGAAACGGCGAGCCAGTTAATGCTTCGTACGGCGTTCTTACCTTTGGTGCAGACAACCGCTTCAAGTACGAAGATGCTTCGTACGTTCTTGCAGACGCTCCAGAGTCGGACATTGTTCCTGCTGTTGCGGTAACTGTAGAGCGTAAGGGTGACGGCGTATTGAAGATTGGTTCGCTCTTGCCAGAAACCGGTTCACTCGCATTCCTCGGACCACCAGAATTCGCTGGTGTTGAGTACGCAATCGACCTTATTAACAAGGCCGGCGGCGTTCTTGGCAAGCCAGTTGAATACGTTCAGGGTGACTCGGGTGACACCAGCACTGATACAGCAAGCACCACCGTTGACCGTCTCCTCGGAGAAAATGTTGACGCAATTATCGGTGCAGCTTCGTCTTCAGTGACATTGACCGTAATCGACAAGATCACAGCAGCTGGAGTGATTCAGTTCAGCCCAGCTAACACCTCAGACAAGCTTTCGGCTTACGCTGACAATGGTTTGTTCTTCCGTACCGCACCTGCTGACAAGCTTCAGGGTGCAGTGCTTGCGAACCTCATTGCAGGCGACGGCGTAGCAACTGTGTACATCATGGCGTTGGACGATGCTTATGGAACGGGTCTTGCAGACGCGATCGAAGCAAACCTCACCGCAGCAGGTGTAACTGTTGTTGGCAAGAAGATCTACGACCCGAAGGCAACGACATTCGATGCTGAAGTCGGCGAGATCAAGACTGCTAACCCAGACGCAATCATGCTCGTTACTTTCGACGAAGGTTCACGTATCTTGCGCACCATGGTGGAGCAAGGCATCGGACCTAAGGCTAAGAAGGTCTACGGCTGTGACGGCAACATGGGTAACGCACTCGGCGAAAACTTCGACTCGGGTAAGTAATCCCTGACACTGTCAGATTAAGAAAGGCCCCCAGCCGAAAGGTTGGGGGCCTTTTTATTTGTCCAAAAATGACATGAAAAGCGTCAGCCGCCGGTCATTTTGGCGAGCGTGCCCAAGTACAACTTGATTACATTTGGGTCTTCGAGAAGTTGGCGACCAGTGCCCGTGTACGCATTCTTGCCCTGGTCGAGTACGTAGCCACGATCAGTTACTTGCAGACACCGGCGAGCATTTTGCTCAACCATCAAGATTGCAATTCCTTCTGCATTGATGCGCTTGCATTGAATGAATACTTCGTCTTGCAACACAGGAGACAAACCCGCACTCGGTTCATCGAGCAGCAACAACTTTGGTTCCATCATGAGTGCTCGTCCCATTGCGACCATCTGACGCTCTCCACCTGACAGCGAACCTGCGCGTTGGTTTGCGCGCTCGCGCAATTTTGGAAACAGAGAAGTGACATATTCGAAACGCTCATCAAACACACTTGGCTTGATGAAGCATCCCATTTCCAAGTTTTCGGAAACGGTCAAACTTTGAAACACATTTTGGGTTTGCGGAACGTACCCAACACCTTGTTCAACAAGTTCGTGCGCTTTCATGCCAGTGATGTCGTTGCCTAAAAAGCTGACATTGCCACCACGTACACCGCACTGCCCAAGAATTGCTTTCAGAACGGTTGACTTACCGGCACCATTTGGCCCGATGACTCCGACGAATTCGCCAGCGCGAACTTCAATATTGCAACCATTCAAAATATTTACCTCGGGCACATAACCAGCCACGAGTTCATCAACAACGAGAATGCGATCATCGGACATTATGCATTCTCCTCGTCGAGCAATGATTTACCTTGATGAGTACCGAGATAGGCCTCGATAACGGCAGGGTTGGATGAAATCTGTTCTGGAGTGCCCTCGGCGATGATGCGACCTTCAGCCATGACAACTACCCAGTCGGAAACATCGTGCACCATATCCATGTCGTGTTCAACGAACAGCACAGTCATGCCATCGTCGCGCAGTCCACGGATGTGTTCGTTCAAACTTTGCTTGAGCGCTGGGTTCACTCCTGCCATCGGCTCGTCCAGCATGACGAGACGAGGATTGGTCATGAGCGCTCTGGCCATTTCAAGTAGTTTCCGTTGGCCGCCTGACAGCGTTCCTGCATATTGGTCACGCATGTGGTCGAGTTTGAAACGCTTGAGGAGCTCATCGGCACGACGCTCGATAATCGCTTCCTGTTTGCGATAGCGGAATGGCAACAATCCATTCCACCATTTCTCGCCTATTTGGTGAGTGGCGCCGAGTTTCATGTTTTCAATGACCGACAGCTTTGTGAGGCTCTTCGTTAGCTGAAACGTACGGACCATTCCAAGGCTTGCGGTTTTGTGAGCCACAACCTTTTTGAGGTTCCTGCTATCAAACATCCACTCACCCGTATCGGGTGTATCGAAACCAGTGAGCAAGTTGAATAACGTGGTCTTTCCTGCACCGTTTGGCCCGATGAGAGCGGTGATTGATCCGCGCTGAACTTCGAGGTGCTGCACATCGACAGCAGTTACGCCACCGAAATTCCTACGCACGTTTTCGGCAAGCAGGATCGGATCAGGTTTAGCTACGCCAGGTAAAGCATTGACCGACGCCAAAGCGGCGCGGGTACGTTGCGCAAGTTCCGAATAATTTCGATCAGCGTCCATCTAATGCCATCTCTTCTTTGCTGCCAAACACACCTTGTGGTCTAAATGTCATGAGCAGCATGAGTCCAAGCCCAATCAGCATGTAGTTCACCGGACCTACCTGCGACTTCTGAATGATTCCGATTCCAAAGAGATTGAACGGTTTGTCTTTTGTCAACTCACGCAGGAAGTTGTCGCTGAAGACGTAGAGACCCCAGAACATCATCGGTCCGATTACTGATCCACGGACCTTTGCAACGCCACCAAGCACCAACGCTGTGAGCACATAGAAGGTCACGTCGCGGCTGTAGTTGTCAGGCTGCACAGACCCGCGATCAAGCGCAAAAATCATTCCAGAAAACATGCCAACTACTCCACCGATGATGAGAGATTGCATTTTGTAGCTGTACACGTTTTTACCGAGGCTTCGTACAGCGTCTTCATCTTCGCGAATCGCTTTTACAACACGTCCCCACGGGCTCTTCATAAGCATGTAGACGAGGGATGAGAAAATGATTACGAGAGACCAACCAACGATCATCGTCCACAGCGAATATCCGCTGTATTGAAACGGGCGTATCCCATATTGCGCGCCCGGATCGAATGGACTCAAACTTCGAAAGGAAGTGCTGAAGCTATTGATGCCGTCGCTTCCACCGAAGTATTGCTTGAAGCGAACGGAGCGAACGACGAGTCGAACGATTTCTGCTGTCGCAATGGTCACGATGGCCAAATAATCAGCGCGCAACCGCAAAGTAGGAATACCTACAAGAAGTCCGAGGATGACGACTAGAGCAAGACCGATGAGGATTCCCCACCACATCCCGACGCCAAAATATTGGGATGTCATTCCGAGTCCGTAAGCGCCGCATGCCATAAAGGCTGACTGACCGAAGTTCAACAGTCCGGTGTAACCAAACTGGATATTGAGTCCTATCGCGGCAAGTGCGAAATATGCAGCATCTATGCCAAAGAACGCAGCAATGGTGTTTTCGATAATTTTAATGATGTCCATATCAGCCAACCCTCTGCTTTCTTCCGAGAATTCCCTGGGGTCGAACAACGAGGACGATGATCAAAATAAGCAAAGCAGGCGCGTTCTTGAGCTCGGCGGGAACAACGAGTGAAGCCAATTCAACGAGTAGACCAACGAGGAACCCTCCCACGAGCGCTCCATAAGCCGAACCAAGGCCGCCGAGAGTAATACCAGCGAACATGAGGAATATCAGGCCGGCTCCCATTTCAAATCCAACCTGCTCATCCAAGCCGCGGAACAAACCACCCATGGCTGCAAGCGCACCACCAGCGAACCACACGATGCGAATAATTTTTTGCGTGTCGATACCTGTTGACGAAGCTAGCGAAGGATTGTCGGAAACAGCACGGATCGCTTTGCCCGTGCGCGACCTCTGCAGGTAACCCGCTACGCACATCAGCACGATGAACGAAATGATTGTGGTGCTGAGATCTCGTATGGTGATGCTGACAGGACCAAAATGTTTGGCAACCTGCAAGCTGTAGTCATCCAGCGGGCGTGTTCGACCTCCAAATTGGTAGAGGTACATATTTCGCAACATGATGGAAAGACCAACCGAAACCACGAGTTGCGAGATGAGACCAATTCCTCGCTTGCGAAGTTTCGCAAAAATAATGCCGTTCATCGCCAGACCGAGAAGGCCTCCCAATGCAATGACTACTGGAGCTGCGATGAGCAGAGGAACACCAAGCAATACGTTGAACCAAAAGGCCATAAGACCACCGAAGGTGACCATCTCACCGTGCGCGAAGTTGGTGAGACCGGTAGTACCGAAAATGAGCGAAAGTCCCACAGAGCAGATTGCAATAATCAGTCCGAGCCTCACGCCATCAACCAGTCGTTGTGCAACGCGATCAAACAGACTCGCTCCGGACTCCCCAGACGTACCTGCGAAAAACGTAACTCGTTTTGCATTAGTGGTAAACGCATCCTTAACAATGTTCACCACAGTCTTCGTACCCTCAATGAGCGTCACACCACTCGGCAGAGATGCAACATCGAGTGTGACTACGTAGTCATCTTTTCCAGGGACAGGGATGATGACGCTTCCCGAACTGTCAGTCACCCCTTCACCAATGGCGAGTCCCGTGAGGTTGGCAACCGAAATTTTTACACCGACAACGGGTTTCTTCTCGGAGACTCCATTGTTGTTCGCCTGGTTTTGTACTGAAACAATGATTGTGTTTTCAGAATCTGCAGCGTGAGCGATACCAGGCGCAGAGAACATGAACATTGCCGCCACAAAGATGGCGAAAGCCCGACCTAGCGCGAGGATGCGGGATTTTGAATTGTCGGTATCGGTCACTACATCCCCAAACTGCGTATATCTAGTCAAGCACAAGCAGGGTGCTGACAGGAAGAAATACAGCAAAGGAACACAGCCACACGATCACTGACAAAGCAACGTGTACAGCCACCAAGGGGGCAGGAACTCCTGCAAAATATTGCACATACCCAATGAACCCCTGAGCGCACAATGCAGCCAAGAGGCGCAACAGCATTGAACCCTCGATCTCCCAGCGTGAAGCAGATCTACGAGCACGAACCGTCAATACAACTGCCACGAATACCATGAGCCAAACGGCTACGGAGTGCATTTGCGATGCATGTTTCACGCTTATTCCAAGGCGGGTCGCCTGTTCAGCTCCAGAATGAGGCCCTGCACCCGTGACAACGGTTCCAAGAAACAAGACCAAACTCGTCATTCCAATTAGCAGGTACCGAAGAGGCCTATCCCTAAATTCCATTGTGCTCCGAGGTTCGATGAGCGCATCTACCCTCTTCACCAAAACAAATGCTGCTGATACGAGACCAATCGACACCAAAAAGTGGGCCATATTTGACCACGGGTTAAGTCCAGTAAGCACGACATAGGCGCCAAGTACCACCTGTATAAGTACCCCAACCACAAGAACGCCTGCGTTTGTGGTGAGCCTCTTCGACCTTGGCCTCAGTAGGACAGAACTGGAGACTGCCAGGATCACCGAGGCGGCCACAACGCCTGTAAAAAGGCGATTGATCTGCTCGATAGCTGCGTGACCTGTTGAGATATCCACGAATTTGGTGCTGTTGCAATTTGGCCAATCGGAGCAGCCCAAACCTGAGCCCGTTAGGCGGACCAGAGAGCCAGTAACCACAATGGCGTACAGGGACCCAAAGGCCAGCCAACTGACCATTCGGAATCTCTGAAGCGAAATTACAGGCCTACGCATCGACGGCACGCTACCCCTTCGATCGTCGAACCTGAGATCAGGTGCCGATGATCGGCACGCTCATCACGAAATGTGGTCAATTGCCTACAAATTTATACACATAACCACCCAGAGCGTTCATACACACATTTTTAGTGATTATTTCCTCAAGTTCTTTTGATTCTGACCGATCCCTTATGCGGGTCTCACACCAGCAAATCAAGGGAGCAAGTCATGAACGCAGGAACTATTCGCAAGGCAATCGTTGCAGCAGCAGTATCACTCAGCATCGCCGCTGTCGCTACGTCGGTTTCGGTAACACCAGTTGCCGCACAATCCGTCAATGCAAAGTCAACATCGCTCCCACAATTGGGCGAATCAGGACCAGAAGTAACGCGCATGCAGCAAGCAATCGTTGCGCGCGGATTCACCATTAAAGGTGGAATTGACGGTTCGTTCGGTCCTGCGACACAA
>Ga0194048_10001920_pt1 | contig 10329 bp, 7 predicted proteins | sample JunL225m_MetaG_FD_161685 | JGI IMG/M metagenome (GOLD analysis project Ga0194048, IMG submission 161685) | Anoxic zone freshwater microbial communities from boreal shield lake in IISD Experimental Lakes Area, Ontario, Canada - Jun2016-L222-5m | ecosystem: Environmental > Aquatic > Freshwater >... | reverse complement strand
ACGTTTGTGCTTATTCATCTTCAAACGACGCTTCTTTTTGAGGCTTCCCATAGGTAGGTAGTGGTTCGCATCTAGGCGGGTGCTCGCCTGACAGTAAAGCCGAAACTAAGCAGAAATTCGAGTATCCGCCACCCAGGCCCCCGGGCCCCAGGCTTTCTTCACGTAATCAAAGACGGGGACTGCGTCCAGACCAGCCGGAACCAAGGCAAAGCAGGCACTTCCACTTCCCGTCATGCGAAATTCGACCCCATACGATTTGAGCAAACTCTCAGAAGCCACCGAAAGGGCTAAGTGCTTAGAAAAGACGGCCGGCTGTAAATCATTCCCTAAAACCGAAGGATCGCCCGCCGGATGCGCCACCCATGCGTTGAGACGACTTTGGGCCCTATCGGCTGACTGATAAGCTGCCGAGTGAGCGAGCGCCGCATAGGCTTCGGGCGTGGGAATCCCAAAGGGCGGTTTGATCACCCACACGCGTTGACCGAGCAAAGCTTGGCGTGCTGCTTCCGGCAAAGGGGCCAACCGCTCTCCCCGACCCAGCATGATCGCGCTTTGGCCTCGAATAAAATACGGGCAATCCGAGCCGACTAACGCCGCGATCTCTTCCAACTTTTCGAAACCCAACGGGGTCGGAGCCGCCCGATCAAGCAGGCGCAAGGCGGCCGCGGCATCGGAACTTCCTCCGCCCAAGCCGGCGCCATGGGGAATCCTCTTCGTCAGATGAAAACGTCCGAGGACGCAGTCAGGCTGATGTCGACGATAGGCCTGCACCGCTTTCATGACCAAATTGGTTTCGTCTAGCGGCAAAGATGCGTCGTCGCAGGACATAGACAACGGCTGCCCCACGTGCATGGCCAAATGATCCGCAACGTTTAAGCTGACGACGAGACTAAGCAGTTCGTGAAAGCCGTCGGGCCGCTTCCCGGTGACGGCAAGCGAGAGATTTAATTTCGCTGGAGCAGCTTCGACAAGCACGCACCCAAGTTAGTCGGCTCCGCCCTTGAGGCGAGGTCAATCCATCCGCGCTTCAAGGACGCGGATGAGCCTTGCGATGCACTTCGCGCAAACGGGAAACCGTGAGGTGCGTGTAAATCTGCGTCGTCGAAAGCGAGGCGTGGCCGAGCTGCTCCTGCACTAGACGAAGATCGGCGCCATTCGAAAGCAGATGCGTGGCGCAAGCATGACGCAACTTATGCGGCGTGAGATCAGCCGGAAGACCCGCCAAGGCCAACTTCTTCTTTAACATCAGCTGAACGGCACGCGGATGCAGCGGACCACCGCGGGCGGCCAATAAAAGCGGAGCGCCACGGACCACTGTGTTCCGCAAGGACAGGTAAGCCTGAACAGCTTGCACCGCAGTATCACCGACCGGAATCACCCGTTCTTTGGAGCCCTTGCCGAGGACGCGCACCAAGCCCGTACTGACTTCAAGGTCTCCTCCCTTTAATCCGCAAAGCTCTGACACACGAAGACCGCCGCCATAAAGCAGTTCCAAGATCGCCTGATCACGAGCCGTTGTTTCTGCGGTCTCTTTTTCCGAAGCTTCTGGGGCCTCCATCAAAGCATCGGTCTGCACCTCGGTCAGGAACTTCGGCAAAGAGCGCGGAAGTTTGGGGAGAATTAAACCGGCGGCGGGCGTGGAATTAATGCCACCGCGCTCGCGCAGGTCGGAAAGGAACGCGCGTAAAGCCGAGACTTGGTTATGCACCGAACGACGGTCATGGGTCGACTGCCGCTCGATGACGAAATCGCGCAGATTGCGTGCCGATAATTTAGCCCAATCCCCTTCCCAGCCACCGTCAGATTTCATCCAAAGAGCAAAGCCCTTTAAAGAACGACCGTACGTGAGACAGGTCCGGGGCGCCAAGCGCTTGCCCGCGAGCTGACGCGTCAGATAATCTGAGACCTCCTTTGAGCCCGGCCAATCCGTCGCTCCCCCGTCAGCCTGCTGGACGGGGTGTCGCTTCACTGGGGCTTTTTGCCGTGTTCGGCTTTCACCGTGATGCCGATGCCGCCGCGCACGCCAAAGGCGCCCGTAACTTCGCACCACACGGGATCGAGTACCGCCACGAGGTCATCGAGGATCTTGTTTGAGAGATGCTCGTGAAACATACCCTGCTGGCGATAACTCCAAAAATAGAGCTTCAGGGATTTGGATTCGACGATCCGCGGACCAGGAATGTAGCGGATGGTGATCTTAGCGAAATCGGGCTGTCCGGTGGCCGGGCAGAGGCAGGTAAACTCTTCGGTCGATAATTCGACGATGTAATTCCGGCCCGCATGGCGGTTCGGAAAGGTCTCCAGCGTCTGCTGGGGTTTATTCTGGGTGTTCCCGAGGTGGGAAAGTCCTTGAAGGTCTTGGGGCTGCGTTGCCATGCGAACAGGGAAGCAAACCTGCACAAAGACACAAGCGGAGAACGCCATCCATCCTTAAACTTAGAGGAAACCTGCTTGCCTCAGAGCAGGCGTGCGGTTGCCTCAAATAGACCCACTTGCGCATGGAAGCCAGGCCACTAGCCATCCTCGGGGCCACCGGCTCCATCGGCACGACTACCCTCAACGTTGTCCGGGCTCACCCGCATCATCTACGTATCGCTGGATTGGCTGCTCAGTCTCGCTGGCGTGAATTGCTCGGACCGGTGCATGAATTTGGCGTCAAGACGATTGCCCTCAACGATCCCAAGGCCGCGGCCGACGCCCGGGCCTCCGGCGAATTTCCTGCCGGCACGCGTATCCTCGAAGGTAACGATGGTCTGATTGAAATCGCCTGCCTTAAAGAGGTGGCCACGGTTGTCTCCGCCGTCGTCGGCACCGCCGGCCTCGCCCCCACGCTCGCCGCTCTCGCCGCCCGCAAAGACGTCGCCTTGGCCAGTAAGGAACTTTTGGTTCTCGCTGGCAAATTCGTCACCGAAGCCGCGCGGCTTTCCGGAGCAAGGCTGCTTCCGGTCGACAGCGAACATAACGCAATCCACCAATTACTCCGTGATAAACCACGCGCCGAAATCGAACGCCTGGTCTTGACGGCTTCCGGCGGAGCTTTTCGCGATACGCCGATCGAGCAGTTGCAAGATGTCACACTCGAGCAAGCTCTGCGGCATCCGAACTGGTCGATGGGACCAAAGGTCACGATTGATTCCGCGACGATGGCGAACAAAGGTCTTGAGCTGATCGAAGCCCGTTGGCTTTTCGACCTCTCACCCGAAAGGATCGATGTCGTGATTCACCCGCAAAGCATCATCCATTCAATGATCACGCTGACCGATGGCAGCATGCAGGCCTTGCTTTCGCCGCCTTCGATGGCCTACCCCATTCAGGATTGTCTGCTTTACCCGAGACGATTGCCCTGCCCCGCCCCCCGCCTCGACCTCACCCAAGCGCTGACCCTGACCATGGCGCCGCCCGCGCCCGCCCGCTACCCTTGCTTAGGCTTAGCACGCCAGGCCGCCACCCAAGGGGGGACAGCGCCGGCAATCTTTAACGCCGCCAATGAAATCGCAGTCGCGGCCTTTATCGCCGGGAGAATACGTTTCACCGGCATCGCCGAATTAGTCGGGCAAACCCTCGCCGCCTGCCCCAGCCGGGAGCCAAATTCGCTGGCGGACGTCCTCGAGGCCGACACCGAAGCTCGCGTCGTTACGTCAAGGCTCGCCCTTAAGCTCTCCCGCTGAAATAAACCCTTTCTTCGACTTCCATGGAACACTTCTCTTTCAGCGACCTGTTGGGCTCCATCTGGGGCATCGCCCTCGTCGCTATCTTTTTCGGCGGCTCGATTTTCGTCCACGAGCTCGGCCACTTCCTCGCCGCCCGCAAGCGCGGACTAAAGATTGAACGTTTCTCCATCGGCTTCGGCCCGCGCCTCTTCGGCTGGACGGGGAAAGACGGGGTTGATTATCGCGTTTCGATCATCCCTCTCGGCGGCTATGTCGCCCTTCCTCAACTCGCCGAGATGGAAGGCATTGAAGGTGCCAGCAGCGAGGAAGCAGAGAAGCTCCCGAAGATATCTTATACAGACAAGATGATCGTCTCCGTCATGGGTGCGGTTTTTAACGTTATTTTTGCATTCATCTTGGCCTGCATTCTTTGGGTGACGGGTATGCCCGTGCCCGAAGGCAGCGGGAGCACGACAATCGGCTACGTTCCGGAACAAATCATCACCAGCGCTGGCCATCTTTCCGAACTGGGCCTTGGCCAAACCGTCCCCGGCCCTGGCTTTGCCGCCGGCCTTCGCTCGGGAGATAAGGTCATCTCCGTGGACGATAATGTGGTTTCGACTTTCACGCAGATCGGAGAAGCCATCATGCTCGGGAACCGGAAAGACTCCCAAGGCAACCCCACGGCGACCTTTGTCGTCGAACGCAACGGAGAGAAGAAAGAATTCGTCGTGCAGCCGGCCCGCATCGAAGTGAACAGCCATACCGGCGACCGTATCCGGAGCGCCGGTATCCAACCCCGTACTTCCGTGATCATCGACCGTCCGATGCCAGGTTCGCCGGCGGAAAAAGCAGGTCTACGCCAAGGCGATGAAGTACTTTCCGTAGATGACCTACCCGTCAATAATACCACCGAATTCAGGGAGTTGCTTCGACTTAAAGGCGCGATACCGCGGCGACTGCTCATCGAACGCGAAGGCGGAGTTCGTGAACGTATTTCAATCACCCCGTTGGTCGGCACGACCGTCAATCCCGTCAGCATCATTTCTTATGGGGACGAAAAACGCCGTCATTCCTTAATCGTCTTACCTGTCACCCACGACCTACTCACCAAGGATGCCACCGCCAAGCGCGATCAGCTGATGGTCCTCGGCATCTCGCCGGAAGACAGCGCTTTATCCGACGCACTCCGCATCGGCACCATCATTGATAAAATCGATGGTAAAGAATTGGCGGTAGTGCGGTCCTTGGAAGATCTCGACAAGGCCGGAGCCGGCCTGGCCCGCGACCTAACGCTCTACTGGAAGCATGCCAACGGCGACGCGGGTAACATACCCTTGAAGAACGCAGAGATCCATCGCGGCAAGCCCGTCGAGCACGCCCAGATCGGGGCCTATTTCCTCAGCGTACCCGAACTGGCTTACCGCAATCCTTGGGAGACCTGCGCCGGTATCGTGAAATCGACCTTTACCACCTTAGGCCGACTCTTCGACCGCGGTTCGGATATCCAAGTCAAGCAGCTCGCCTCCGTGATCTCGATTACGAAGACTTATTATAACCTTTCCGAAGATATCCGTCGCGTGCTCTGGTTTACGGTCCTCATCAACCTAAACCTTGCCGTCTTGAATCTGTTGCCGATCCCGGTCCTCGATGGCGGCCACATGCTCATCGCGACGATTCAGCGCTTCACGAAGGGCGTACTCAACAACAAGGCCGTGGTCATTCTGCAGTATACGTTCATGGCCCTTCTGCTCAGCCTGATGGCTTACATCATCCTGCATGACGTGCGACGTTGTTCCGGTGATAGCGAACTGCAATTGCGCCAACAACTTCTTGATCGGCACGTGTATAAGCCGGCCGAGTTTTCGAAAAAGTAAGCCCATCCGTGGGCATCGGCTAGCCTGTTGACCCTCGAATACAGGGCTTTGCCTTGGGGTGCTCCTAAGCACGCCCTTTCGGCTCGTCCCAAGGAACTAATCGGCTAAAACCAGGGTCATACCCCCATGGAAAAGCCCCTCCCCGAAAACTCCCGCCGTCAGTTCCTCGGAAGCCTTGGCGCCGCCTTCGCCGCCCTGGCGATTCCGGCCTCCCTCGGCGCCGCCCAAGCCGCGGCCGACGCCGCAGGTAATCCTATCTCGAAAAAGACGATTACAAATCCGTACGTCTATAAATTCGCGATCGGCAAGTTCGAGGCATGGTCCATCAGCGACGGCTACGGCACTTTCACCAAAGGTGTAACGAAGAAGATGTGGCCCCAGACCGAACAAGCCGAGATGACTAAGGCCCTCGTGGCCGTCGGCGAACGCCCGGACGACATGACGCTCTACGTCAACATCCTGCTCCTGCGTAAGGATAAGGAAGTGATCCTCGTCGACGCCGGTTTCGGCCCCCACAAGAATCAGAACTGGGGCTGGCTCGCCGATGCGATGGACACCATCGGCATCGAGTTCAAAGACGTGACCCACGCCTTGCTCAGCCACTCGCACATCGACCACATCGGCGGCCTCGCCAGTGGCGGTAAGATCCTCTTCCCCAACGCGGCCGTCCACGTCCTCAAGGAGGAAGTCGATTTCTGGCGCGGCAAGGAGCCCGACTTCTCGAAGTCGCACCGCACCGACGATATTAAGCAGATGATTAAGAATGTCCGCGGCTCGTTCGACACACTCCAGCCGAACCTAGTCATCCATAAAGACGGCGATCAGATCCTCGACGGCGCGATCACGATCATCGCCGCCCCGGGCCATACCGACGGCCATGCGATCTTCCGCATCAAGTCGGAGAACGAATCCCTGCTTCACGTTTCGGACCTCGCCCACAACCATGTGCTGATGCTCGAAAACCCGAACTGGTTCATCGACTTTGACCACAATCCGGACGTGGCCATCGCGACCCGCAAGAAGGTCTTCGCTGAAATCGCGGTCACAAAGGAACGCGCCTACGGCTTCCACCTCCCTTGGCCTGGCCTGGGTGTGGTGATTCCCAACGGCCGCAAGGCCTACCAGTGGGTTCCGGCGGCCCATCGCTGGGATATCTGACGCACGTTGACGGCTGAGGTCAAAGGGGTTGAGATATCCCCATGTCCTCGGACTACTGCCCCTCCCGCCATCGCACGATTCGTCGCCTCACCCGCGTCGTGAACGTGGGCAGCGTAGGTGTGGGGGGATTGAATCCGATCCGACTACAGTCGATGACGACCTCCGACACGGAGGATGTCGCGGCCACGCTGGCCCAGGCCATCCGCCTCGCTGAGGCAGGTTGCGAGATTATCCGCATTACAGCCCCCAATAAGGCCGCGGCGATCGCGCTGAAGGATATCCATAAACAATTCCGCGCCGCTGGTTTCAACCAGCCGCTGGTCGCTGACATCCACTTCCTGCCCGTCGCGGCGATGGAAGCGGTCGAACACGTGGAGAAGGTACGCGTGAACCCCGGTAATTACGCCGACAAGAAGAAGTTCGCGGTGCTGGAATACACCGACGCAGCCTACGCCGAAGAGCTGGAGCGCCTGCACGAAGCCTTCACACCATTGGTGCTCCGCGCCAAGAACCTCGGCCGCTCACTGCGCATCGGCACCAACCACGGCTCACTTTCCGATCGGATTATGAACCGCTTCGGCGATTCGCCAAACGGAATGGTGGAGTCCGCCCTCGAATTCATCCGCATCGCCGAATCCCACGGCTTCAAGGACATGATCCTGTCGATGAAGTCTTCGAACCCGAAGGTGATGGTCGAGGCCTACCGCCTCGCGGCCGCGCGCATGACAGAGCTCGGTATGAATTACCCGCTGCATCTGGGGGTAACCGAAGCCGGCGAAGGCGAAGATGCGCGCATCAAGTCCGCCATCGGCATCGGCTCGCTGCTCGCTGACGGCTTGGGCGATACGATTCGCGTCTCCCTGACGGAAGACCCTTGGCACGAAATCCCGGTCTGCAAAGAAATCGTCAGCCGAGCCGAAGGCTTCGCCGCGCTCGGCGCCGCTTCGTCAGTCAAACTTCCCGCTGATCCGGCCGACCCGTTCTCCTTCGTCCGTCGCGAGACCGAGCTCATCGAACTTTCATCAAAGTGTCTTGCCGGTTCTGGCGAAGTTCCACGCGTGATCGTCCGGAGCATCGCCGGCCTCGCTGACTGGCAGGCCGCGGCGAAGGAGATCCTTGATGTCCATGCCGCTCAGCGCGAAGTCCGCGCGGAAGGCCTGCTCCTACGCCTGGATGATACCGCCCATGCCGCCAGCCTGCGTTCCTTGCGCAAAGCTCTCGGACAATCCGTGCCGACACTCTGGATTGAGACGAGTCTTTCCCCGGCTGAATTCCCATTTGACGGCTCCGGAAGCCGCCTCGTGGTCGTGAAGGCCTTCGCCGCCGGCGATGCCGCCGCCGCCAAAGCCTGGGGCGAAGCCGTGGCCAAGCACGACGCGATCCTCGCCGCCGACCTTGATGGCCCGACGCTCGCTGCGCTCGCCAAGGATCTCGCCGCCATTCCCTCCGGCCGACTTATCCTTACGTCTTCTCAGCCCCAAGAAGGCCTGCATGCGACAGGCACCTATCGCGAAATCGTCCGCTGCGCGACCACCGCCAAAATCAAGGCGCCGCTTTGGATTCGTGCGACCGTCGCCAATGCCGTGCGTCTCGACCCTGGCTTCCAATCGCGCCTGATTGAGGCCTCTATTCTTGCGGGCGGACTACTTGTCGATGGTTACGGCGACTTCCTTTCGTGCGAGACGCCGACTTCTTCAGCGAAGTCGCTCACGCTCGCTTACGATATCCTGCAAGGCGCGCGCATGCGCCAGACCAAGACCGAGTATGTCGCCTGCCCGAGCTGCGGCCGCACCCTCTTCGACATTCAGTCGACGACCCTGAAAATCAAGGAAAGAACCGGCCACCTCAAGTCCGTCACCATCGCCGTCATGGGCTGCATCGTGAACGGCCCCGGCGAGATGGCCGACGCCGACTTCGGCTATGTGGGTGGCGCTCCCGGCAAAATCAATCTCTACGTCGGCAAGACCCCGATCAAGTTCAACGTCCCCCAGGAAGAAGCCGTCGAACGCCTCGTCGACCTTATCAAGGAAAAGGGCCGCTGGGTGGACGCTTAAAGTTTTTGAGGGACCAGCAGTTAGCAACTGCAGGAGATAGCAAAGAATGGGCTACCGCGATGACTCACAGGGGTCGAAGATCTTACTTCGGCACGCAAGCCATAGCCTCCCTTAAATCACCAATTGCTACGCTGAACGGCAGCTTAGCAACAAATTGGAGCTCATCTCGTATTGAAGAAACCCGCGAGGGGTGAAACACCCCGGAAATATACCTCTCTATGGCACCCAAATATCCATCCATAAAACCTATGACTTCGGTTACCGGTAAATCTTCCGAATAATCCCCGGCGTCAGGCAGTATAGGGTCGAAGTTAAACGCCCAAAGAAAAGATGCTAACGCCGCGGCGTTATCCACAGGTAAATGAGCATCAGGAATGCGCCCTCCGCGACACATCTTACCATGATAAATGGCGCAATACTCATTGTTAATTTCGTCAAAAACGAAATCGGGCAGCTCGATGCCCTCATATACTCCCAGTAAAACAAGACCCCTTACAAGATAACCGAAGCGCGGAATCGGATTAATTACATCTGGGACATCTAGGTGTTCAAATGCGGGGTGCTCGGGCTGATTGCCGTTTGCGCCTAGGTACTCAACAATAACCTGGTGATAAAGGGGGGGGTAACTACCCTTAAGGTCAGCCATAATCTTTCGGGTCAGGCGCTGAGCCATGATCAGTTCTAGAAAGGTGAGTTCATTGGCGCGAGCGACCATCCACTGGTAGCTAGGGCCATAATATGCACCAAACATACGAGCGGCGTTTGCCCATGCGTAACCTTCAACCTTACGGTCGTTACACCGGAAGTAATCCGAAAGCATCATGAATCCCGGTTCTTGCCCGTAGGACGTATTGACTAACCTCTCGGCAGGCCCACCTACGTTCCAGCGGAGCAACCAACCCTTGGCTTTTTCGACGTCCGGGCGGAACCCGAATTCGCCCAAATATAGACGGACAAGGCCAGAGACGAAATAAAGCCCCATGGGATCTTCACCTCCTTCAGGCCAAACCAGGGTTCCTTCGTTCGTCCAGAAGACTTGACCATACATAGCACACCTCCTACTGGCGACTATCTCCATTTCCTCGACGCAATCAGCACTATTTACACCTTTGCTAGCCAAGATTCCCATCAAGCTCCGTTGATACCTTATGAAATCAGCGTCGAATGAATGATCTGAATTAGGAATAGAAACCTTGTTAAGAACATCTAAAAGGTCCGTAAAAGCGTTTTGCTCAGATGAAAAAGAGGGGCGCCACAAGGCATCCCCTTGTGCGACCTCATGAAGGCTTTTATAAAACGGAATGTTTTCGAAATTTGGCGCATATGGTTGATTACGAGGATCATCGCGGTACCACTCACTTTCCCAGAAAAGGCTATCCGCATTATATGAAAAGCAAGCGAAGGCTATGAGTAACAACCGCTTGGCGTCCTCCAGCCCAACAGTCCGAGGGTCGTTTGCATATGAACATACGACCTTCCGGTACATTTCGTTCAACTTCTGACCACGTTTATCAACCTCTTCCTTAGGCCATGCAGCGTGGCGTTCGGCTCCAGCCCAGTAGCGGAGAAGTGCTAAAAGCGCATCCGGGT
>Ga0194048_10001919_pt1 | contig 10330 bp, 7 predicted proteins | sample JunL225m_MetaG_FD_161685 | JGI IMG/M metagenome (GOLD analysis project Ga0194048, IMG submission 161685) | Anoxic zone freshwater microbial communities from boreal shield lake in IISD Experimental Lakes Area, Ontario, Canada - Jun2016-L222-5m | ecosystem: Environmental > Aquatic > Freshwater >... | reverse complement strand
CTGCCTATGCACGTTCCATCTGGGGCCTATGTTATACCTGCTGACATCATCAGTGCGATGGGTGAAGGCAATACGATGGCTGGCTTCAAGGTAGCTAAGGATATCTTCTCGGCTAAGGGTATCCCTATGAAGGGCGCTCCATATATGCCGTCAGGGCTTCCGTATGGCGTTTCTATGCCTCAACGATCAGCAGGTGGCGAAGCCAATTTGTCAGGCCCTGCGGTTCCTATTGTGGCTGCTGGCGGCGAATATGTTATTCATCCTGATGATGTACGAAATATAGGGATGGGTGACCTTGATCTGGGTCATAGAGAATTAGATGAATATGTAAAAAAAATGAGGGCAAAAACGGTAAAAACTCTTCAAAGGTTACCGGGTCCGAAGAAAGATTGAGGGGAAAATGAACAATTTAAGCTTAAACATTAGAGTTGGAGTACCTGAAGACATTCATGGGGTCATGGCACTGGCTATGGCTGCATGCGAAGAAAATGGCTTTGTCGATCCAAATCCGAAGAAGCTATTGAATGAAATTTGGTCGGCCTTAAACCTTGATCATGGGTTGATGGGGGTGATTGGTCCCAAGGGCGGTAAACTGGAAGGTGCAGTTTTGCTAAGAATTGGGGCTATGTGGTATAGTGACTCAGAGGTTCTCGAAGAGAAAGCTATCTTCGTTGATCCTCACCAACGCAGTGCGAAGGGGGGCCGCGCTCGTAGGTTGTGTGAGTACAGTAAGCAGGTGGCCGATACGTTAAAGATACCGCTTATCATTGGCGTCCTCTCTAATCATCGGACAGAAGCTAAAATTAGACTATATGAGCGCCAGTTTGGAAAACCATCTGGAGCATTTTTCTTATACAATGCCCGGACTGGCCGTGAGTCAGCCGATATAGCACTTGCTGCGGAGTAAAATAAATGGGTGGCGGCAAAACCAGTCAATCAACGTCATCTACGACGATACCTCCAGAGGTTCTTGCTAATTATCAAGAAGCCTTTGCTCGTGCGAAGTGTGCGTCTTTAACTCCATTCAAACCTTATTCGCAGTGCGCGAGTGCGTTTGTTGCTGGTCTAAACCCGACAGAACAAGCTGCCATGAACAACGTGAATGCGTTGCAGGGCAGTTATAAACCTAGCGTTGAGACTGGTCAGGCTCTCATGCTTCGTGGGCTTCAGCAGGGCGTTCCTCTCGAACAACAATCTATTGACACGGTCAAACAGGGTCAGCAGCAGGGTGGCCAATTATTTTGTCAGTCACTTTCTACGGCTGGCGCTGGTCGCAATCAGGCTAATGACATTTATGGCCGCGCCATTTGCGGTGTTCAACAAGCTGGAGCGATGGGCCAACAATATGCTCAGTGCGCTGGATCTTTGATTAAAGCTGGTATTGCCAGTTCATCTCCCTATATGCAGGGCTCTGCCTGCCTGACACAACAGGGTCTAGGCGCTGGTCAGCGTTATGCTGGCATGGCTTGTCGCTATCTCGGCGCTGGCACACAGAATGTGGCTCCCATGCAATTTAGCTCGTGTGCTGTCAACCAGTACATGTCGCCATACATGCAAAATGTAGCTTCTGCTCAAACAGCATTGATGAACCAACAAAATGCTATCGAGCGTTCTCAGTTGCAGGGTCAGGCTATTCAGGCTGGCGCATTTGGCGGTTGCCGTGGCGATATCGCGCAGGCCAATCTTTCTCGTCAGCAGCAACTTGCCAATCAAGCCACAATGGCTGACGTTATGAATCGCGGTTACGGTCAGGGCCTTGCTGCATTTCAGAACCAGCAGGGTGTGTGTCTTTCCGCTCAACAGGCTAATCGTGCTGCTCAACAGTTTGGCGCACAGCAGGCTGCATCTCTTGGTCAACAACAGTACGGTCAAGGTCTCGGCGCTGCCCAGCAACTCCAGTCAATTGGTCGTTGTCTGTATAGCCAAAACATTGGTCAGGGTCAGGCTATCGCTGGTCTTGGTCAACAGCAGTTTGGTCAAGGCATGTGCGTGTCTCGTACTGCGGCCTGCATGGGTAAAAACATGTATGGAATGGCCTATCAGTGTGCACAGCTTCAACAGGCGGCTGCTCAGGGCTTATTTGGTCAGGCTGCACAGGTTGCTGCTCTTCAGCAGTCGGGTGGCCAAAATATCTTCAATATGAATGAACAGGCTGGACAGAATTATGCCAATACTGGCTTGGCTGGCTACAATGCTGGTCTTGCTGGTGCACAAGCTCAAATGGGCATGGGTCAGATCCAACAGCAGACAGATCAGGCTGGTAAACAGGCTCTGTACAATCAATTTCAACAGCAGCAGGGTTATCCATTCCAGACATCGCAGTTCCTCACCAATGCCGCATTGGGTACTGGATCTCTGTCTGGTTCAACAACAACAACAACGCAACCAGCTCCAGCTTTCTCGGATAGGCGTCTTAAGCATGATGCTCAAAAGATTGGTGAGACATTTGATGGTCAGCCGATCTATTCCTTTGCTTATAATGGCGACAATCGCAAACAGATTGGCCTCATGGCTCAGGATGTTGAAAAGCATCATCCCAATGCTGTCGGTGAGCGTTGCGGATATAAGACTGTTGACTACGGAAAGGCGACTGCTGAGGCTGCGAAGCGCGGTCACTACAATGCAGGCGGGTTAGTTCCAAATAGCATGGGCGGTTCTGTTGATGATGGCATGTATGGCCGTCAGGCATTTGCTACAGGTGGTCACGGGCACTGGGCACAAGCTGGTTGTTCATGCGACCCAAGACAGACTTGGGTTTGTGATCCAGATCCAACAGCAACAGAAAAAACAAACACTGTTAGTGATGAAAAAGGCGCAAATGACGCTATGTCCTCTGCTGATGCACAGCGCATTGTCCAACGTATGTATCAAACTCAATTCAATCGTAAGCCTGATCAGACAGGTGAAGATTATTGGATAAAGCAATTACAGCAAGGTCAATTGAATGAAGGAAACATTGGTCAGGCTATGTTGTCTGGCGCTGATGTTAAAGATTTTTGCTCATATCGATCAACACCCGGTCAACTCAAGGGTCAGGATCTCGTCTATAATCCTGACCAGTTTGGATCTTATGGCCGTCCTGTAATGAATGCATATGGCGCATATGGCGCTTCGCCTTCATGCACAATGTCTAGCTTTGACCGTCCTAAATTGGCGACTGGCAAAGGCCCATCATCAATGGGAGGCTGCAGCGGTTATGGTAATGCCGCCCCATACGGTGGCCGCAGTAACTATAACAGTGGCTTTACTGGCGCTTACCAACAACAACAACAACAGATGCCGCAGGCATCAGGCAAGGCTCCATCACAGCGGCCTCAAGTTCAGCAACAGCCACAGCAACAACAATACTTCCAGCCGCAAGTCTATGGCGCAAGTCCGATACCTATCCAACAGGCTCCAGCCATTCCGCAGAGCATAATGGATCAGTATGCGAACTCGTCGCAACAGCAAATGTCGCCTGCACAAAATGCACAATACTGCCGTTTTCAGCAGCAGCAACAGATGCCACAAGCGTCCGGCAAAGGGCCGTCACAACAGCCTCAATATAACGCTCCCCAACAGCAGTATGGCTACGGTCAGCAGATGGGCGGCTATGGATACTGCGGCGGTTCTGGTCGCGGCTATGGCGGTAGCTATGGCGGTGGCTATCAACAACCCCAATACGGTGGTGGATACTGCGGTGGATATGGAGGCGGCTACGGCGGCTACCAACAGCCTCAGTACGGCTACGGTCAACAACAGGGCGGCTATGGCGGCGGCTACGGTGGCGGCTATGGCCAGTCTATGGGCAACTTTGGTGGCGGCTATCAACAGCAGCCACAAAGCTACTACGGACAGCAAATGGGCGGCGGTATGCCTCAGTCCTCTGGTAAGGGTCCGTCTACTGGTGGGAGGGCCTCTGGAGGCCGCACAGGCCTGTTTACGGGTGGCAGGGCTGGGTATAACCTTAATGGTGCTGTAGTCGATCCTAATTGCCTACAAGCCATTCTGAGCGGTGCTATGAACCCGCCCAATATGCCGCATAATTCACAGGCTTTAGGTGCTGGCGGTCCTCATGGTCCCACAGGGGCTGGGTATGTTCCTCAAGGCAACTTGCCAATAGCCAAAAAGCTACTTGGCTCAAATGCTAGAATGCCTCCTGCTCCCAAGCCTGTCGCCAATCAACTTATGGGCGATGTTAAAGATTTAAACAGTATTGGTCAGTTCTTAACGGGCAAATGCGCTCTTGGCAGTGCTCAAAAGGCTATTGGCAATATTATTGATCAAAAACGTGGTGAGGGAACTCAGTCTAAAGATGTGCCAGTTCAAGATGCAGGTAAACTATTGCCTGGCCCTACTGATGTAGAAAGGCCAGACGATATTTATTCTGGTCCAAAAATTGATGCATTTGCTTCTGGTGGCCTTATCCGTGGCCATTATTCTCTTGGCGGCGGTGGCCTGCCTTACGGTTGCTCTGGTGGTGTTGTTCCAGATGACACATTAGCTGAAGGCAAAAAAGACTACAGACTGCCTCATAGTGATGAAGAACTTCGTGCGCTTGGCAAACAATCTCAATCCAGCCCACTTTCAGACGCTTCTAAACTTATTGGCATGGGTAAGTCTGCATATGGCATGGCCTCTAAAGTTCCAGCAGCCGCTGGTAAATTAACTAGCGCATTGGGTGGAGCTGGTGCTGAAGCTGCTATTCCAGCCGCTGCTGAAGCTGTTGTTCCAGAAGCTGCTGCTGCTATGGGATTTGGTGATATTTTGGCTGCTCTTGGACCATTAGCTATATTTGCTAATCGTGGCGGCAGAATGGAAAACCATTATGCTGGAGGTGGTCTTGTTCCTCGCAAAGGATACGCAACACCTGAAACTGGTGAAGTGTACCAAGATGGTGATGGCGGCGGTGGCGATGAAACGAAAGAAACACCACAGCAAATGATTATGAGAGCAGCCAAAGATGCTGGCGTTGATCCTAGACATGCACAAACTTTAATTGGAATTGGTCAAGGGGAAAGTAGCTTTGCGCCTCTTGGACAAAGAACTCTTGGGGATGATGGATCATCTGCTGGATGGTTACAAATGCATTTTGGTAATGTGTCTCCAAAATATCCAAATTCTGGTTTGGGAGATGCATACTTCAAAGATATGCAGCCAGAACTTGATAAAAAAATGTCTCCTCAAGACAAAAGAGACTGGGCAAATAAAGAAGAAAATCAATACGAACTTACTAAGTACGCATTGCTACATGGTGCAAAAAACGGTTGGAATGCTTGGACTGCATACCGTAATGGGGCGACTGGCGGTAATGATGGTGGCCAACCAAGTGGTGGCCAACCAAATGGTGGCGGTCAAGGCCGTGGTGCATCTGGCAAAATGCCTACCAATGTCAACACTGGTAAACCGTTTGAAGGTGCTGGTGACTTCCTAACTAGCAAACAGTTTATTCTACCTGCATTGCAGGGTCTGGGTGCTATGGCTGCTTCTCCAAGCCGTTATGTTGGATCTGCTATCTTGCAAGGTATTGGCGCTGGTGCGAAGGCATATCAAGGATATGAATGCCAGCAGGCCAATGTTGAACAGACCAAAGCGACAACTGGCGGCATTAATATGGACACTCTTCGCAAGTCCATTCAACAGGTTCCCGGTTATGGATCTGCTTCTTGGGTTATTGATCCTGTAACTGGAAAACTTAAATTGGTCCCAGTTGGTGTTGCGCTTAATGATCCAAATGTTCAATTTGCATCATCAAATGCTGTCAATAATGAACAATTAAAAAAATCAATTGAGGATTTTAAAGCTCAACACGCAACTGTGAAAGCAGCAGAGCCTGTAAAAGCGGCTAATGTTGATGTTGATCCATATAAACTCATAAATTTTGGTGACGTATCAAAGTCTTTTGCTGAACAAGATATAAAGAATGCTGCTATAAATCCTGACGCTCACAGGTTAGAAGCTGAACAGCAATATAAAACAATAAAAGATCAAGCTGCTGCTGCGTCTAGATTAACTCCCTATATTAGGGATGTTGGTGACATCTTAAATAAAGCTAATAAAGGTCAAAATATTAACACTACTGGATATGGATACGATACAATTGCAAATATCACTACTGTATTAAATAAGATTAAAAGTACGTTTGGTGTCCGATCTGAAGATCTAACGCCAGCGGATTTAATGCAACAAAGTGAAAAATTGCAAAACTTACTTGGTGGGTTAAGAACAAGCGGTCTTAGCCAGAATAGTTTGTCTGCTCTTAATCAATTTGTTTCAACCGTTCCAAACCCAAAAATGGAACCGAAAGCTGCTGCTGAGTTATGGTCAGAACTTATGCGCGATAATATTGAAACATTAGACAATAGAAACCATGCTGATAAATATTACACAACTACCTCAAGTCGCGGTTTAACAAGCATGAAGAACCAAGACAGATCATTTCAAGCTGAACCCGGCTATCAACCGGGCGATTATGCTCGTCATAAGCAAGATCTTTCCAAACTTATCTTGGCTCCGTTATCTGAAGAAAACAAAAACAGACCTAGTGGCTGGGATCTTATGAGAAGCAATAAAATTGGGCATTCACAGGCTCAAAAAGAATTGTCTAAACTTGGATATGATTCTTCCTTGATCAAATATATCTACGGTTATCCGGGGAAGTAAAATGGAAAAATCTCCTTCTCTGTTTGATACAGACATTGGTAATATATCTTCTCAGCAGGATGGGAATGAAGGACCGTCTTTATTGACTTCAGATGTAGGTCAATTGAAGACAGAAACTTATGTCAAAAAAAATGAAAATCAAGATCCCCCTAAGAGTAAAGATCAAATCACTGGCATGATCCCGTGGTCGGAGGCTGCTACTGAGGCTGTAAAGAATGTGCCTCAATCTGCATATCAAACATTTGTTGAGCCTATTGTTAATTATCCTCAAACAATTGAGGGATTAAAACAGCTTGGCAAAGGTATTTATTCAAAAGCTGAAGGTGCTTTTGTTGACCAAAATCAGCAACAAAAAGAAAAAGATGAAGCCATTCTTGGTGCTTTAAAAGAACATTATGCAAAAACATATGGATCTCCTGAAGGTTTCCAAGAAGAGTTTAGGAAAAATCCATTAGGCATTTTGTCTGATGCGTCAATGTTCTTGACTGGCGGCGGCTCAATGGCTGCTAAACTACCCGGTATTGCTGGTAAGGCAGGTGAGGCCGTTGCGACTGCTGGTAAAGCAATAGATCCACTTATGGCAGCAACACAAATTCCTAAAGTTGCTGGAAAGGCTATAACAACTGGATTGAATATACCTGCTACAATTCAATCAGGATCTGCATTTGGTTCATTGCAAAAAGCATATGAAGCTGGAGTATCTAAAGATCCAATATTTTGGGATCATTATACTGGCAAAGCCGATGCAAATGCTTTGATCGATAAAGTGTCTGATGCAATCGATAGTGTCGCTAAAAAGCGCAGTGCAGATTATATTGCTGCTATGGACCCAAATAAGGCAAAAACTGGATTAAGCTATCAGCCTGTTTTAGACGAAATAGCAAATGCTCGTGGCGCTAAAAGCCGTGGCATTGGTTCTTTCTATGGTCAAACTACAAACCGTGCAGCACAAGATGTTCTTGATAACATCGAGAACACAGTAAACACATGGATGTCAAAACCAAATGGTACACCTTTCCATACACTAGAAGGATTTGACGCCCTCAAGAGAACGATTGGCGATTATCGGCGTGATGTTCGTGGTAATCCAGAAGCAACAAAAGTTGTCGATAATGCTTATAATGCCGTCAAGAAAGCTATTGTTGAGGTAGATCCTAAATACGCAGATATCATGGATCAATATTCCGCAGCATCGCAAAAGTTGAATGACATCAAATCTCTTGAACGTGGTAGAAGCTCAGAAACAAAGATAAACAAGATTTTGAAAACTTATCGTTCAGGCGATAAGGGAAATCTTTTATCTGATCTTTATAAACATGACCCTGAGTTGATCAGTGCAATTGCTGGACATGATCTTTCTCCACTATTCCCGCAAGGTCTTAGAGGCATTCTAACTTCTGCTCCTTTTTATGGTGGTTTGGCAGCTTTAGGTAATGTTGCACATTTGCCCGGTTTAGCTATGAGTTCACCAAAGCTGATGGGTGGGTTTAATTATGGATTGGGCAGCATTGCTGGCGCACCTGCAAGAAGCGTCGAAAATCTTCCCTATCTTGCTCGTATGGCCCCTAATGCTGCCAATCAAATTGACCAAGCCAACAGGCCCCAACGCAAGTCTGGTGGTCGAGTTCCACATGGATCAATTGCTGATAAATTAATGGCGGCTGCTGAAGCTTCAAAGAAGATGCACGGTCAACGCACAGAAGTGCTGCTCGACCAGCCAGATGAGGCAATCACAAAGGCTCTTGCTGTCGCTAAACAGAACATCTGAGGTCTGCTATGCCATCAACATATACAACCAATAAGAACATCGAGAAGCCTGCCAATAACTCTTATATTGGCACTTGGAACGTCCCAATCAACAGTGACTGGGATGTTGTGGACACTGCCTTTGGCGGGACATATAACCTATCTCTGTCCAATGTTAACGTAACGCTGACGCAGACTAATGTGCAAAGCACTTACATTAACCTGACAGGAACCCTGACAGCCAATGTCACGGTGTACTTCCCTAGTGGGATATCTGGGTTCTATATTGTCGGTAACTTCACCACAGGGTCCTATACGGTCACCCTAGCGTCTGCTGGCGGTGGATTGCTCACTGTGACGGCTGGGAAACTCGCCAATACGTTTATATGGTCAACAGGCACAAATGTACTGTTAGCCTCTAACGCTGGTCTGACAGCCAATTCTCCGCTTTCTCTAGTTGGCAGCATTCTTTCACTCAGCACAGTCCCTGTTTCAAAAGGCGGCACTGGCACTGTAACTTACACAGACGGCCAATTGCTCATTGGTAACTCAGCCACAAACGGCTTAACGCCTACAACGCTGACGGCTGGGGCTAATATTGTTATTACAAACGGAAATGGAACAATCACCATTGCCTCAACTGGCGGCGGCACTGGCCCTGTAGCAAATCCGTTTGCTGTTTCGTGGGTTACTGGACTTTAGGCTTTTTCTTGATAAACCTGCCAACCGATGGATTATCACGCGCACGAACGAGAGGATTGGGAAGCCACCAGACTTCCCCATCTTCGTTAAAGCATCCCCACAGGACATGCCATTCAGGCCCGTAGTCAATAATGAAATGAGCCAAGACTTTCTTGTTTGTGGCCATATCCGTCATCGGTATTGGCGGGTTAAGTTGAAGAATCATCTGAGTGCCGTAAGGGGGCAAACTTTCGTGCAATCTCGGATATCCCAGCGTAGAGCTCTTCGTCTGATTTGGTATTTTTTGCTTCGTCAACTGCAAACTCTCCTGCAAAAGACATATAATTTATTCCATCGATGTAGTTATCCATTAAGCCAATAGATGATGGAATACGGGCCATTTTAATTGCTGTCATAATTGTGGCTACTTCATACTTAGAAACTTCTTTTCCAAGCAATAGACTGGCATGCAAAGATGCACGATGCATGACTTCACGCATGTCACCATATTGCTCTGCGCGTTTGTTCAAAATTGTTGCTGATGATGTTAAGATATCTTTGTGATCCATTTTAATCCCCTTATCCCATTACTTTGACTTTTGCGATGTATTTATAATTTAACGCGATTTCTTCACCAGTTTTAAATTTTGCATCTGGGTCTTTATACAGCTCCTTCACGATTATATATTCATCTTGCAGAATTGTATGGATGAATGAACGTAAATCTTTCGATGGGTGTTCAACAAAGATCTGGTGAACAAACGTGCCGGGATTGGAAGCGGATGCTGACCTTTGGGGCATATGCATCATAACCATAAATCTCATTCTTCTCGCCTCACTACTGTACCATCCATTTTTCGTTTAAGTTTAGATCCTCTACCAAATGGCATCGGTGTCTTCGACTTAACTGCACCCAGATGTTTGGCGCGAACTCTTTTGATCTTTGCTATCTTCGGCATGTCAACTTTTGCAGTATGATGTCTATGGCACTTACGATGAGCAACATACCAATTGCTAACATCATCCTTGCCTCCCGCCTCCAAGGGTATTTCATGGCTAACATCCCATTGTTCACCCGGCACTACTTTGATATTGCAAAGATGGCATACGCCTTTATGCCGCTCAAAGATATGAACGCGCATTTTTATTGAGATGCGGATTCTCTTCAATGTATTATTCCATCTGTTTTATCATCTTCATTATTAAATTTATTCACAAAGGTTAATATGTCACTGCTCGGTAAACCCCTTAAAAATAACTC
>Ga0194048_10001917_pt1 | contig 10330 bp, 7 predicted proteins | sample JunL225m_MetaG_FD_161685 | JGI IMG/M metagenome (GOLD analysis project Ga0194048, IMG submission 161685) | Anoxic zone freshwater microbial communities from boreal shield lake in IISD Experimental Lakes Area, Ontario, Canada - Jun2016-L222-5m | ecosystem: Environmental > Aquatic > Freshwater >... | reverse complement strand
TGATACCATTTCTTTTGCTTGTGCAATCTTTGATTGCACCCATGGTTCAACATTCATTCCCTCTGGCATTTGCATTACAAGATGCATAGCTTTATTTGCAAGTGCGCGAAGTTCAGCTTTTACCATATCAACTGCTTCATCGGAATTTCCATGTGGAACGTTTGCACCAATTAATGGTTGTGCAATATCTTCTTTCATAGCAGTTTTTGTAGCAGTTGCGTACATTACATCTTTAGCACGCTTACCATAGCGAGCACGGAAGTCACTAAGCTTTTTCTTCATGCCCTTAACAATATCTTCACGCTTTTGCATCTCAGCATCTGTCATTTCACGTTCAGCCAGGTCATGCTTCTTAGGATCATATTCGGATTGTCTGATGCGCTTAACACCACCAGCACCCTTTTCACCCTTCATTGTAACTAGAATATTCCTTGATCTTTTCTTTTCGTCAATCTGTTCAACTTCTTCTTTAGTAGTCGCATTCTTCATAGCATCAGCTTGAGTGGTGTGATGCAGCATTCTTTTCTTGTGATACTGCTTTGACTTTGCATCTGCCGAACTATCTTCATAATTCTCTCTGTGCCAATTAGCTGCTTCTTTATGTGCCTTAATGCTAGGTTGATCCATAGCTGGCAATGATGCATGGCTCTTCTTATCCCACTTCATTGCTTCATCTAGTTCGACTTCTTCCTTAAAGTTTTTGGCGTGCTGAATTAGCTCTGGAACAGAGTGGTTATCAGCGTTCTGAGTAATTACCTTGTTGGAATCAGTGTGGATCATCTGGCTTTTGGTATTGAAATGCACCTTGTGTCCCGTGTTCTTTTTAATAAGCGAACTTGTAGATAGACCACGTGATAGATCATTGCTATAACCCTCGCTCATATGCTTCTTTGCAGCAGCATGAGCCGCGGAGACATCATGATGATTTGAAATACCGACAACTGTACCATCTGTTATCTTTTTAACAGAAAAGTTATCAGTGTTCATATTCTTATGAACTTGCGCACTTTTATTTTTTGGTCCAGAAATATACTGCTGAATTAAAATTTCATCAACCTGTTCAACTTCTTCAGTAGTCTTTACTCTTGGTTCTGTTGTACCAAAATTCTTATCGCCCCACTTCTTTTTAAGAGCTAATGCTCTACCTTCTTTACGCTTTTCAACTTCAGCTGGAGAACTATATTCTGGTTTTGTCTTATTAAGATAACGCGATGCTAGACCACTAGAAATTTCATCAATGGCCTCTTCCTTAACAGGTTCAGCGGCAGAATTAACATATGCGGAATTAGCATGCTTAATACCCTTCCACTTATTTTTAATATGTTTTTCTGAACCAACATGCACTACATTATGAAATCCGTGCATAGCATGAAGATCATTACCATCTTGATGTGTTTTGATAATCGAATGCCAACCAGTGCCAGTACCTGAATGATGCAATTCATAGCGGTCTTCACCACCACGACTATTCATTACGTGCTTTGTATCGACAATTCTACCTTCAGTAATTTCGTATCCCTCGTCAATATCTTCTTTTACTGGCTTTTCTTTAGAGCAATCTTTCATACCATGAATTTTGCATGACTTACCGGCGCCGGTCATATTGCATTCAGCATCTTCATAGACTTTTGCATCATCACCTCTTAGATGACCATGGCGAGTTTCTTTGCTAATTGCATAATCAATATTGGTTGCTTGAAATAGCTTATCAGTATTGCCAACTCTACTGGCATGCTTTTCAATTTTATGCTTATCAGCAAACTTGCGTTCATTACCTGACTTTGGACTATAGTCAATGTCAGGATCATCCCCGAGTATATCCTTACTCTTGATCGTCGAAGACTTTACTCCGTCTAGAATCTGCTTAAGAGTCTTAGCCATTATCGTTTTCCTCGGTATCAGTATCTTCGGATGAATTTGTTTCATCGCTATTTATTTCATTCTCAATCTCAGCAGAATCTTCATTAGGAACAAATAGACGCTGTGCCATTTCTTGCTTTTGACGATCTAATGCTGCAGCTACTCGCTGACCTAATATATCATTTAAATTTGCCTGAAACTCAACTGGTTTCGCATCATTACTAGTCTTTAACAAATTATTTAGGTCAGATTCCATCACACATTCTCCATAAAATTTATACTATGCCTTTATTCTTAGCGATAACTTGTGAAACTCTTTTTAATTCAGATTCATCTTGTAGAGATTTATTTGCCTTACGCATTAGCATATCATATCTAACTTTTGCTTTACGTACCCTTGTTAATTTCTCATCATCTTTATCAGTGGCTTTACTCGGTGCACCACCTGGTGGCATTTGCTGAGTGTCTGAAAATTGATCTTGTCCTGGCATACCAGCTAAATTATTTTGGTCCTGATTTTGTTCATCAGGCATTTCTTCTTGAATCTGTTTATCTTGCTCATCAATATCGTCTTCTGTCTGCTTTAATACATTCTTTCTAACCCAATCTCTGGAATAATAAGTACCAATTGCTTGTGCACCTTCCATAAGAGTTAGTAGATTAACACGATTCTCAAGTACTTCAGACATTTTTAGTTCTTCGAAATAATTGTCTTTTGCAAAATCAAACTTGATTTTTGCATGTATAAGTTTCCAATCTTCGATTGTCATAATCTGCTTCAGTACAACTTGTTTCTCAAGAAGATTGAGGAAAAGAGCAGAAAATCTACCACGCATACGTGTAATAAATCTAGCAAACTTCAGTTCATCGCGTGTGACTTCAGTAGCTCTACCGAGCGAAAATAAAGCATCTGAATTAAGCCGATTTACTGGAACGTTCAGAGTTTGATATAATTTCTTCTGAAAATATAGTACATCATCCATTTCACCTAGAGACTGGCCACCAGGAAGTGTAGTCACTTCAGTGCCGCGGCCGCCTTCTCGTCTTGGCAGCCAAAAGTCTTCAAGCATTGTCATGAATTTACGATCATCACGTACTTCACCAGTATTGCCATCATAGATAAGTCTGTTCTTATGCTTAACCATGATATCACGTACGTATTGCTCAGCTTTCATCTTTGGAAGATTACCGACGTCGATATACCAAATACGACGTTCAGGAGCACGTGCTAGACGATAAATTACTAGTGAATCTTCAAGTACTCTAAGCTGATTTAGAGCTTTAATTCCTTTGTGAAGATATGAGAGAACCATTGTTCCCTGTGTGTCTGTAAGTCCAGATACTACATGAACAATGGAATCTTTTGCAATCTTCAGACTAGTCGTGGTTGGTCCTACAACTTTATTACCATAGTTAAAACCACGCTCATTATAGAGATAATATTCATTCTTTGTAACTGGAAGTACAACTTGCATATCAACTGCTTTATCAGCAAGTGGTTTCTTTGCAATTTCTCTTACTTTGCGAATCTTACGTGGATCAATATATCTGATTTCTTTTAATCCATCCGAAGGATTCTTGGTATCAATCATTGCATGATAATATAATCTACCATCAATATACCAACGTCTGGCAATTTCATATGCGCGTCTATTAAAATCTAATAAAGATAGACAGTTTTCAAATTCTTTTTGAATTGCTTTTTTTACTGTCTCATTTAAATTATCAATTTGGTCTAGTTCAATTGATACAATTTTTGGCTCGGCAGTATCCATCATTTCATTAATGATTTCATCAACGGCCGCATCTACTTCAGGCTGTAGTGACATTTCTCTGTACTTAGTAACCAATTCGGCTTCAGTACGTACTGTACCATCTAGATCTACATAAGTACCATACGCTGCAGCAGCGGAAATAGTTAAAGCGCCGTCGTCTGTTTCTTTAGTAACAAACGACGACGGCTCTATTTCGTCTGGTTTAATCTTTCGGAATTCAAACCCGAACAGTGAAGCCATTTACTTCTCTCCAAATAGGCGATTATAGTTTCGCCAAAATACTATAAGATAGTTATATACTGATTATAGATTGCCAGAATACTGATTAATACCACCGGCAATCTTACCAGACAATTCTACTAATGGAATCCAGTAGTCATACGCAAATCCTACATTGAATGTCTGAATAGCATTTGTTGAATCCCAGTCTAGATCAATTGCATCAATAGCTGTTGGAAATGCTCCGATAATCTCGTATTCGCGGAGGACAGATCCATCTTTTGAATACTGAATCACATTCATTGTAGCTTTATAATTCTCGACATTTAGTTCAGCTTGACGAGTATTATTAATGTGTCGATTCATTGCATTCGACCACTTTTCAAACATGGCGCGAACACCAAAATCTTCATCATTCATTACCGTTACACGCCAATCAGCAAATGTTCTATCACCAGCTACTTTAATCTTACGACCAAAGTAAGGTACTTGAATCGAATCAATACTTGATTCAGGTAATGTTGTAGCTCGTGCTGTAAATTCGAATTTGCTAGCAGATGTTAGATCAATTCCGATTACAGGTGGTGGACTCACTGCTACACTAAACAATGCAGGTCGAGCGCCACCGTACTGTAAGCCTCTAGTTTTAAATTCATCAATATTGAAAGCCATCGATGTACTCCTTATTCTTTCTCTTATTTAGTCGTTCAAGTTCATGACGCTTCAATGATTATGTAGTAGATCCGATGACTTCAGAAAACTGTACACCGGTACCAACAGCAACGAAGTTAAGCTGAATGAAGTTAATCGAGCGCGCCGGCTTAATATAGATATCGCCAACAAAGTTATTTGTATCGATAACTTGCGCAGTATTATTCGTGTCATCACAGACCACCTTGAAGTCATAGATACCACGACGACCTTGCACATCTCTTAGATACGGAGTTACAAGATTAACAAACTGTCTACGAGTAAATGCATCATTAAACTCGAACAGAGAATATTTAGCAGCTATAGCAATTGCTTTCTCAAGAACAATAAAGAGACGTCTTACATTAATTCTGTCAAATGCTGATGGCTTTGCTTGCAATGTCTTATCACCATACAGTACAACTCCCTGACCAGGGAATGATACAACTGGATTAATAGCATTCTTATAAAGAATATCACGATCGGTCTTGGTTGGATTAAATGCTAGTTTTACTAGATTCTTGATCTGTCCACGATTGAAGCCAGCAGGTGACCACCATGCATCATTTGTCTGGTCTGTACGTGCACAGAGGCCTGCAATATCGCCATTGAGTGGAATCCAGCGATAGATATCATTATGACGATCATACTGATATTTATATCCGGAATCTAAGATAGCATATGATGTATCGTGCAGAGCATTTCTCCAGTTAACTAACGAGGTTGCTTCTGAACCGATATTATTTACAACGGTTGATTTATCTGGTGAGATAACAGCGACGCAATCTTTGCGTCGACCAGTAATATTATCAATGATGTAGTTTGCTAGCTGAAAGTTTGTAACGGTCTGGCCACCAGATATAGTCGATCCGCCGATACCTCTTCCTTGCATTACAATTGATACATCAACATTTTCAGCTGAACCAAATAAATCATATCCCTGAGAAACTACCGAAAGTGGTACAGTCGCTTCGGTATGACCATCTGATCCAAGTATAAACTGGAGTCTAAGAGGTGTTCCATTTGTAGATGAAGCAACATTCATTGCATTTGCTGATGGTGAACCGCTACGATCAGTTGCCCACCAAATATATTGTGACTGATCATTAATTACATTCTTATAATAATTAGTCGATGTATCAGTTCCCTTTGCATCTGTTGCACGAGAAAGACCCTTGTATACTTCAAGAATAGTTCCTGGTACTCCAGTAAATAATCCACCAGCATCCGATACAACTACATGTACCTCATCATTCGCTGAAGTATTACCAAAGTTCTTTACATAATTTGATTGTCCAGGCGCAACATCGACAACATTGAAATATTCCCAATAACGTTGAATTGTATTGCCATTAGTTACAGTACTATAATCAACCGAAAGACGATATGTATCTTCTAGACTGATTGATAGGATTGAATTTGTCGCAGTGCTTACTGTGTTGCCAATAGATGTAATCTTAATATACTGAGTACCAATTGACGCATTACCAATCAACAGTACATCGCCAACCGATAGATTAGCACCAAAGTTAGTTAATAGTGTATTGGATGTTGTATTAGCTACTCCACCAGCATTAGCTGTAATAGTAGCTGTATTTGATCCAATGCTAAGTGTTAGTGCAGGTGACCATGTTGAGTTTGCAATAGAAACATTAGATGCATATGCATTAGCAGATCCGCAAGTTGATACACGAAGTGAATTACCGATACCACCTGGAAATTTTGCTAAAAACATTACGTCTGTATCGAAAGTGCCATCAAGTGCAGTATATGCATCACTGTTTTTTACGATTTGACCAGATAGATTAGCAACGAATGTGCCAGGTATAATTCCGAGAGCAGAATACGATGTATTTGGATATGCAAAGTAAAGAGTTACTGTTGTATTTGATACGGAATTCTGTGATAGAACAATCGCTGAAGAATTTACCGATGAAACTAATACATTGTTACCAGCAGCAGTTGCTGTAGAATTTGTCTGTGATACATACATGCCAGCTACAATACCAGCTGTAACTGGATTGGTATCACCAATCAAGACGTTATTGGATGAAACAGCAGTAAATCCAAGAGTAGGAGTAGCACCAGATGTATTTGCAGTACGTACTGTAATAAGCTGATTTGAATAACTTAAGAAATTCGATGCAGTAAACCATGTTTCTGCATTTAAATTAGTTGGCTTACCAAATCGGCTGATCAGGATTGACTCTCTGTCTACAACAACTTTTTCTCCTACCGGACCCCAACCAAATACACCCGCAATTGCTCCGACAGAGGTTGATACGGCTGGAACTACAGTTGTTAGGTCAATCTCGCTAACGTTAACGCCAGGGCTAAGCTGGAATGGCATTTGTTATTCTCCTTGATCAGAAATTTTCATTTTCATTATTCTTTCATTATTTATAGGTTATCGTTTTCTACAAAGATCCAATGCTCACCATCCGCTGTGATAATTTCGGAATCTTCATGACCATCATTGATAAATCCGAATGGGAGCATGTCATCACTGACTTCTTCTTTGGTCTTTTCTCGCATTTCTATTAAAGTATTTATGTTGTTTAAATCTTTAAAATATTGCTGATTAGTCATCCAGCCAAAGAGTACAAGACCCATTACTAGATCATCATTTGCACCAGATTCGGCCTCATAACTATTATTTTTCTTTGAGAAAGTAGTAAGTTCAGATATGGTTGCAGCATCATTTACTATTAGCTGATTCTGTTCTATAAGCATCTTAAGCATTGAACAACCAGCAGACTTGACAGGCTTTGTAGTTCTGATACCAAGATCTTTGCTAGAACCACCAAAACCAGCAGTTAATTTCTTTCCACGGGGACCACCAGCCTCGGTTAGAAATAGGTTATCATATTCAAAATCATGCTGAAGAGTCCATGCAGCTTGTTCACCTATATCATTAATTTCTACTAGAACGTGTGCCAAAGAATATAATGTAGCAGTCTGTAGAATAACTTCAGCATAATCAGCTACCAATATATTATTACTCTTGAATGTACATACTTGTTCATACGGCATTGATGTAATATCAATTATAGAAAAAGCTGAATAGTCTAGACCTTTACCTCTAGCAACATCAGCAATAAGTACGTACTGATGATCTTTTATTGGTAATTTATACTGACACAGACCATCTTCATTTTTCATGATTGGCTTTTGCTCAACTAGTTCCTGAAGTTTCCAACCAGAAATAAGTGTGCCAGATGAACCAAGGAATTGAATATTAAACTCTTGGTCAAACTTCTCTGTATCACCATTCAGCGCTTCGAGAGTTTTTATCTTCCAGTTATCATCGCGTCCAGGTACTCTATGCCATGGCACTTCAATAACATGAAATCCATTTTTACCTTCTTTACCGAGCTTGACTGTCTTATAAAAATGATTTAGGCCGCGTGGTGTTGAAGTCATTAGAATCTTCGTATCAGAACCTGACGAGATTGTTGGAAATACTGATGCAAAGAATTCATCATAATTATCGATGAAAGCGCACTCGTCTAGATAGCAAATTGAAATAGAATGTCCACGAACGTTATCTGATGTTGTAGCTGCAGCTATAATCTTAGAACCATTTTCTAATTCAAATGATCCTTTATTCCAGACCACTGTTCCTTGCTGCAACCACTTTGGTAGATACTGATATGCAAGTTGAATTCTAGACAGAATTTCACGTGCAGTATCACCTTTGTTGGCAAGAATTGCTACTTCCTTAGATTCATTGAATATAATATACCATAGAAGAAAAGCGCAAACTGTAATTGATTTACCACTTTGACGTGAAAGATTAAATGCACAGTAGCGATTATCTTTCATTGCCCTGATCATGTCTTTTTGATAGTCACGCAGCGCAAAATTAATGAGACCTTCGTCGAGTGATACAATTTTCATGTATGTCTCAGCAAAATAAACCGGATCTTGAGAACATTTTATCAATTCCTTGACTGTGTTCTCATCCCATTCTATTTTTTGATCTGCACGTTTTAGATTAGGATTACCTTGATATGATTTAATATTGTCCATTTACTCTAATTCTATATTTTTATTTTTGCCACTGAGTGTCTTTAACATGCGCTGCAGTTCATGAGTTGACCCAACAAATAGATTGTTGTTAATAATATTGCCATCAGTATTATTTTGAGGAGTATCTGCACTATGTATTTCTCTAATTTTACTTTGAATTTCTAGAAGATCTTTATTTGCATCTACAAGTGTCTTAATGAGACCAGCGAGTACTTCATACATGCGTGGATGTTGTGCTTGAGAAGCAAGACTGACTAAATTATCAAGCGACATTTTACCAGCATTGATTAAATCTAGAATGTTATTTCTAGCAGTCGTGAAATCAGTTTTAGCTGAATCATCAAAGATGTCGCCCATCAGTTTCATTACTTGATTTGGCTGATCACCTGGAATAATAGGTGTCATATTCATTGCTGCAGATATAGGATCAGTATTTGAATTATTGGTCATTATGTAATATTTTCTTCGCTAATTAAATCTGTAATTACTTCAACAAATCCATAGTCATCTGTCGCTTCAATATCTGCATATGGTATAGTAAGAGAGACATTTGATGTTGGATCACCTGTTACTGTCAAACCTGGTTGTATAGTAACACGCGCGGCCGGATCGGTTATACCAATACCTTCTGCGACAGTATTTGTGGTAGGTATATAGAAAGTTGTATTGGCAAACTTGATAATCGCAGCTTTACGTACTGGACCATAGAAATATCCCTTTATCGTAAAATCAAGAGTCCAAATAATAGCTCTTCTTTCCTTGAAATCACCATCATATGTATCCTCGAAAGTTACATCATTTAGAATGATTGGAATATCTGGTTTAATGCCAAGTTCTGGAACTAATTCTGCCGTAACTGTCCAATCTGGCGTAAAGAATGGTAGAATCTGTTCAATAATTTTAGTACCATCTTCATTATTCTTTACATATACATACAATTTCATATCCAGATTATAAGGAACTGGATTATATTGATATTCTAGTTTATTTTTATCAGTACTTATACCAGCATATCTATTCACGGTCGGAAGTTTTCTACTTCCATCATAACGAATTCCAGACATTTCAAATGACATCATTGGCAATATAATTGCTGCTTGCTTATCGATACTTGAATCGGCCGAAACACGTGTGAGCATCTTTTCTTTTGCAGCATATGTCAATGGAACTGTAATAAGCTGTGTTCTATTACTCGATATTGTTCTGGTAATTTGTATATGCGAAAATATGCGCCCAAACATGGTAATATATTTTCTAGTCGTAGAAAAATACCACGGAGGATTTCCAAGTATACTCATTGATTATTGCCTGTTAATATACAAAGTGTTACCGTCAGAGTCCATCGCCTTCACTGAATGGATCAGACTCAGAGAAATCAATGAATGTGGCTGACTCATCTTGAATAGCTGTATTTTCTGCGGTAGCATCGATTGTCTCTATATCATATTTCTCAGATACCAGATAGTCATCATCTTCAGTTAGAAGAGCATCTCCAGTTTCTGTGAGTACCGACCACGCCATAATATTAGTATCAAACTTAACTTGTATAGCATCGATCTCTGCTATACCAGTGTTGAATGTTTCGTTAGAATACTCAAATAGTTCACATGTCATTTCCCATGTCTGTAGACCACCAAGCTGATAAAACATCTCAAACTTATTAACAAACTTGACCTGAAAACACTTCTTATTTAGTGGAAAGTATATAAGATCACCTTCATTTGGTCTAATATTTGCAGTATATGCGCTAACTT
>Ga0194048_10001915_pt1 | contig 10333 bp, 5 predicted proteins | sample JunL225m_MetaG_FD_161685 | JGI IMG/M metagenome (GOLD analysis project Ga0194048, IMG submission 161685) | Anoxic zone freshwater microbial communities from boreal shield lake in IISD Experimental Lakes Area, Ontario, Canada - Jun2016-L222-5m | ecosystem: Environmental > Aquatic > Freshwater >... | reverse complement strand
GTGCTCGTATCGAGCCGCTGATCTCGCTGCAGTGGTTCTGTCGGATGGACGAGCTGGCTAAGCCGGCGATCGACGTCGTCAAGTCGCGCGAGGTGCGGTTCCATCCCGAGCGGATGGAGAAGATCTATCTCGACTGGATGGAGCAGATTCGCCCTTGGTGCGTCTCGCGCCAGCTGTGGTGGGGCCACCGTCTGCCGGTCTGGTTTGCGGCCGACGGCACGCATGTCGTGCAGGTCGAGCGCCCGGAGGGTGAAGGCTGGGAACAGTCGACCGACGTGCTCGATACGTGGTTCTCGTCGGCGCTCTGGCCGTACGCCACGCTTGGTTGGCCCAACCAGACACCCGAGCTTGCGAAGTGGTACCCGGGCAACGTGCTGGTTACGGGCCGCGACATCATCAACCTCTGGGTTGCGCGGATGATCATGACCGGCATCGCCTTTGCCGACGGTCTGCCGTTTACCGACGTGTACATCAATTCGACGATCCAAGCAGCTGACGGTCGGCGCATGTCGAAGTCGCTCGGCACGGGTGTCGATCCGCTGGATCTGATCGACCAGTACGGTGCCGACGCAACGCGTTACGGCCTGCTGAAGATGTGCTCCACACAGGATGTGCGCTTTGCCGAGGGGATGATCGACGAGGGGCGCGGCTTGGCCAACAAGCTGTGGAACGCGAGCCGGCTCGTGTTGCTCAATGCCGATCCCGAGGCGCTGCCGACTCCGAATGGTCTTGAGGCTGTCGACCGCTGGATTCTCGACCGCTTGGCGCAGACGATCGAGGACGTCACGGCGGGCTACGAAGACTTCCAGTTCTCCGCAGCCACGAAGACGCTCTACTCCTTCATCTGGAACGAGTTCTGCGACTGGTACCTCGAGGCAATCAAGGCACGCCTGTACGGCGACGATGTCGCGTCGAAACGTGCAGCGTCCGAGACCGCACTATTCGTGATCGAACGCACGCTGGGTCTCTTGCATCCAATGTGCCCGTTTGTCACGGAGGAGCTGTGGTCGTTCCTGCCCGCCCGTACCGAACTCTTGGCCTGGTCGGAGTTCCCGACCACGGAGGGCATTCCACGCGATGCTTCGGCAGCCACGACTGTTGCGGCTGTCATCCAGGCCGTCACGGGCGTACGCCGATTGCGTCAAGACGCCGAATTGAGTCCGCGCGCCGAACTGGTTGCGACGATCACCGGTGATGCCGAGGCCGTACGCGGCGAGGCTGCCCTGTTGGCCGCACTCGGTGCGATTCAACTGGTCGAAACGGCAGCGGCTGGTCCAGCGGTGCCCCTTCCTGCAGGCGCGGCGACCTTACATATCCAGGGCGATGGCCTAGCGGGTAAGTTGCGCGATCGGCTGGCCAAGCGTCGCGAAGAGGCGCTTGCTGAGCACAAGAAGGCTGAGGCAAAGCTGGGGAACGCCAAGTTTGTCGAGCGTGCTCCCGCTGAGGTTGTCGAGGAGGAGCGGGAACGCAGCGAGCGCTTCGCCCGCGATGCCGCCGAACTCGAGGCGCAGTTGGCTGCGCTCGACGCGGGCTAGCCGCGATGGATCGCGCCGACGAGATCTTGCAGACCCGATCCATGTTCGGCATGGAGCTCGGGCTCGAGCGGATCAAGGCGATTCTTGAGGTGCTCGACAATCCGCAGCGATCGTTTGCGGCGATTCACGTCGTTGGCACCAATGGCAAATCGTCGACGACGCGGTTCGCGGCGGCAGCGCTGGCTGCGCAGGGAGCGAAGGTCGGTGCCTACCTGTCGCCGCACATTTCCGGCTGGAATGAGCGCGTGTTGATTGCCGATCCACGGCGCCTTCCGGCACCGATTGCCGCAGATTCGTTTGCTGACGCGATTGCCGCGGCCGAAGCCGCAGCCGTCGTGGTCGACGAGGAACGTGGGGGAGCGTGCACACAGTTCGAAGTGCTCACTGCTGGCGCATTTCTCGCCTTGCGGGACGCGGGCGTGGAGATTGCTGTCATCGAGGCTGGGCTTGGCGGCCGACTCGACGCGACGAATGTTGTGAACGCACCAGTTGTGGTTTTGACGGGCGTGGCGCTTGAGCACACCGAGCACCTTGGCACCACACGCGAGTTGATCGCGGCCGAGAAGTTGGCTGTCCTCCGCCCGGGAGCAATCCTGGTGGCGGGCGGGATGGATGATGAGATTCGTCCGACGATCGAGGCGCTCGCTGCCGAACACGAGGTCACCCGCGCAATGCTTGTCGCGCCGGGCATGCTCGATGACGAGCTGCCCGACCTTGTCGCTGCTGGCAGTTTTCAGCGGGGCAATGCGATGCTGGCACTGGGCGCTGCAGCAGCGCTGGTTGGTGACCAATTCAAGGTGCGTGCCGCGATGGAGGCGATCGCCAAGGTCGTCGTGCCGGGTCGCCTCGAAGTAGTCGGCCGCTATCCGCTGGTGATCCGCGACGCGGCGCACAACCCCGATGGTGCGCGAGCGTTGGCGGGCGAACTTGTCCGAGCGACGCGCGGCGCAAAGCCAGTGGTGGGTGTGATCGCGTTGCTCGCCGACAAGGATGCCGATGGCTTCGTCGCCGCGCTGGCGGGGTCGTTCGATGTGGTGATCGCAACGGCCACCGAGTCGGAGCGCGCATTGCCGGCCGACGAGTTGATGGCGGCCTGCGCCGCGCACGGCCTTGAGGTCGAGGTCGTACCCGATCCGGAGGCAGCCCTCGCTCGCGCACGTTTCCGCACCGGCTCCGCAGGCGCCGTCGTCATCGCCGGCTCGCTGACTCTGCTTGCCGCGCTCGACCGCTAGCTAATCAGACGTCCGGCGACGTAACCGATGGCGTAGGCCGCGCCGATCAGCGCGACCAGGAGCAGCACGGCAAACAGGACGACGCTGGGCTTTCCGATCACGCTGTGGATGCTACAGGGCAGCGCGCCTTATCGCCGCTGGTGAACGGTTGGCAACAATCGGGCAACTAAGGACTTCGCACACCTGTAGCGAATCTACACTTCAGCCAATCTGATGATCATCTTCGCAGCCAACAATCCGTTGCAGCCCGTGCTCGATGTCTACAACTCGGGTGCCTTCCGCGCTGGCGTGCGGCTTGGTCTCTTGCTGATCGTGTTGCTGTGGTTGGCTCTTGCGCTTTGGGTCTACAAAGACGCACGCCGACGGATGGCCGATCCGATCCTGATCGGGGTGGCCGTCGCCGCAGGGCTGTTGTTTCCCTTCGTGGGGCCCTTTATCTACCTGTTTTTGCGTCCGCCTGAGTACCTGGCTGACGTTCGCGAGCGAGAGCTCGAGATTCGTCTGATGGAGCGTCGCTTTGGTGGTGCAGACCACTGTCCGTACTGCGAAGCCGATGTCGAGGCGGACTATCTCGTCTGTCCCGCCTGCTCGGGGCGTCTCAAGAAGGCCTGTGCCAGCTGCCATAAACCGCTTGATCCGACGTGGCGCGTCTGTCCCTACTGCGCCTCGGCACCCCCGCCACCGGCATGATTACGCGTGGTCGCGACGCCCGCGGCCCGCAGACTCACTGGTAGGGGAACGATGGAGACCACGCTCGTACTGCTCAAGCCCGATGCGGTTCGCCGCAACCTAATGGCCGAGATCATTGGTCGCTTCGAGCGTCGCGGCTTCCGCTTCCGCGGCATCCGCCTGATCCAGCTCGATCGCGCAACGGCGGAGACGCATTACGCGGAGCATTCCGAGCGCCCTTTCTTTGGTGAGCTCGTCGACTTCATCACCTCCGGTCCGATCTTGGCTTTGGCGCTTGAGGGTGAGGGTGCCGTGCTGACAGTGCGCGACATGATGGGCAAGACGAACCCACTCGATTCTGCGCCCGGCACAATCCGTGGCGATTTGGCTCTGCTGATGGGCGAGAACATCATCCACGGGTCCGATTCCGTCGAGTCGGCCGAGCGCGAGCTGGCGATCTACTTCCCTGACGGCCTGCTCTAAGTCTTTGGGGTAGCGCGGCGTGGGCGTCGTAGGCGTCCGCGCCCGCGCCTGCCATGATCCTCGGGTGAGCGCGGTACCAATTCGAGACAATGAGTCGGCGTCCGGGCGTCGACGCCTACTCCGTACGGCGCTGTGGCTTATCGGTCTAGGTCTGGTCGTTGTGGTGCTGCAGGCGCTCGGTTTCGACATTTTTGGCTGGGTTGATTCGCTGATCATCCAGATGCAAAAAGTCTCACGGGCCGCTCTGGTCGGCGCGATGCTCTCGCAGGTGCTCAATCTGACCTTCGGTGGCCTGGCCTATGTGGCAATCTGGCGGGCTGCCTATCCCGATTCGAGGACGATCCCGGTTGGGCGAATCGTTGCCTGCTCGATGGTTGGCATCGCCCTCAATGGTGTCCTGCCGTTAAACCTTGGCTCCGTCACGATGCTGTTTATGTTCCTGGCGGTGCTGCCTGGCGCAACAGTGCCGGGTATGGCCTCCGGCTTCGCGGTCGATCAGATCTTCTACGCCGTGATGGGTGCGTTCACGTACACGTACCTCTTCGTCACCATCTCGGGCGCCCTTAACGAGGCGATTGGTGGGCTTCGCACGCACCTGCTGGGGCTGGTGATCGTGGCGATCGTTGCTGTCGTAGCGGTTGTGCTGCTGATCAAGCTGCTCAGACAACGCTTGGTGCCCGAGCTGCACAAACTCAAGCAGGGAGCGGCTGTCTTGCGAACGCCGCGGGTCTACATCTTCTCGGTGCTGCTTCTGCAGATGATGGCCTACTTCTTCCAGAATGCGGTCGTCGGCTTTTTCATGTGGGGCTATGGCATCCCCGTCTCGCTACACGCGATCATCCTCAACGATGCTGCCAATTCGCTGGCCACACTGACGGCCGTCACGCCCGGTGGTGTGGGCGTGACCCAGACGTTGACGACGCTTGCGCTCGCCGACGTTGCCGACCCGAAGGTCGTTGCGGCCTATTCGCTGACGCAGCAACTGGTGATGACCGCATGGAGCATCACGATCGCGATCGTCGCGGTAGCCATCTTCTTCGGCTGGCGCGGTGGACGGGCGATCGTCACGAACGCGGTCGTCTCAGCGCGCTCTGAGGTCGGCGAGAAGCGAGCAGCGAAGAAGGCAGAGAAGAAGGCAGAGAAGAGCGCACAGAAGAATGCTGCCAAGCTCGCCCCTGCAACTGATTCCACGCCACCGACCGACGGCTGATCCCGCCACCATCCCGCGCTAGGGTCGCCCGCTTGGCGTGCGAGGCGAGACGGGCCGTACGAGCTTGCGGAGAAAGCGCCGTTGGCTGCCATCCGGGTCTGCACTGGGAGGCACGACGGGTGGCTCGCCACCGTCCTCATCGTCGGGCTCAAAGCCACCGCGGACGAGCCAGAGAAACGACGCGCCCGTCAGCGCAGCGACGAGCAGCGCAACGCCAAAGACGAGGTCGGACGGGACGATCATGATCGCCGACAGAGCGACCCCGAAACTGCCTAACGCGCCGGCGGCCAGTGCCGAGAGGAGGCGCGGAGATGCGCCAACCGCGGGTGGTGGCAGGCGTACGGCAGCGACAATCAGGACGACGAGCGTTGTGACCTCGATAATCAACACACCCAAACGCTATCCGAACTCGCCGGGCTAGATCGTGAAGGTGACGCCGTCGACCTCGATACTGAGATAGAACGGGTCGGCAGTGAAGGTGATACCGCCGGAAAGGTCGATGAACGTCTTCCAGGCCGTCCAGCCGCCGTGCCAGCCTCTGGTACAGGCAGTGCCAAGCGCGCCGAATGACACGCAGTCATACCAGTACGGGTTGTCGAAGATATTCCAGGTCTGATCCTGCACGTCGACAGTCGCGGAGTCGCTGATCTCAAAGTACGGTGCCTGGTCAGAGATCAGCAGATACTCGGTGTACGAGAAGCAGGCCTGCCACCAGATACCGGCCACTTCATCGGCATCGGTGCAGTCGCTGCCACCGCTCGACGAGGTAATGCTGAAATCACCGTTGCCAGAAATGATGATCGTCGGGAAGTTGTACGTGAGCGAGTAGATCGCGATATCGCCGTTCATGGTCAGGGTGGGACTTTCCTGCTGGGCGCAGGTGGAATCGGTGCAGTCCGTGAAGATGCCGTTGAGGGAGGCATCGACAATGCCAAGGTTGAGGTCACCGTCGGCTGCTAGGTAGAACAGTGGTGTGCCGCCGTTTTCGATAAACGTCAACTGCCCGTTCAAGGTCGCGACGCCAGCATTGATATTGACCGCAGCATTGATACCAACGGAGGACGGCGTCTGCATCAGGATCACCGTCACGGAGCCAAGGTTGAAGCCACCGACAGTGAGAGGGTCAACCGATGCCGTTAGCGTCGTTGACGGCGCACCATCTTGCATCTGGAATTGGCCGGCAAGGTTGACGTTCGTGCCCTCAATGTTCAACGTCGCGCTCGCTTGGATATTGACATTGCCATTGCTCATCGCGACGGTGGCGGTGACGCCCAACGTGAAGCCCGCAAGATCGAGGTCGCCGGTGCCGCTAATCGAGAAACTACCGTCTGAGTTGAAGGAGCCACTGACGGTGATCGAGTTGTTCGTGTCTTGGGGCGAGAGTCCGACTGTTGCGTTGAAGTTGGTGTAGAAATCGCCGCCGACCTCGCCGACGTAGACGTTGCCACTAGCGGCAAAGGCTCCGAAGCCAATCGAGACATTTGTGGCAGAGAAGCTGAAGTCGCCCGGGTTGCCCTGCACAGGGTCAAGGTTCGAATTGATCACGGAATCGGTGCAGCCTGATTGATAGATCATCGTGCCGGCAAGTTCGGCATTAAAGACCCCGGCATAATCGAGATTGCCAGTAAACGCGACGCAATAGGGCGAGATACTTAAGGTTGCGGCCATGTTGAAACCCGCCACTGTCATGGTGACGTTCGCGTTGAGGTCGAAGACGCCGGTCGACTCGGTGAACGACATGTCAAAGGTGCCGCTGACCTGCGTATCAGCACTAAAATTGATGGTCGCCTGGACATCAACGGTAACGCTCTCAACCACGCCATTATCGATCGTTGCATCAAAGGCAATGATGTTGACATCTGAGCCCATGATGTTGAGATTGCCACTTGCTGCGATCGAGATATCGGCTGTCGTTGGCCCAACAGAGACGTTCGCTGTAATCGAAAGGTTGGATAACGAGAAGCCAGAAACTTCGAGGGCCTGGGGTTGTGAGACAGTCAGGCCCGCATCGGTCGTACCGGTGGATTCGTTGACGGTCATAAAGCCGGCAACATCAATCGTCGTGCCAAACATGGAGATACCGCCGGAGAACTTGACGGTATTGACGTGTGTCTGTTCGTTGAGGTTGACGTCGAGGACGGTCTGGGCGATCTGGATTCCACCGGCCCCGTCGGGAATCGTGAAGGCGCCAATCGTCATCGAGGCAACGAAGATCGTCGGGTCGAGGGTGAGCGTGGCCTGGACATCGACCTCAGTGCCAAAGACTGCGCCGTCAAACTGCATACCCATGCCCGGCGTGATCACGAATGGCTGCCCGCCGATATTGCCGATCGTGCAGCCCGTTGGCGCAACGACGAACATGAAGTAGGTGGCCGTGACGGCACCATTGCCGACGTTGAGGATTGGCGTAGTCCCCGTGGATGAACCGACCTCAATTTCGACGCAGGGATTCTCGATTGCGAGCTCAGCGGCGACAGTGATGGGAATCGAATTTGAGACGCCGAAGTACTGCGTCAGACTGGTCGGGAGATCACCAGATGCCATCAGTGCGATCGTCGGAGTCGGGATCGCTGTGTCGAGGTCGACGCCGAGTGAGATGATCGCTTCGGTCAGCGTCAAGCCATTGACCCCAAACGCGTTCTGCCAGCCGGCTGCGTCGAGGAATCCAAACGAGGCGGTGATCTGATTCGTCAACATGTCCCACGTGATCTCAAGCGACAACATGGGTGCTGTCTGAGTTCCTCCGCCAACGGCAGCAGCGCCCATCTGTGCTTCGCCGCCCGCGCCCACCGAGAGGCCCGTGGCGTTGTAATTGATTGAGAAGTTCAGTGTTGTAACTGTCAGCGACGTACCGTTTCCACCTGCTGGCAGGCTGTACTGGCCCTCGAAATCAACGATCGAATTGAAGAATCCTGTTGACGGATCGAACTGGATCGTGGCCATCCCGGGCGGAGGAGTGGCGTGTGTCAGGTTTGTGAACCAGGCAGGAGTGGAGAAGCCACCAGAGACGTAGATCCAGTCGGGGAGGAGCGTGATCGCCTGCTTGCCGAAGCCGACAATATCCGCCGTCATTGTGGCATTCACGGTGGAGTAGCCGAAGACGCTGCTGCTCTGTGCGCCATTACCGCTACCGAGTGAGACGCCGTTGGCATCGACACCACCAAGGCTGATACCAGAGGAGGTGATGTTGGCCGTGATATCGGAGAAGTTGCCAAGGCCCGGCACGTTGAGTCCGCCCGACAGGTCGAGCTCCCAGCCGCCTTCGGTCTCGTTGGTGAATTGCGGGCCACCAGTGCTTGGCGTCACCGAACCGACCGGCAGGTTGTAGCCAACGAAGATGCTGGGCGAGGTGATTGACAGGACATCGGGCACGACGTCGACGGAGCCTGGGATGTCTGCGGCGAGCGAGAAGCCTCCACCGCCACCAATCCCGAGCACGGCGCTGGCATCCGCAGTGAAGGCATTGGTGCCTGGTGGCGAAACTTCGGCCGTAGTCCTCAAGATCATGAACATGGCGGCCGTCGGGCAGACCAGCGTGGTTGACGCGCAGGAGTTCGTCAGCTCGAGCGTCGTGGTCGTCAGCGTCAGGGCGCCAGTCACAACCCATTGTGGGACGGTGGCCGCGATGCCCCAGTGGAAGTCGCCGTCGGTCTTGCTGATTGCTCCGGAGAAATCAGACGGGGTAATTGCAAGTCCTGGGAGAGGCGTCCAGGTTGGTCCACCGGCAGCGGTGAGGGTCACGCTCCACGTGGTCGGTGACGTGTAGGAGAGGTTTGCCGTCAGCGCGGTGGGGGTTTCGGAGCTACTCGAAATCGCGACCGTAGCGACGCCCGTAATGACCGGCCCGTCGGTGGCATCCGTCCAATCGGCCGTGAGCGTCGTCAATTGCACGCCCGTGGCGAGTGTGATCGGCGAGTTGAGTGAGCCGCTGATCGAGGACACGGTCGTGCCGCTTGTGTTTGAGGCTGTGCCAGCGAGGTCAAGGCTCGAGCCTTCGACCGTGACCAGATCATTCGCGGTCACAGAGGCTGTAAACGTGCTGTCGCCGTTGATCGTCGCGGAGAGGTCGACGGTGCCCGTCGAACCGTCGTTCGCAGTGGCATTGAACGTGGCATACGAGTTGCCCGTGCCATCAGCGAAGGCAAGGCTCGTCGCGCCACTCCAACCAGTTGGCAACGTCAGGAAAGGGAAGCCCGGGGCAGTCAGAGAGCCGACGATCTGTGGAGTGGCGTTTTTCGTGCCCGTAAAGGTCAGGCCGATCGGCGTGCTACCGACACTGATCATCGGGAGGCGCCAGGAATCCGGTGTTTGCAGAGTCGCGGTCGGGATGGTCAGGCTCGGCGTCAGATCCTTGCCAGTTGGGTCGTTGACGGTGAAGGTCGCACCCGTCAACGTCAGGACGAGTCCAGGAGCTGCGGTAAAGGTGCCGCCGATCGTGCCGGCGGCCGAGAAGCCAGGGTCTGCGCCGAGACCGAAGACGGCCTGGACGCCGGCTGTCATCTGATTCGAGCTCGACGTGCCCAACACTGCGGTCGTACTGACCTGCAGGAACATTGAGGTTGAGGGGCAGGTCAGTTCGCCGGAAGTACACGTGTCGGTCAGGTCCAAGGTTGTCTTCGTGAAGTCAAGGACTGAGTTTGCTTGCCAATTGGTGTCGGTAGCGGTGATGTTCCACGCCCATGCGCCATTCGTCTGCTGGATCGAGCCTGCGAAATCGGCTGGACTGAGGTTGAGCCCGCTAACCGGAGTCCAGACGCCGGCGCCACTGCCTGTCAGGGTTGCGGACCAGTTGGCCGCGTCGGTGTACGAAAACGCGGCGCTGAGGGCGCTGGTGTCGGAGCCGGCAGTGAAAGCGACGGTCGCGGTGCCGGTTGCGACGGGGCCGCTCGAGCCTGTCTGCCAGGTCGCCGACAGCGCAGAGAGCTGCACGCCGCTGGTCAGCGTGGCAGGGCTGTCGAGGGAGCCAGAGATGTTCGAGGTGATCGTGCCAGTCGCGTTCGAGACGGTGCCGCTGAGATCAACCGTCGCATCGCCCACGCTCAGCAGGTCATTGGCGCTGACGGTGGCGGTAAACACGCCAGCGGTGGTTGCCGAGCCGGCGAGGGTGACAGTGCCGGAGCCATTGGTGGCGGTGGCCCCGACAGTCACAACCGTCCCGGAGTTAGCAGCGTTCGGTGCGATCGACAGTGTGGATGTGCCTGTCA
>Ga0194048_10001914_pt1 | contig 10335 bp, 11 predicted proteins | sample JunL225m_MetaG_FD_161685 | JGI IMG/M metagenome (GOLD analysis project Ga0194048, IMG submission 161685) | Anoxic zone freshwater microbial communities from boreal shield lake in IISD Experimental Lakes Area, Ontario, Canada - Jun2016-L222-5m | ecosystem: Environmental > Aquatic > Freshwater >... | reverse complement strand
GATCTGACTCGATGACTTTCAATCTTGATAAATCAGACTCGTTAGGACTCGATGAGTCTAAGAGGGGGTTCTCAGAGCCACGAATACGCTCAAAACCAGTAGATTTGCCCTCACGCGGTCAAGAAATGATAGATTTTTGCGCTGAAATCGGCTTCGAATTGCTGCCTTGGCAGAAGTTTTTAGCTATCGAGATGCACAGAGTTAAACCAGATGGCCGCTGGTATCACAACGAAATAGGCGTGTTAGTGGCCAGACAACAAGGAAAATCAACCTTCCTTGCGCTTCGAATTTTATGGGGAATGTATGAACTGGGCGAGAAATTGCAAGTTCACACGGCTCACAAGCTGACAACCTCATCTGAAATCTTCTGGAAAATAGATGAGATGATCCAGAGCAATCCAAAGCTGGCTATGAAGTTCGGCAAGAAGTATGAAACCAAAGGATCGCAGGAAATCAAGCTAATCGATGGCACTCGCTATTTAGTTCGAGCCAATAACTCCGCTTCTCGCGGTATTGCAGCGCCAGATGTAATCCACTTGGATGAAGTTCGAGAATATCAAGATGAAGAAGTTTGGGCATCTCTTCGATATACGCAAATGGCTTCCAAGAATCCGATGGCAATAATTTATAGCAATGCTGGCGACCAACATTCCGTAATTCTTAACAAAATTCGTGAGCGCGGGGTCGCTGCTGCTGCCGGAGCTGATGATCCGATAGGTTGGTTCGAATGGTCGGCTCCAATGGAAGTTGCTATTGGTGATACACCGGAATTTTGGGAAGCGGTTCGCTATTCCAATCCTGCTCTTGGATATACAGTGCATCCAGATAACCTAAGAGCAATTTTGAACGATGAAGAATCGATTATTAGAACCGAGGTATTGTGTCAATGGGTTTCACAAATAAATCCTGCAATAAATCCGTCATTGTGGGATGAGTGTGGGGATGCCAATGCCAAGTTAGATCCTGAACAATCGACTTGGATGGCTATCGACCTCTCACCGGATCGAAGAGCAGCCGCACTTATGGCTGGCCAGCAGTTAGGAGATAAGTTCATCGTGGTTCTATTGCAGACATGGGAAAACGCAGTAGCAATCGATGACAAAGCCCTAGCAAATGACCTAGCAGTCTGGGTTCGCAAATACCACACCGAAACTGTGGCTTATTCGCGACAAACAGCAGGTGCGGTTGCTGCTCGATTAGCACCAGCAGGAATCAACACGACACCTATTGACGGGGCGTTATATGGACAGGCTTGCGATGAAATGCAATCAGCAATTTCAAGTTATAGGTTGATCCATACAAAGCAAGAGGAATTTACTAAGCAAGTTTTGAGTGCAGTCAAACTTCCATTTAAGGATGGGGGCTGGTATCTCGGAAGAAAAGTCAGCAATAGCACAATTTGTGCAGCAGTCGGAATGGCAATGGTTTCGCATTTCGCGACTCGCCCAGAATCCGAAGGTGATATCTATATTGGCTAATCTCAAATAGTGATATACTTGCTCACTATATGGGAATCAAAGAATTCTTCTTAGGCAATCCAACACCAGTCGCTAATAGCGTGGATGTTGCAGCTTCTATGGGCTTAGCACCATACGAACCATTTAATCCTTATGCTGGACTGCAAAATTACAATGCAGTTGCATATAGATCTGATGCAATGCAAGTTCCATCTGTCGCTCGCGCAAGAAATATCATCTGTTCAACAGTTGCATCTCTTCCGCTTGAGCAATATAACAAACTCTCCGGTGCTCACATAGATCCAAACCGCGTAATCAACCAACCTGATCCAAGAGTGCCGGGTTCCGTTATTTACGCATGGCTTGCCGAAGATTTATGGCTGCATGGTTTCGCTTACGGACAAATTCAAGAGTATTACGCCGATGGGCGCATATCTTCATGGACTCGAATTGCATTTAATCGTGTAACTCCACAATATAACGCAACAATGACCGAAGTAGTTTCATATTTAGTCGATGGAAAACCAGTTCCAATTCAAGGTGTTGGAAGTTTAATCGTATTCTACGGACTCGATGAAGGGTTCCTCAACAGAGCTGGAAAAACTGTTCGCGCAGCAATCGCGCTTGAGGCTGCGGCTGAAATGTATGCAAAAGAACCTGTTCCAACGATGGTTCTCAAATCTACTGGTACAAATCTTTCAGCTGAAAGAATTAAAGCATTATTGACTGGTTGGAATACTGCCAGAAATACTCGCTCAACCGCATTCTTAAATGCTGATGTTGAACTAACTGCTCTAGGATTCGACCCTGCCAAATTGCAGTTAAATGAAGCCAGACAATATGTCGCTTTGGAACTCGCCAGACAAGCGGGAATCCCGGCTTATTTCTTGAGCGCAGAACAAACTTCAATGACTTATTCCAATGCTATTTCAGAGCGTAAATCACTTATTGACTTTTCATTGAAGCCATTATTGGTGGCTATCGAACAGCGTTTATCCATGCCGGATTTTATTCCACAAGCATCTGAAATTCGTTTCTCGTTAGACGATTTCCTTCGTGGGGATCCATTACAACGCGCACAGGTTTATCAGATTCTCAATTCAATCGGTGCAATGTCTGTTGCACAAATTCAAGAGGAAGAGGACTTAATCGACAATGGAAATTAACTTTTCAATGGATATAGTTGCCGCTGATACCAATGCCAGAACCCTATCCGGGCGCATTGTTACATGGGGAGAGCAAGGCAACACTAGCGCGGGAGCCACAGTATTCGCTCAAGATTCAATCACATTCAGCAAGACAACAAAATTATTGTTAGAGCATGACAGAACCCGACCAATCGGAAAACTTATTGCTCATGAAGTTACAGCAACAGGAATCGATGCGACTTTCAAAGTTGCTAATACTATGGCGGGAGAAGATGCACTTGTCGAAGCGGCAGATGGTTTGCGGGATGGTTTTTCTGTCGGCGTTGCTGTGGATGCTTGGAAAAATCAAGATGGAGTCATGGTCATAACAGCATCTAAGGTTCGCGAGGTTTCACTCGTAACGGATCCAGCGATTTCATCAGCTAGGGTCGAAAAAGTTTCTGCATCTGAAAATGAAGCAGAGCAAACAACAGAGGAAGTTCAATCCGAACTCCCAGAATCCAAAGGAGATGACCTAGTGTCAGATACCGCTAAAGAGGCAGCACCAACCGAAGCGGTTGAAGCTGCAAAGTCAGAAGTTACTGTGAGCGCAGCTGCTCCAGTAGCATACGCAACACCACGCTCTCCAATCGTTTCAGCCGGATCATACCTTGAGCACACAATCAAGGCTGCTATGGGCAACGATGAATCTCGCACTTATGTAAAGTTCGCAGATGACACCTCAACAAACACAGGCTTAACACTTCCACCACACATGGCGGAATTCATTACTACTTCAATCGATGGACGCCCAGCGGTTGATGCAGTTTCAAAGGGTGCTCTTCCATCAACAGGAATGTCATTCACAATTCCTAAGCTAACAACAGCTCCAACAGTTGATGGCGATTCAACAGAAACAGAAGCACTTGGCGGAACTTCAATGGCATCTGGTTATGTAACAGTCGATGTCAAAAAAGCAGCCGGTATGCAAACTGTAAGCTGGGAATTGCTCGACCGGTCTGGAGCGAGCTTTTATGATGCTTTAATTTCTGAATTAAATTATGCTTACGCTAAGGCAACAAATAATGCTTTAACTGCTCGCCTAATTGCTGACGGAACACAAGGCTCAACACAAGCTGCAACAATCGCCGGATTAAAGGCATACATTGGCAAGGAAACTCCAGCAGCTTACAAGGCAGCAGGAAAGTTTGCCAAGAACCTTATTACTAACACAGCATGGTGGGAAACCATTATTACAGCGGAAGATTCAACAAACCGCCCTCTATTCATTGCTGCTCAACCAAACAATGCACCAGGATCTGTTTCAGTTAATTCATTAACTGGCACAGTAATGGGACAAAACTTGTTCGTTGATCCACACGCTACAATCACAACACTTATCGATGATTCAGCATTCTTGGTTGTTCCAGAAGCTGTTACATTCTACGAAGCACCAAAGACAACACTTCAAGTCCAAGCACTAGCTAACGGACAACTACAAGTAGCAGTTTATGGCTACTACGGCATTGCAACTAAGGTCGGCGCAGGAATTCGTCGCTTTAACCTTACATAAGCCAAACCCCTAATAGTGTGGGGTTATCTGCTCCCGGATAGCCCTACACCCCAACTTGAGAGGATGAAATGCCAACAATTATTACTGCAAGCGAATTGCGTTCTGTGCTTGGCGTTTCATCTTCCTTGTATTCAGATGCAGTCCTAAGCGATATTATCGATTCAGCGGAAACAGTCATCCTTCCGCTTTTAGTAAATTATTCAAGTTCAATCTCTAAGGTATCGCTGACAAGCAATGTCGCTACCTTCCACACACTTGATGAAAATGTATTCAAAGAAAGTCAGTCAGTAGTCATAACTGGTTGCGGTACTCCATTTAACGGAACTCGCACAGTTCTTGCTGATCCAGAGTCAAATTCTTTTACAGCAGCAATTACCAACGCCGATGTTCTTGAAAAAAATATTATTCCATCAGGACTCGCTACTTTAACTGGCGCATCAACCTATGTTGGAAATTCAGCAGTCGAGTCAGCAGTAACCATAGTTTCAGTTGAAGTATTTCAATCACGCACAGCTCCGGGCGGTCAAATTGAGGGCGTAGATTTTAGTCCTAGCCCTTTCCGGATGGGCAGATCTCTTTTCAATCGATGCGTGGGGCTTCTCGGTTCGTACATTGACACCGATACAATGGCACAATAATGGCAGCATCAACAATTCTTTCAGCCGTTAGGCAACCGCTCGCAACTGCTCTTGCTGGTGTTTCAGCAAATGTGTTTTCATATGTACCAGAATCCGTACCAGTGCCAGCAGTCGTAGTAGTTCCAGATTCACCATATTTTGAATTTGACACCATTGGCACAATTACTTCAAGTACTTTCCAATGCAAAGTAAATTTTACAATTTCATGCTGCGTGGCATATTCAAGCAATCCAGCATCACTCGACAATATCGAGCAACTCATCATAAGTGTTATCGCTGCAATCCCGGCTGGTTATGAAATCAACGAGGTTCAACGACCAACAGTTACACAAGTAGGGGCTAGCAATTTGCTGGTCGCGGATATAAGCGTGAGTACACACTACACGCAGACAAACTAAGGAGAAACCCAAATGGCAGTAACAGTCATTACAGGTCGCGATCTGAGCTTGACCATAGACTCAAAGTCCTATGATCCACAAGTTACTAGCGCAACCCTAAAAACAAATCTTGAGCGCAACGCCTATGAAACAATCGATGGCAAAGTGTTTTATGCTCTTGATACCACAGCTGAACTTTCTATCACTATGCTTTCTGACTGGGGCGCGAACTCACCAACTTCATTATGTGAAGCAATGTGGACAGCGGCATCAACAGCAGCAAATACAAGTTTAACTTATACATTTACAGCTGCATCTGGCGCAGTATTTACAGGATCTGTTTACCCATCATTCCCAGATGCAGGTGGAACTGGTAAAGATGCTCAGACAGTATCTTTCACACTTCAAGGCACAGCGAAACCAACACTAACAATTAGCTAATTAAGGAAACGGGAGCAAAATGAAAAAGTCAATAACAGTCGAGTTTAACTCCGGGGAGTCTGCAATATTCGTTGCATATCCCCCGGACTTCGCTAAATGGGAAATGGCAACAAAGAAATCCATTTCAGAATTTGCTGGAATGTGGGATATCTTATTCGTTGCTCATAGCGCATATAAGCGAGAAGCTGGTGGGAAACCAACTAAATCTCTTGATATTTGGATGGAAAGCATTACGAATATCGAGGTTGGAGATGATCTCCCAAAAGTCATAGCCGAGGAAGTATCAGCCGACTCCTAGTCGAGTTAGCCATCGCGACCAAGATTCCTATGGATCATTGGAAAACCGCGGAAGATATTTTGACGGCAATCGAAATACTAGAGGAGCAGAATGAATCAGGCAGAGGTTGATGCTTACAATCGGAGTGAAATCCGATCTGTAATCAGAGCCTTCAAAGCGATGGATGACACCGCTATTGCCAAAGCTAGAGAAGTATCCGGCGCATTAGCCGATTACGCTCTCGGAAAGATTCAAGAAGCTGCTGGTACTCGAACAATCGCAACTAAGGTCGCAACACGCGTGGCCAATAATGCGAAAGTATCTAAGACTTCTAAAGTGGGAGAAATCAGCATCGGTTTTGCTTCTCAAAAGTTTTCAGGTGGTGGAACTACTAAATCCCTATGGGGTGGAATGGAATTTGGATCTAACCGATTCAAGCAATTCCCAAATAGAACTCCATCGCTAGGAAGAGGCAACAAAGGCTATTTCATATTTCCATCCCTAAAGGCTGCCCAGCCTCATATCATTTCAGAATGGCAAAACGCATTCTCAACAATCCTAAAGGAGTTCAACAATGGCATCTGATTCAAGAACGCTAAAGTTAGCCATCCTTGGTGAAGTTAAGGATTTATCGGCCAGCCTAAATCAAGGCGCTAATGAAGTTACAACTTTTGGCGATAAGATTTCCAAGTTCGGAAAGATGGCAGGTCTAGCATTTGCCGCTGCTGGTGCTGCTGCCGTTGCTTATGCTGGCAAATTAGCCATTGATGGGGTCAAAGCGGCTATCGAAGATGAAGCTGCACAGTTACGCCTAGCTACAAGCCTAAAGAATGTTACAGGGGCTACTGACGCCCAAATAGCCTCAACTGAGGCTTATATCCTGAAGACTGAACTTGCCTATGGCGTAACCGATAATGAATTGCGCCCATCATTGGATCGTTTAGTTCGTTCGACCAAAGATGTTGAAGAAGCTCAGAAACTCCAGACTCTTGCGCTAGATATTGCTGCCGGAACTGGCAAATCGCTTGAAGTCGTAACCAATGCCCTTGCCAAAGCCCATGATGGCAGCACAACTGCATTAGGCAAACTGGGAACAGGTATTGACAAGGCAACCTTGAAATCCATGACTTTTGAGGAAGTTACTCAGTCATTGAGCAATACTTTTGCCAACCAAGCAACCAAACAAGCTGAAACTTTCCAAGGCAAGATGGATCGCCTAAGTGTGGCATTTCAAGAGGGCAAAGAAACCATTGGTGGTTTCATTCTTGATGCTATAACTCCTATGATCGATACAATCGTCAAGGATGTAGTTCCAGCAGTTCAATCATTCATTGAAGGCATTGGCGGCAAGGAAGGCATTTCCGCCGCTATTAAGAATTTCATCGATATTGTAAAGAGCATAGCCATTCCTATTTTTGAAGGCTTGAGATATGCGTTCGATAAGATTAAGGGCGCTGTTGAAGATAATAAAGATTCATTTGAAGCCTTATTCAAGTTCATGAAGGAATATGTTGCACCATTCTTCGGTGGGGCAATGAAGTTAGCAATCGAAGCATTGGGAACTGCTCTGAGCCTCATCCTTGGAATCGTTGGAAAAGTTATCTCAGCATTCCAAACTCTTATTTCATTAGGTTCAAAAGTCGCCAGTTTCGTTGGTGGAGCATTTGGTGGCGGCAAAGCATCTGGTGGCGCAGTAACTGCCGGAACGACTTATTTGGTTGGAGAACAAGGACCGGAATTATTTACTGCTGGAGCCAACGGCGCAATCATTCCTAATAAAGCCATTTCATCCGGTGGGGGCAACACAGTAAATATCACAATAAACGGCGCAGTAGATCCAATTTCAACTGCTCGGCAAATCGCTAACCTGCTCAATAAAGAAGCTACTTTAAGCGGTTCATTCAATCGCATTGGTTCATCGTTGCTCGTGGGGGCTTAATGGCTTGGACACCTCAACCAACTATCACCATCAATGGCACTAATCGCAAATCAATAACTCTCCATGATGTGCAGATTCGTTATGGCAGAACAAGCGTGTGGGAGCAATCTCGTGCTTCCTACGCTCTTATTTCAATCTTGAACAATACAAATACTGATTATGGTTTTGATATGAACCAATCTGTTTCAATTAAAGTCAAGAATGTTGCTGGTACAGATGTAACTATCTTTACTGGCAAAATTACTTCAACTGCTAATGCCATTGCTGGTTCTGGAACAATCGGAACAAACGCAATTCAGACTATTACAGCAGTTGGTCCATTTGCCGAAATGTCCAGAAAACTCATTGGCGATTCTTCTTATCCGAAAGAATATGACACAGATCGTATGACTAGGATATTTACTGAGGCTGGCGTAACCATTGATACAGTAGATACTCCCTCAATCTATGAGTTTAAAATTAGAAGTGCAGATACAAAAGATGCTTACACAATAGCCGCTGATTACGCTCAACAAGCTGATGGTTATATTTATGAAACCGCCACTGGAACTGTTGGATTTGCCAATGAATCTCGCCGATTTATAGATCAACGCGACAATGGCTATTTGGTCATTCCCAATAATTACATTCTCTGGAACTCGGTCAGCAGCGAAAAGACTCTTGCTGACATAATGAACTCAATCACGCTTTCATATCGTGCCGGAACAGTTTCATCTGACGATACAACTTCTCAAGCTACTTATGGCAAGGTCGCTGGATCTATTACAACTGAACTCCATAACTCAACCGATGCTCAAACTCAATCAGATAGATATTTGACACTTAGAGCCTATCCACGCACTTCTCTTTCATCTTTCACAATCCCAATCGATTCAGCAAATGTCAGCGATGCCAATCGCGATAAGTTCATTTCTATGATTATGGGCAAGCCAATCCAAATTACTACCTTGCCAATTCCTATTAAGAACACGACCTATAAGGGCATGGTTGAAGGCTATTCATTCTCCATCAATCAGTTCCAAATGGTGATGACTCTTAACACCACAGATTACACATATAGCGTAACTCCGACTCGCTGGCAGGATGTTCTTGCTACGACTAAATGGTCAGATGTTACTTCTACGATACAATGGACCACATATGATGACTAGGAGAGTCAATGGCAACTAGCACGAATTACGGGTGGACTGAGCCGGATAACACCGCTTATGTCAAAGATGGCGCATTGGCTATGCGAACCCTTGGAAATGCCATCGACACGACAGTTAATTTAATTGAAAACTCGCAAGGCTTAATCATCCATCCATTCCTACTTATGGGAGCATAATCAATGGCATCAACAACGTATAAAATCCTAGGGCAATCTGCACCATCATCAACCTCAAATGCTGATTTAATCACAGTTGCAGCTTCTAAATCGCAAATTGTTTCAACTCTCAATATTGCCAATTCAACGGCTTCTGATGCAACTTGCCGTGTATTCGCAAGAGTCGCTGGAGCAGCAGCAGCAACAACAAATGCTGTTCTTTATGATGTAACTGTTCCGGGTAATGGATTTTTATCTTTAACACTTGGACTTACATTAGCTGCGACGGATGTTTTGACTGTTAGAACTGGAACAGCAAACTCTCTTACTTTCACCGCTTTTGGAACGGAGATCGCATAATATGGGCGTAACTAGATTCCCGGGTGCAACAACTCGCCAAACAGATTTTACTTCCAGCGGAACTTGGACTGCTCCAAGTGGAGTTTATTCTGCCAAATTCTTAGTAGTCGGCGCAGGCGGCGGCGGTGGCGGAACAACACAATTAGTTACTGAATACGCCATGTCTGGCGGCGGTGGCGGCGGGGCATATAAGGAAATTGATTTATCCGTTACGCCCGGGACTTCTTATACAATAACAATTGGCGCAAAAGGAACTGGCTCATCTTCAGGTGCGGCGGCTGGTGGTTCTGGTGGGTTTAGCGAAGTGTTAAACGGCGCAACTTCTTTAATTAAATGTTTCGGCGGTTCTGGTGGATCATCAATCGCTTCAACAACAATAGCAACTATTGCAGTAGCACAAACCCTTGCAGGTGGTGGTGGTAGAGCCACATCGGGCGGAACAGATTATTTTGCCGGTGGCGGTGGCGGTGCGTTTCCAGTTGTAAGTGGTTATAGCACCTCGGCATCTACACTCTACACATCTGGAGAAGGCGCACCCGGGCGTAGTGCATCTAGTGCAAAAGACAATGCTCAAGTTCTCGCAACTGGTGGCATGGGATTTAATGGCTACGGCGCTGGTGGCGGCGGTGGCGGTGCGTTTGTCGCTCCGATTACTGTTAGCGCTCAAGGCGGTTCACAATTTGCTGGAAATGGTGCGCTTCGTTCAACCGCTGGAGTAACAAACGGCGGCGCGGCGGTTGCCAACACAGGTTGCGGTGGTGGTGGTTCGGTTGCATTCTTAAACGCGACGGCAACAACAGGTGGCAACGGATCAGACGGATTAGTAAGGGTGGTGTATTT
>Ga0194048_10001912_pt1 | contig 10338 bp, 10 predicted proteins | sample JunL225m_MetaG_FD_161685 | JGI IMG/M metagenome (GOLD analysis project Ga0194048, IMG submission 161685) | Anoxic zone freshwater microbial communities from boreal shield lake in IISD Experimental Lakes Area, Ontario, Canada - Jun2016-L222-5m | ecosystem: Environmental > Aquatic > Freshwater >... | reverse complement strand
GGGGAGGAGGGCGGCGGGGCGGATGGGGCACCGATCCCTTCCAACAAATCGTTGGCCCAATCGTCCGGCAACAGATCGTCGCCCGGAATCGTCCCACCGCTATGCATCGCATCCATCCCGCTGGAGCGCGGCGGTTGGAACGCGTCCTGCATCGGTGAGGAATGGTCGGACTGCACCGGGTTGGAAAACGGATCGTAGCCCGTCCGACCCAGCGGCGCGGCGGGTTGCAGGAAGTCGTCTTCGGGCAAAATCGGCGCGACGTCTTCCCGCGTATGGACATTGCCGCCGAACGGACGATGCGCCGGGGCCGGCGGTGCGAGCGGGTCCATACCGAACGGATCGCCGAAAGGATCGGCGCGACCGGCCGAAACGCCGCCGAAGCCGCCGCCTTGAAAGGCATCCTCGATCAAGCGTGCTTCGATCTCATAGGTGCCAAGCCGGATGCGGTCGCCGTCGCGCAGCGTCCGCACTTCGCCCGATCCAAGCGCGACATCGTCGCTGTTGATGAACGTACCGTTGGTGCTGGTATCGGCGAGTTGCCAAGAACCGGAGCGAAAGGCCAAAGCGAAATGGCGCTTCGACAGAAGGCGATCCGCATCGGGCAGAATCCATTCGACGCCGGGACCTCGTCCAACCGTAAATTCGCCCCCAGACACGGTACGGGCTTCCGGGACGACGCTGTCGGGACAGCGCAGAACGGTCAATTCCAGCTTCATTGGGCAGCGCTCATGGTTACCTGGGCGTCCGGCATCGCGCTTCCTCGTTGCAAGTGCGCGGTCCTTATACCGAACCGGACGCGGCTTGTATCAAGCTTCTTCCGGCGAGAGCCGTCCAGGGCCGCCGGCAGCGATATTACGCCCACTTTCCAGGAAACGTTTCAAGCGTCCGGGTTGACGCAGCGGATCGCCGCGCACTGCGGCCAGTACAACGGAACCGGCAACGGCGGTGCCGCATAAATGCGACGGGGGAGGAACGGCGGCTTGCCCCTCGGGCGCCATCGAATCGCCGCTCCAGAACGCACCGACGGCGGCCCAAGCTTCGGGGGTGGCGAAATCGCCCGCCTCGGCCTTGGCCATCGCTTCTCGACGCAGCTTGTCCGATTGCTGCCGCACCCAATTTTCCGCCAACTCCCGCGCCAATCGGTCGTTTTCCAGCAGATCGGTCGGGGCGGTGTGGAAGGCGCACATACACGCCCACCATACGGCTTCCCGCTTCGGCAGCGCATGCGCTACAAGCCGAGCGGCTTCGACCAGGAATCCGCCTTCCTCCAGCCGCTGCAATGCGTCCGGCACTTTCGTAACGTTCAGCAAGACCGTAGCCGCGTCCGTGGACAGCCCGACCCGCGCTCGGATTGCCGTGAAGTCGGTATCCATGATCTTTGCCATGCTTTGCGACATGCTAGTTGATCATCGTTATGCCACCCTTGAGGGTCAGCATGCCATCGGCTTTGACCGTGGTGAGCGGGCTGCTCATTTGCGCCATTGCCTGTCCGGTAATCTTCACCATCAAGCCCTCCAGAACGATACCGGACTGGTCGATCTTGAGCGAATTTTCGCCGACTTTGAGAGTTATGCTCTGCATGGCCTCCATGGAGATGCTCCCGACACCGGCTTTGACCGAGATATTGCCCAGCGACACGTCGAGAGTAGAATTGCCGGTCTTTACGGTCATCCCATGGTTTCCCTGATGCACCGTTTCGGTCAGATTGCCAAGGACGTCGTAGTCGTCGTTACCCTTCTGAATCGCGATCGAACGATTGCCATCGACGATCGTCACATCCTGATTGCCTTTGATTTTGATGGTCTGATGCCGTTGGATTTCAACGGTCTCGTCCACCTTGACGGTCACGATCCGGCAATTGTCGACCTTCAACGTTTGGTCGTTTTCGACCTCGGTCGTGTAGTCCTTTTCCGCGTGGAAATAGACGAGTTCGCTGCCCTTTTTATCGTCGATCGTGAACTCGCTGAAGTTCGACGTGCCGCCCGACAATGTCGAACGGGTGCGGAAGCCCAGCTTGGTTTTGTCGGATTTCGCGTAGATGGGCGCAGCGATGCCGTTGTACAGCCCGCCAAGAACCATCGGCCGATCCGGATCGCCATCGACAAACCCAACCGCGACTTCGGTGCCGACACGCGGGATAAACTGCGCACCCCAACCGTTGCCGGCCCAGGGCTGCACAACCCGCGCCCAGACCGCGCCGCCGCCGGTCGCCTCGGCGCGATGATCCCAGAAGAAGCGCACGCGGACCCGGCCGAGGTCGTCGGTATGGATTTCCTCGCCGCTCTGCATCTTGATATCGGCAGCGACCGCGCTTTGCGGGCCCATGACCAAGGCGGTGTGGATACCGTCCATCCGCGGCCGGCGCGTCGCAATCGGCTGCCGCCACGGTACGCTATTCAGGAACGCGGTGAAATGGCACGAATAAGTCTGGGGATTGCCCTGAGCGATCCAGGTCTCGTCACGGACATGATGGCTGGTGCCGCGCACGGCGTAGGTGCCATCGTACACACCGGCCGGGCGGCTGGAAATCGCGAACGTTCCGCCGGGCACCAAACCGCCGAAATGGGTCGTGCCTTCGAACAGGGATGCCGCTGCTTCCGCTGCCTGCATCTCCCAACTGGCGCGGTCGCCGACGACCGCTGGATCGAAAGTCGCCGCCGGCCATCGAAACGCATCGCGGGCCTTAGCGCCGGCAGTGGCGAGCGTCGTGGGCACATCGGTTTTCAATTGTGTCGTCGGGCTGACCGGATCGTAATCCTTCAACATCCATTGGCCATGGACGGTCGCGGTGGATTTATGGAAATCCTCGACCGGGGTGTGTGCGGCGCTATTCGCCCCGCCAGCCGAAAGCGTGCCCTTGGGTATGGCCTTGAAGGCAGCATTGTCCTTGGCAACGACCAGCGTATGCGCGCTTGCGGTGTGTTGGAAGAAGTAGAACCAGCCCTCTTCCTCCATCAGGCGCGTCGCGAAATGCATATCGGACTCGTTGAACTGGACCGTATATTCGCGCGCTGTCGCGCTCGGCGGGCCGCTCAGGTCGGTCAGGCCGATATCGCCGAATATCGCCTTAAGGATGTCCGCCGTCGATTTGTTTTCATAAACGCGGCAATCCAGCGTCTGGCTCATGAACCAAAGGCGCGGCACCAGCGTCAGGTGGAAGACCCGATGCGTCGCACCCCCAGCCAGCCCGCGGATCGGGCTGCCCGCGACCACGGTTTGGACAATGCCGTGGAAATATCGGATCGGTGCACCATCGGCTTGCAGTGTCACGCAGGCCGGTTGATGCAGCAACTTGTCGGGGTCGATATTGTCCTGTTGGCAAACGACCTCGACATTGAACTGAAACGGTGTGCTGAGCGCTTCGTGTGCCGAAAGCGACACCGGGATCAGGGTATCGGCGGGCAAAGCGGACGTCATCGTCAGCAGTGCCTTGGAGCGGTTCCAGTTAGCCATGCTCAGGCAATCCCGCGCGGCGAGATACAAACGAAGGCGAGAAGCAGAGGGCTGTCCAATGGCATGCGACCGCCATGGCACAAGGTCCCAACGACATTGTCAACCTGCCGATCGCAACAGCGAAAGGCCGGTAGGGCATTCGGGCGTCGGTCTATCGATCCGCGGTGCATCGGGGCGATCCTGCTTCTCCGGACTGGGTAACGGTCGACGCGGAACGGAGTGTCTCGTTTCATGAGCCGATCGCATTCACGCTCGCGTGTACTTGCCGATCGTCTCATTTTTGTATCGTTCCTCGATCCGCTTCGTATTAAAGCGAAAGCAAGCTAACAGATGTAGGACACAAAACCGAAGCATTCGGGGCATAACAATCCCGTGCTGATCGCCCCCGGCGCATCACGAAACGGTGTCGTATGCCCTTGGCCTGCGGCCCGTTGCATCTTCGGCAGCAGCCGGATAGTGCTGATAGGACCGATCTCAGCCAGGAGTATCGCCATGGCAACCGTCGCGGAACTCGGTGCCGCCATTGCCCGCCACCCCAACAAAGTCGCGTCGGTTTTCCTAGGATTCGACTTGTGGTTCGACGTCCTGGCCACCGGCAAAGTCGGTTCGAAAATGTTCAAGAAAGGCGGCATCCCCGCCGCCGAGGACGACCCGGATTCCGTCGTCAAAATACCGCTCCCGGTCGTCGGGCGCGATATTGTCGTCGCCGTCGATATAACGCTCCCGCCGAACGGTTTCCGAATCGCGCCGTAAGCACCGGCTACACGTTCGCGTGGGCAGCGTGGCATCCCCGCCCCAACCGGCCTAAAGTGACGCCGCACCGGCTTCCTTCAGGAGTAACAAACTATGCCCCCCGCTGCTCGGATCGGCGATATGGTCCTGCAATCCGGCCCGCATTGCCATGCCCCGATGCATCCGCCGGCCCCCGTTCCGACTCCGTTGCCGCATCCGCCCATGCCGCTCACGATCGTCCTTGGCGCACCAACCGTCATGATCGGCGGCAGCCCCGCCGCTCGGGTGACCGACATAACGCAACCTTGCATGCTGCCAGGCTGCGTGCCCGGCGGACCGGGAATGATCGCGATGGGATCCACCACCGTGCTAATCGCAGCGATGCCCGCAGGACGAGCCGGCGACATGACCGCGCACGCAGCCTGCGTCGGACCGATCCCCGGACCGGTCGGCACCGTCCTGCCACCCTGCTGCCCCACCGTGATGGTCGGCGGCTAGGACTTGCGCCTCCGCCACTTCGAAGAACTCGCCCCCGTATGCCCGCGCTGCCGAGCGGCCGGACGCGGCGACGCTCGGTTGACGCTGGGGATGACCGAACGACGGGCCGGAGACGATGTGCAGGAGGGCATTCTGCACTGCCCCGAGCCCCTCTGCCGCCAGGAATATCCGATTATCGACGGCATTCCGGTCATCGTCCCAGACGTCGCGAAATACCTAGCCGATTATCTGTGGCACGTGACCGCGCGCGACGACCTATCGGCACCGATCGAAAGCCTGTTGGGCGATGCCGCCGGGCCGAACAGCGCCTTCGATTCCACTCGCTACCACCTAAGCTCCTACGTCCGCGATCACTGGGGCACGTTCGATCCGCTGGAAGCACCGTCCGCGCATCCCCCCGGCGCGATGGTGCGCTGCCTGAATGCGGGCCTCGACCTGCTAGACGGCGACTTGGATCGCGGGCCGGCACTGGATATCGGCTGTTCGGTCGGGCGATCCAGCACAACGCTTGCCGAACGGACGTCCAGCCTCGTGTTGGGCGTGGACCTCAATTTCTCGATGCTGCGAGTTGCGCGTCGGGCACTGATCGGCGGACAGGTGGTCTACGCACGCCGCCGAATCGGGTTGGTCTACGACCGCAGGCGCTTCGCCGTGCCGATCGAGCACCCGGATCGATTGGATTTCTGGGCCTGCGACGCTATGGCGCTGCCCTTCGCGGCGCGGCAATTCGGTTTGGTGTCGGGCATGAACGTGCTGGACTGCGTGCCCGACCCGCGCGGCCTGCTGATAGCGATCGGGGCGCTGCTGGTGCCGGGCGGCGGCGGCGTGCTGGCAACGCCCTACGATTGGTCGACACAGGCAACGCTGCCCCTGGGCTGGATCGGCGGCCATTCCCAACGCGGCGCGATGGACGGCGCGACGGAACCGCAATTGCGGGCGCTGCTCACGCCGGGCCAAGGGCCAGCGACAGGGTTGCGACTGGCTGGCGAAATCACGGATTTCCCCTGGCACGTACGGCTGCACGACCGGAGCACAGTGGTTTATTCGTCGCATGTGGTGGGGGTTCGGGCAGAGATGGTAGCGGCGGGCGGATTTGAACCACCGACCAAGGGATTATGATTCCCCTGCTCTACCGCTGAGCTACGCCGCCATCTTCTCCCGCGCCGGTTCGGCCGGGAGGCGGGGAGATAATACCCTCGCCTCGGCCCGTCAACCCGGTCGGCAAATAATTCCGCCGCCCAGCACCCGATCGCCGTCATAGAAGACGCAAGCTTGCCCAGGGGCGGGCAATGTCGCTTCCTCCAGGCGGACAATCGCGCCGTCCGGCGTCGCCTCGACACGCGCCGAGCGGAGCATATCGCGGGCGCGCAGCTTCACGGAACAGGATAGCGGCCCGAGGGGACGCGGGATCAGCCAGTTGACCTCCCGCAGGCGGACGACGTCGGTTCCGGTTGTCCGGGGGCCGATCACGATGCGGCGGGTGGTCGGTTCGGTGGCGACAACCATCTGACGTTCCCCCGCCAGCATCGCCGCGTTGCCCAGGCGTTTGCCTTGCCCAACGGTGAAGCGGGCGATGCCGTCGTGGTGCCCGACCACCGCCCCGTCGGCGGCGACGATTTCGCCCGGCGCCATCGCATCCGGTCGCAACTTGCCGACCACATCGGCGTAGCTGCCGGAGGGGACGAAGCAAATATCCTGGCTGTCCGGCTTGTCCGCCACCGCCAACCCCAGCCTTACCGCGACATCCCGCACCGCCCGCTTATCGGGCATGCCGCCGAGGGGAAATTCGCAGAAATCCAGTTGTGCTTGAGTTGTGGCGAACAGGAACCAGCTTTGATCGCGCGCGGGATCGGCCGCGCGGTGCAATTCCGCGCCGGTCGCGCCATCGACGCGGCGCACATAATGCCCGGTCGCCAGCCGATCGGCCCCCAGCTCGCGCGCCATCGCCGTGAGATCGGCGAATTTCACCGACTGGTTGCAGCGCACGCACGGCACCGGCGTTTCCCCGGCGGCGTAACTATCGGCGAAATCCGCCATCACCGCATCGGCGAAGCGTTTTTCGGCATCGATCGTGTAGTGCGGGATACCCAGCTTATCGGCGACCCGGCGGGCATCGTGGATGTCCTGCCCGGCGCAGCACGCACCCTTGCGGCCCACCGCCGCGCCGTGGTCGTACAATTGCAAGGTGACGCCGATCACCTCGTGTCCGGCTTCGTGCAGCAGACCGGCGACGGTGGAGCTATCCACGCCCCCCGACATCGCGACGACGACTCGCATCGTCTTTATCCCATCATGTTGCGTGTGCCCGCCGGCAGCTTCACGACCAACCCGTCGAGCGCGTCGCTCATGACGATCTGGCAGCCGAGGCGGGATGTTTCGGTCAATCCGAATGCGAGGTCGAGCATATCTTCCTCGTCCTCGGTCGCCTTCGATAGTTTTCCGATCCAGGCGGCATCGACGACGACATGGCAGGTCGAGCATGCCAGCGAGCCTTCGCAAGCCCCCTCGATATCGATGTCGTGCTTGTGCGCGATTTCCAACACCGACAACCCGTTGGGGGCATCGACTTCGCGTTGCGCACCATCGCGCTGGACAAAAATCATTTTGGGCATGGGTCAGGCCTCGGCCGACGTCGCGGCATGGGCGGCCACCAAGGCGGCGACCGCGTATTCGATATCGGCGGCGGACGTAAAGCGTCCGATCCCCAGGCGCAAGGTCCGCTCGGCAGCATCGTCGCTGAGACCGAGCGCTTTCAACACGTAAGATGGTTCGACCTCGGCGGAGGAACAGGCCGATCCCGTCGAGACGCACAAATCCGGCGCGCGCTGCATCAGCACCGCGGCGGTCGTGGCGGGGAAGGTGAGGTTCAAATTGCCGGCGATCCGCGCATCCAAACTGCCATTCACCGCGATCCCCGGCAGCGCTTCCCGCAGCCGGTCCAGCAGTTCGGCGCGCAGCCCCGCGATGCGCACGGTTTCTTGCGCCATTTCCGCCGCTGCCAGCCGGCACGCCTCCCCCAATCCGACAATAAGCGGGGTGGCCAAGGTGCCGGAACGCAACCCGCGCTCCTGCCCGCCGCCGGAGAATAGCGGCGCAACGCGCACCCGTGGCCGACGGCGCACGAACAGCGCGCCGACCCCTTTCGGGCCATACAATTTATGCCCGCTGACCGAGGCCAGATCGACTTTCCACGCCGTCAAATCCAACGGAATCTTGCCGGTCGCCTGCGCCAAATCGGAATGGAACAGCGCCCCCGCCGCCTTGGCGATCGCGGCCAGGACAGGAATATCCTGAATGACCCCGATCTCGTTGTTCACCGCCATGACGCTGACCAGCAGCGTCGGCACCGTCAGCGCGTCTCGCAGCATAGCGGGGTCGAGCAGACCGTCGGCACCGACGGGGAGGACCACCGGCTCGAACCCTTCGGCCGCGAGATCGGCAACCGATTCCAGCACGCATTTGTGTTCGGTCGCCACCGTCACGACCCGCCGGCGCTCGTTGCCCATCGACTTCGCGAAGCGGGCGGCGCCCTTGATGGCGATGTTGTTGCTCTCGGTCGCGCCGGAGGTCAGCACGATTTCCCGCGCATCGGCGCCGAGCAACGCGGCAACATGGCCCCGCGCCGCCTCCACCGCTGCCTCCGCCCTCTGGCCCATAATGTGTTCCGCGCTATGCGGATTGCCGTATTCTTCCGAGAAATACGACAGCATGGCAGCGACCGCGCGCGGGTCGCAGCGGGTCGTAGCCTGGTTGTCCAAATACACCGGTCGGTTGGGGCGGGGCGGTATCATGGCGATTAATCTGGGATCACGCCGCGCGCGAATCCAGGGGCCGTAGCAGCCGGTCCGCCATGCGTGCGTATGCAGTAGCGAAGGCATCGACATCGGCGGCAACCGCATTCCACGGCAGCGAAACCCTGATCGCCTGCCCCGCCAACGCACCCAACCCCATCGCGGCCAACACATGGCTGGCCGCGACCTTGCCCGAACTGCATGCGGCCCCGGCGCTCACGGCAATCCCGTCCAGGTCGAGCGCGATCACCTGCGTATCGGCCCGCGCACCGGGCAATGCGAGGCACGTCGTATTGGCCAGTCGCAGCCCATCGCCACCGACAACGACCGCCCCGCATCCAACAGCCGCCCGCTCGGCCGCATCGCGCCAAACAGCCAACGACGAGCAATCGCCGGCGACCGAGGCGGCGGCGGCGAAGCCGGCGATGGCAGCAACCGGGGAGGTTCCGCCACGGCGCCCGCGTTCCTGCCCCCCACCGCGAATCAGCGGTGCGACGGCGCTTAATTCCGGGGTTAGCAGAAGGGCGCCAACGCCGATCGGGCCACCCAATTTGTGCGACGAAATCGCCATGCTATCGGCGCCCGATCGCGAAAAATCGACTGCCATCCGCCCCGCCGCCTGCACCGCATCGACATGCAACAACGCGCCATGCGCCCGGCAGATCGCCGCAGCCTCGGCCACCGGCTGGATGGTGCCCGTCTCGTTATTTGCCAGCATCAGGCAGACCGAAGCCGGCGGTCCATCTGCGAGCATCGTCGCTAGAGCATCGAGGTCCAGGACCCCGCTCGCCAGCACTGGCACCGTGAGTGCGGACGGCGCGGCCGCGCGTATGGCATCGTGCTCGGTCGCCCCTATCAGCAGGCGCCGGCCCTGCCCCAAGGCGTGTACCGCCAAAGCGTCCGCCTCCGTACCGCCGGACACGAATACCGTATCGCCGGGTCGGCATCCGAAGCGGCCCGCGATCGCTTCCCGCGCATCTTCGACAACGCGGCGCGCGGCGCGGCCGGCGGCGTGGACCGAGGACGGGTTACCGACGACATCCCATGCGGCAAGCATCGCCGTCCGCGCCTCGGGGCGCAGCGGTTCGGTGGCGTTCGCGTCGAGGTAGTGCATCACTCCGCTGCCAGCGCAAGCACATCCAATGCCGGGACCGCCACCGCGCGGCCGCGCACCCGTCGGCCGACGACATCGGCCAGGGAAATGCCGCTAAGGAAGAGTTCGATTTGCCGGCCGAGTTCGAACCACAAATCGTGCGTTTGGCAGGGTTCGCCGCTGCTCAGGGGATTGGGGCCGGCCATACAGCCGCCGCTTCCGCCCTCGCAGCGCGTGGCGTGGATCGGTTCGTCGACCGCCGCAACGATGGCGGCGATCGGAATATCTTCGGGGGCGGTCACCAAACGGTATCCGCCACCCGGCCCCCGCGCCGACGACACCAGCCCAGCACGGCGTAACTTGGCGAAAAGTTGCTCTAAATAGGATAGCGACAGTTGCTGGCGTTCGGCGATCTCCGCCAAACAGACTGGCCCGCACTCGCAACCGGCACTTTGCCGGGTCGCGAGGTCGGCCATCGCCATGACCGCGTATCGGCCGCGCGTGGTAAGATGCACGCGGCTATTCCGCCACCGACTGCCGCTGGCGGGTTTGCTGACCGGACAGGCGGGCGACTTTGATTTCCAAATCGGCGAGTTCGGCGCGCAAGCCCTCGATCTCGCACTGCACGGGGTCGGGGCTGCCGTCGCAGGGCATGCCGTAGGGGTCGAAGTTCTTGGGGTTGGGCTTCTCGCGCCGTTCGACCGGGCGGGCTGGGATACCGACCACGGTTGTATCGGGCGGAACGGGATCGACCACCACGGCGTTCGATCC
>Ga0194048_10001909_pt1 | contig 10342 bp, 4 predicted proteins | sample JunL225m_MetaG_FD_161685 | JGI IMG/M metagenome (GOLD analysis project Ga0194048, IMG submission 161685) | Anoxic zone freshwater microbial communities from boreal shield lake in IISD Experimental Lakes Area, Ontario, Canada - Jun2016-L222-5m | ecosystem: Environmental > Aquatic > Freshwater >... | reverse complement strand
GCTGGCAGGAACTCTGCCACAGCCTACTGGCATCAAACGCCTTCATCTACCGCCTTTAAAGCCCCACGCCCATGCTTCCTCCTATCAGCCGACGACAGATGCTGCAGCGTACCGCCTGCGGTTTCGGTGCCCTCGCCTTCCACGACCTCCTCCGTGCGGCGACTAATCCCGCTGCGCCGCACGCCACCGGCGTCGCGCCGAAAGCCAAACGTGTCATCTTCCTCTTCATGCAGGGCGGCCCGTCGCAGATCGACCTCTTCGACCCCAAGACCTTCATCAATGATCGCCACGGTAAGAGCATCGACTCCCCTCTCCGCAAAGAAGTCACCCAAGTCGGGACCGATAAGTTTCTAGCGCTCGGCACCCAGGCGCCTGTCCGCCCTCGCGGTAAAAGCGGCATGATGATTTCGGACCTACTTCCCCATCTGGCAACGGTTGCCGATGACATCTGCCTACTACGTGGCATGAACGCGGACAACCCGCAGCACGCCGGTGCCACCCAACAGTTCCACACGGGCACCTTCACCGAAGTCCGCCCCTCCATGGGTTCCTGGATTAGTTACGGACTCGGCACCGAGAACCAGAATCTTCCCAGTTTCGTCACCATCCACCCGCAAGGGATCCGTACCTACGATAACTCATTCCTGCCGGCCGCCCACCAAGGCACCAGCCTGACCGTGCCCGCCAGCGCCCAAAGCCTACCGATTGAGAATCTCGGAAATGTTTCAGAAAACGAAGCCATCCAGCGCAAGCGCCTCGACCTCATCCAACGGATGAATCGCCAACTGAAGAGCGATGTCGTCGGCGACGAAAGCATGGAAGGCATGATCAAGAGCATGGAACTGGCCTTCCGCATGCAGACAACTACGCCCGCAATTGTTGACCTCTCGAAAGAATCCAAGGCGACCCTCGACCTCTACGGAGTAGGCGGCAAGGACACCGATAAATTCGGACGCGCCTGCCTCCTCGCCCGCAAGCTCAGCGAATCCGGCGTGCGCTTCGTGCAGGTGAGCATCGGGGGTTGGGATCATCACGGAGATATCCGCGGCAACTTGCCTAAGCTCTGTGCGCAAACCGATCAACCGGTCGCCGCCCTCATCAAGGATCTGAAGTCGCGCGGACTACTCGAGGACACCCTTGTACTCTGGAGTGGCGAATTCGGCCGCACCCCTTGGAGCCAGGACCTCAGCGGTAAATCCCCTATCGATAAGCACGGCCGCGAGCACCAACCCGAGAGCTTCTGCTCTTGGATGGCGGGCGGCGGCATCAAGGGCGGCCTTACCTACGGCGAGAGTGACGAGATTGGCTACCGCACGGTGGACGGAAAAGTCCACGTCCACGACCTCCACGCGACGATGCTCCACTTACTCGGTGTCGACCACCTTAAGCTCACCGCCCGACACCTCGGCCGAGATTACCGCCTGACGGATGTCTACGGCGAGGTCGTGAAGGAAATCCTCGCCTAATTCGCCATGCGCTTCCTCGTTACCATTCTCTTCAGCTTCGCTGGCATCCTCGCTGCTGCAGATAAACCCGCCTTCCGCACTGACGCCGAAGGCCCTGCCGCCCTGAAGGTCGAGCGCGACGGCAAGCTACTCAAATGGTTCCAACCAGTCGATGGCGAATTCCCGCCGGAAGACTCCGCCCATGCAATCTCTGGCGAACTGATCCACGTCAACCACTTGGAACGCCGCCTGCAAATGCGCGTGGATCGCAATGACAGCCAGGACGCCAGCGTCCTCGATCTGCCGCTTGATGCCACGATGCTACCGTATGGATCCATCTGGTACCACGGCGCACCGGCAGCCCTGCAAGACATCCCGCTGGGCACCCACCTGCATGGCTTGTTCTACCTCGCTAAGCCCGGCGACAAGTCTGCCCTGCCCGAAACCTCCTGGGAACGTAAGACCCCTGAATGGGAATTCCGTCGCTGCTTCCGGATTGAAGATGATTTCACCTTCCATGCCCGCCAGCAGCAGCTTTGGAAAATTGAGAGCGTTGACCTCAAGGCCGCGAAGCTCACCGCCACACTCATGGCCGACGGTAAGCCCGTCGGCAAAGGTAAGCCCGCGGTCTTCGACCTACTGAGCAGCACCCGCGTCTTCCAAGGCAACGGCTTTGCGGACCTCAAGTCACTCCAGCCCGGCCAGAATGTGCTCCTCAACCTTACCTGGGCCACCCTCTACAGCCCTGGTCGCATCACCCGCGTGTGGATGGATGAAGCCTCCCGCACGCTCGCCACCCAAGCCCAACTCGCGACCCACCGAGACCACGTCCGGGAGCATGGCTTCCCAGCCTGGATTCAGGCCGTCGACGATCGCACCCAGATCGTCACCCTCACGCTCTTTGGTGGTATCGACCCCAAGCTATTCGACGAGCTAACCCTCATCGACGAGAAACCCTTCGGATGGCCGCTCTCGAAGCCAGAAGATAACCCCAAAGCTCCCAAGGGCACCATCGCCGTCGCCCGCGATAGCTTGATGACGTACGACCCGGTCAACGACCGTAAGGGTGGCAACATTCTCGATATCAAAAAGGGGCCCCTCGAACCCGGCAGCAGCGGAGTGCAGGTCAAAGTGAAGTGCGACATGCTCCTCGAAGGCTACCGTCCTCGCCGCATCGTGCGCTTCTACCCGGCGACATGGAAGGTCATCGCCTTACCGCAGGAAGAACAGTTCCACGGTCGGGAATGAACGGTTGAAAATTCACCCCATCGCTTGAACGTCCACCTTTGGTTATGAAAGTTATCCTGTCTCTCTTCGGCACCCTAATGCTCGTCCAGTCGGCCGCGCTGCACGCCGCCGCCCCTACCACAGCCTTCGACGCCAGTCTGCTCGACGCCGCTACTTTTTCGGAACGGATCGGCACGGCCCCCGAATCGCTGGTGCCAGGCGACAAAGAGACAGCGAAACTAGGACCCAAGGCCGTGGTCTGGACAAAGCAAGCAACCACGCATTGGAGGGGCGCCACCTATGGAGCGGGCCGTGCCGCCGGGGTTCGCTATTTACGCATCGGCTTCACGCAGGCCACTCCCGTGGGCAGCGTACTCGTGGGCGGCGGCGGCTCCTTAAGCGTCCTGAAATCTGATGCGGCCTATCCCGGGGATCTCGCCGATGACTCTCAATGGCTCCCCGCGAAGCGCTTGGTAAACGGGGTAGAAACCCATGAAGAAGTCGCCGAAGGGGCTTACGGCCTCTGGGTACTGCCACCCGGCACCTCCACCCGTGCCCTCCGCTTCAGCCACACCCCGGCCGCCCGTGATAGTGATACCGCCGGACATCTCGCAGGCGTATGGCTTATCGCAGATCGTCTTGGCAATGTGGGCCCGCAGTCGCTCGTGCAATCCCGGGCCCGCGAAGACGTCTCGATGAAAATCGTCGACGAATCCCACAACCGTACTTGGCAGACTTGGGAAAACGCCAAGGAAGGCGCACCTATTGCGATTTCGGCGGAGCATCCGGAAATCTTCACGCTCACTTGGCCGCAAGCCGTTAATCTAGAGCGGCTGTGCCTGCTCTGGACGGGCTTTGCCGCCTGCGAAATCGACGCTTTCACCGGTGCCGACGATGCGAATGTTCGCGAGGCACCGGCCACGGCTTGGACGCACGTCGGCACGGGCGAAAATCTGAAAACCTTCTACCCCAGCGGGCTCGGACCTAACTGGATTGCCTTCGACCATCCGGTAAGCACGCGGGCCATCCGCGTGCGCATCACCGCCGTTACGAAAGGGAGCAAAGGCGGCCACTTGGAGAAAAGCGATCGAGATGGCAAACGCGTCTGGCTTGGTGAGTTGATGGCACTGGTGCCGCTTAAGGATAAAGCATTGGTGAGCATCGTCCTACCTAAGTCGCGCGAAGAGTCTCCGCCGATTCCCGTGAGATTCACGCTCCCCGAGGCGGGCTTGGTGACCCTAGTGATTGAGGACAAAGCGGGTCGTCGCGTGCGTAACCTCGTCAGCGAGACCCCCTTCCCCGCCGGCGCGAATATCGCGTGGTGGGATGGCAGTGATGATTTACTGCGCGACCCTGAAGCTGCCCGACATGGCGTCTACAATATCCCGACCCGTCCGGTAGCGCCGGGCGACTACACCGTGCGTGGCCTGTGGCGCAAGCCACTGAGCCTCCACTACGAGTTCAGCCTCTACAGCGCAGGTAAACCTGCCTGGGAGACCGCGGACAAGACCGGCTGTTGGGGCACGACCCACACGCCACCCACAAGCATCGCCACCGTCCCAGGATCACGCACCGCCGACGGGAAGCCCTTGATCTTCACCGGCTGCTACATTGCGGAAGGCGGACACGGGTTACAGTGGCTCCATGAAGATGGTACCAAACTCGGTGGCCAGGGCTGGATCGGCGGAAATTGGACCGGCGCGCCCACCCTCGCCGTTGATACGGGTGCCAACGCCACCACCACTCACCTCTGCTACGTCGGCTCCGTCTGGGAGGGCGAACTGCGCCTGACTGCCAAAACCACAGCCTTCGGTGATCAACCCATTTTCAAAACCCAGCTCGGCGACGACCCGCGCCCGAAAAAGCCCACCGACCCGCGGCCTGCCGTCCTCGAAGGCTTTGAAGGCGGGGATCGGCAATTCGTCCTCAGCGCCATCGCGGTGCGCGACGGGTTGATCGTCTGCGCGATGCTGCGGCAGAATGAACTGATCTTCGTCGACGCCAAAGCCGGCGCCATCACCGGCCGTCTCCCCGTGGAGAGTCCACGTGGTGTTACGTTTGACGCTCAAGGGCGCATGCTCGTTCTCAGCGGGCGCAAACTACTCGCCTTTGCTTCAGCCAAAGCCACCCAAGCCGAGCCCTTGATTGCCGATGGACTCGAAGACCCTCGCCATATCATCATCAGTCCCATGGGCGAGCTGCTCATCAGCGATCGCGGCAACGCGCATCAAATCAAAATCTTCACTGCCGCAGGGAAACCCCTCCGTAACATCGGCAAACCGGGAGCCCCATTGGGTGGCGACTACGATCCGCTACACCTGAACACCCCCAACGGGCTCGCCCTTGATTCACAAGGTCGCCTATGGGTCGCGGAAGCGGATAACAATCCACGGCGGGTTTCTGTCTGGTCGAAGGAAGGCAAACTCGAGCGTACTTTCTATGGCCCGGCGGAATACGGCGGCGGCGGTGTCCTTGATTCACAGGATGAAGGAAAATTCTTCTACCGCGGCATGGAGTTCGCGCTCGATTGGAAAAATGGCACGGACCAATTGAAACGGGTCTTTGCCCGACCAGATCCGCTCCTCGAAGCCCATGGCGGCCCCTACTCGCCCGATTGGCCACTCTACCCACGTGCCAGCAAAGGCACCCGCTACTTCACTAGTTGCTACACGCACAATCCGACGGGGGGCGACAATGCTGCCTTCATCTGGCGCGATGACGGCCAATCCGCCCGACTCGTCGCCGCCTTCGGCGATGCGCACGCGTGGGAGTTTCTGCGTAAACCTGAGTTCCGGGCCGCATGGCCAGAAGGAACGACGCCAGACAAGGAAAACCCTCAGCCCGACAAGCACGCCACCTTCCTCTGGGTCGACACCAACCATGACGGCCAGCCGCAGGTTAATGAACTGAAGATGATCAAAGGCTCGGCCCGCGGCGTAACCGTCACCCGTGATCTCGGTTTCGTTGTCACGCAACTCGGCGAGGACACGGTGCTCTTCAGCTCGACGGGCCTCGATGCCCAGGGCGTCCCCCAATATGACTTCAAGCCGACCCGACTCGGCCCGGCCGGTGGACGACCCCCTTCCAGCGGAGGTAATCAGACTTTACTCGGTGCGGAATGGAGCATCTCGACCAACGCCGCCGCACCGTTCTCTCCCCACGGACTCGGCGGCACGCTTAAGGGCGAACCCCGATGGAGTTACCCTAGTGCATGGCCCGGTTTGCATGCTAGCCATGAAGCGGCTGTCCCAGATCGGCCCGGCATGGTTGTCGGGCACACCCGCCTGCTCGGCGATTTCATCCAAGGCCCCGCTGGCCCGATGTTCGGCATCAATGCCAACATGGGGAATATGTACCTCTTCACCGCCGACGGCATGTTCGTCGGCACCCTATTTAATGATATCCGTTTGCGGCCGAACTGGGCTGCCCCGGTGGCTACGCGCAATATGGACGTCACCGATGTCTCCCTGCACGATGAAAACTTCTGGCCCAGCATGACGCAGACACCCGATGGCAAAGTCTTCCTCATTGATGGTGGCCGCACCAGCCTCGTGCGCGTCGATGGCCTCGAGACTTTGAAGCGTCTGCCAGATCAAAGCCTCACCGTCACCACGGGTGATTTGGAAAAAGCCCGCGAATGGTTCGACCGCGCCGAAGTCGCCCGGCAAAAAAGCCGCGGGACGGGTATCCTTGCCGTACCCTTGAGTGCCACCGCCCCCACCGTGGATGGTAAACTCGATGATTGGCCCGTGACGACCGACTGGGCGGACATCGATCGACGCGGCACTAAAGCCAACTTTAACAGCGACTCCCGTCCCTATGAAGTCAGCGCCGCCGTCAGGCTAAGTGGCGATCGACTCTACGCCGCCTGGCGTACGACGGAGAAGAATCTCCTCAGCAACAGCGGAGAGACCCCTGCGGCTCTCTTTAAGACCGGAGGCTGCCTTGACCTCATGTTACAAACGGACACCGACCAGCGCTTGCTCGTCACCCTCGTCAAGGGCAAGCCCCACGCCATGCTCTATCGGTCCAAGGTTGCTGGCACCAAACAACCCATCGCCTTCAGCAGCCCCTGGCGCACCATCCATATCGACAGCGTGGAAGATGTGACAGCGCAGGTCGCCTTTGCCACGGATGGCACAGGGAACTTCGAAATCAGCGTACCCCTCGCCACCCTGCACTGGCAGCCCAAGGCGAACGACATCGTCACCGCCGACGTCGGCGTGCTCCGCGGCGCCAACAACCAGACCACCCAACGCGTTTACTGGAGCAATAAAGCCACCGCCATCACCGCCGATGTCCCTAGTGAAGCCGAACTCACCCCTAAACTCTGGGGCCGATGGAAAGTCCAGTAACGTGCAAATAAAATGAGCCCCTCCCCCCTCCACTCACTGCTCGTCGCCGGACTATTCCTGTCGGCAGCGGATGCCGCCGCCGTCTCGTTTGAGTCGGAGGTGCAGCCAATTTTTGAAAAACATTGCGTCGAATGCCACGGGCCGAAGAAACAGAAGAGCGAGTTCCGACTCGATGATCGCGAGGTCGCCTTACATGGCGGTGAAAGCCACGCCCCCAACATCGTTCCAGGTAAGCCTGCGGAGAGCCCGCTTTTGAAGTTCGTGACGACAGCGGATCGCGACACGCGTATGCCGCCCAAGGGCGAACGACTCAGTACCGCCGAGGTGGACACGCTGAAGCGCTGGATTGCCGAAGGCGCCGTCTGGCCGGAGTCCGCCTCCCTCAAGAAGACCGACCCGCTCAATTGGTGGTCGCTCAAGCCCCTAGCCAAGCCCGCCCTGCCCTCCGGCGACGCCACCCACCCGGTCGATCGCTTCATCCTCGCGAAGCTTCAGGAGAAGCACCTACAGCCCTCCGGCGTCGCCGACGCCCGCACGATTCTCCGCCGCCTGAACTTTGACCTAATCGGCCTGCCGCCCTCGGCCGAAGAACTTGCTGCCTTTGAGCAGGAAGCAGCCCAAGACCTACCCGCCGCCATCGACCGCGCCGCCGATCGCCTGCTAGCCTCGCCTCGCTACGGCGAACGCTGGGGCCGCCACTGGCTAGACGTCGTGCACTACGGCGACACCCACGGCTACGATAAGGACAAACTCCGCCCCAACGCCTGGCCCTATCGCGACTACGTCATCCGTTCCCTCAACGACGACAAGCCCTACGCACGCTTCGTAGAAGAGCAGCTGGCCGGTGACACCCTTTACCCCAAGACCACGGATGGCTTCCTCGCCCAAGGCTTCATCTCCGCTGGGCCCTGGGATTTCATCGGCCATGCCGAACTCCCGGAGACCAAACTTGACGGTAAGATCGCCCGCGCGCTTGACCGCGACGACATGGTCTCAAACACGATGAACACGTTCTGTGCGACGACTGCCCAGTGCGCCCGTTGCCACAACCACAAGTTCGACCCGATCAAGCAGGAGGACTATTACCGCCTCCAAGCAGTCTTTGCTGCCCTCGATAAGGCCGATAAGACATTCGACACCGACCCCACCGTCGCCGCCAACCGCAGCAAGCTCACCGACGAACGCACCCGCCTTGATGCGGAGATTAAAGCCTTGAACGATAAAGCCGCTTCAGGTGATTCGCGTCGCGCGACGCTCATCGGCAAGATTATCGACGAACTTAAGCAAGGCACCGCGGCCGTCGAACGCCCCGAATACGGCTACCACAGCGCCATCTCCACCGTACAGACCGCCACGAAATGGGTGCAAGTCGACCTCGGCTCCGCGCGCGAGCTCACGGAAATTATCGTCGTCGGCTGCCATGACACGTTCAACAACATCGGCGCGGGCTTCGGCTTCCCCGTTCGTTATAAAATCGAAGTCAGCAACGACCCGAAGTTCGCCGAAGGTGTCACCGTCGTAACGGACCGCACCGCGGCGGATCAACCTAATCCCGGCGTGAAGCCTCAGCGCGTCGCTCTCGCCCAACTGAAAGGACGTTACCTGCGCTTCACGGCTGCCAAACTGGCTCCTCGCCAGAACGACTACATTCTCGCCCTCGCCGAGCTTCAGGCCTTCGACAGCCAAGGTCAGAATGTCGCCCTCGGGGCCCAGGTGACTTCACCAGACAGCATCGAAGCCGGGCCGCGCTGGGGACGCCTCAACCTGACCGACGGCTATTACTATGGCCCCAAATCCGTGCGCGATGATGTCCGCATTGCCACCCTGGATGCGGAGCGAGCGACGCTCCGCCAAGGGGCGGGAAAGGTTGATACGGCCTTCACCAAGGAACTCGCGACCCTGACGACTACCCGCGCCAAAGTAGCAGCCGAGATGGCGAAACTTCCGGCCGCCCAGACGGCCTACATCGGCACGGTCCATAAAGGCTCAGGCTCTTTCGCTGGCACGGGTAGCAACGGTGGCAAGCCCCGCCCAATCTTTATCCTCAAACGCGGGGATGTCGGCAGCCCCGACAAAGAAGTCGGCCCGGGCACCCTGCCCTTTGCCAAGGAACTGGCTGCGCAGTTCAATCTGCCCGCCGACGCCCCGGAGGGAGCCCGTCGCGTTGCCCTTGCGCATTGGATCACCGATAAACGCAATCCGCTCACCTGGCGCGTCATTGTTAATCGCGTCTGGCATTACCACTTCGGGCGCGGCTTAAGCGATACGCCGAGCGACTTCGGCCGCATGGGTAGCCTCCCCACGCACCCTGAGCTGCTTGACTGGCTGGCGGTTGATTTCCGCGACGGCGGTCAGTCGCTCAAGAAACTGCACCGCTTGATTGTCACCAGCGCAACCTACCGCCAATCCTCCCTCGGGAATCCCGCCAACGAGAAGATCGACACGAGCAACGCTTTCCTCTGGCGCATGAACCGCCGAAAGCTCGAGGCCGAAGCGGTCAATGACTCGGTGCTCGCGGTCGCCGGCAAACTCGACCTCACGATGGGCGGCCCAGGCTTCCAGGACTTCGTCATCGATAAACCGGCCCATTCGCCGCACTACGAGTACGACCAGCACAACGTCGAGGACCCAAAGTCCCACCGTCGCTCGGTGTACCGCTTCATCGTCCGTTCGCAGCCGCAACCCTTCCTGACGGTCCTGGATTGTGCCGACCCATCAATGACCGTCGCCACCCGCAACGAGACCGTGAATGCCCTGCAGGCCCTCGCGATGCGCAATAATCGCCTGACAGTCGCGATGGCCAAGCACTTCGCTACCCGCGTCTCCAAGGACGCGTCCACCCCGCCTGCCCAGATCGACCTGGCCTTCCGCCTCGCGCTGGGCCGTCCGCCTTCCGCGACGGAAGCCGAGGCGATGTCAGGCTACGTACGCGAGCACGGTCTAACGAATCTCTGCCGACTCATCTTTAACCTGAACGAATTCAACTTCGTCGACTAAGCATGAACGACTCCCCTTACCATCGCACCTCCGGCGTCACGCCGATGAACCGGCGCGACTTCCTGTTCTGCTCTGGCGGCGGCCTCGGCGGCATCGCCCTGGCCAGCCTGCTCGGAAATGAACCACTCCTTGCGGCCACGCCCACCAGCGGCGTCCTTCACGCCCCCGCCAAGGCGAAACGAGTCGTCCAACTCTTCATGGCCGGCGCCGCCAGCCACGTCGACATGTGGGACTACAAGCCGCTGCTCGAGAAGAAGCATGGCGAGAAATGGGATCCGGGCGAAACGGTCGAACTCTTCCAGAGCAGCCCGGGCTCAA
>Ga0194048_10001908_pt1 | contig 10342 bp, 10 predicted proteins | sample JunL225m_MetaG_FD_161685 | JGI IMG/M metagenome (GOLD analysis project Ga0194048, IMG submission 161685) | Anoxic zone freshwater microbial communities from boreal shield lake in IISD Experimental Lakes Area, Ontario, Canada - Jun2016-L222-5m | ecosystem: Environmental > Aquatic > Freshwater >... | reverse complement strand
ATGTCCGTCCCCGCCCCAGTCGCCCGCGTACTTGAGCGTATCGCCTCTGGCGAGTCCGTGCCGGTCGCCTGTGCTGCGGAAGGCGTCCGGGTCCAGCCTGACGTCATGGTCGATGCCCATTACGACGGTAAGCCCGTCTGCACGGTGACGCTGCCCTGGGTCATCGACGGGCACGCCCTCTTGTTTGCCGATGAGAGTGTCGCCGCTTCCATCGCCGAAGACCGTCTCGCCGCCATGGCTTCGGCCTTGGCGATGCCCGTCTGTATCCTCCGGCATGCCTCGGCGCCTGCTGCCTAATCTTTCTTAACGTCATGTCCCTCGCTCAAGTCACCCAAGTCAAAGCCCTTGCGCTCGCCGTTCCAGGCGACGATATCGATACGGACCGCATCATCCCCGCGCGCTTCCTGCGTTGCGTGACTTTTGATGGTCTCGGCGAGCACGCCTTCCGCGACGAGCGCACCGGTCCCGACGGCAAGGAGCGGGCTCATCCGATGAACTCGGCGCAGGCAGGCAAAATCGCCACCGCCAAGCAGGGCGTCATGGTGGTTGGTTTTAACTTTGGTTGCGGAAGTTCGCGGGAACACGCACCACAATCTCTCTGGCGCTTCGGCTTCACGGCCTTCGTGGGCGGTAGTTTCGCCGAAATCTTCTTCGGTAATTCCACCACCTTGGGCGTCCCTTGCGTGACCCTTTCCAAGGATGACCTCGCCGAGTGCGACGCTTTTGTCCGCGCTAATCCCGAGGTCGAAGTCACCGTCGACGTCGCGCAGCTCACCGTCACGGTGGGGGCTAAGACTTGGAAGGCCGACATGGCAGCTTCGGCACGGGATGGACTGACCAAGGGTAAGTGGGACCCCATCGCCGATCTACTCGAAGGCGCTGACTCTGTCGCCAAGACTGCCGGCGGCCTTGCTTACGTCGCCGGTAAGTAATCCGTCGCTTCAGTTAATAAAAAAGGCCGCCCATGAGGCGGCCTTTTGCTTTGGGTGGTAAGTCGCGACTTACTTGAAGCGGACGCCTTTAGCGTCCTGCTCCACTGTGACCGCTTCGATGATAGCCCAAATCCAGGTGGCGATGCCGCCGATGCCGCAAGTGAGCAGGCAGATGAGTAACTGGGTCACGGCGCGCGAGGTGTAGCCGGCATAGAAATTATGGATTCCCAGGTTGCCGAGGAAGACGGCAAGCAGCACATAAGCGACGCGTTCCTTGGCGTTTATGTTATTTGCCGACGCGGATGAGTGGAGCGAAGGAGGGGGCACCGGCAGCCCGGCGGCTAGTTGGGTCTGTTGGAGCGGGGTCCAGTTGGCCATGCCGTTCGTCCAGACCAGCGTGTCGATGGAGATGGAGCGGTTGGCGATGAGGCTGCGCATGGTGGCTTCGTCGACCGGGCCGATGCGATTACCGTTCTGTTCGTAGTACCACATGGAATGGTACTAAAGGGTGGCGTATCCCCTGTAAAAACAAAAGAGTCCCGTCGCCAGGCCTCTTCATTATAATCTGGAGGCTGCTTTTCAGCCCTTCCAGATGCGGAGGAGGGCGTCGGCCATATCCGAAGGGGTAGCGGCGACGGAGATGCCACATTCTTCGAAGATCTTGATCTTCGCGGCGGCGGTATCTTCGGCTCCGCCGATGACGGCACCAGCGTGGCCCATGCGACGTCCAGCCGGAGCCGTGGCGCCAGCGATGAAGCCTGCGACGGGCTTCTTGCAGTGAGCCTTGATCCAGCGGGCGGCTTCGACTTCGGCATTACCGCCGATTTCGCCGATCATGATGATGGCGTCGGTTTCAGGGTCGTCGTTGAAGAGTTTGATGACGTCGAGGTGCGAAGTGCCGTTGACGGGGTCGCCACCGATGCCGACGCAGGTCGATTGGCCCTTGCCGCGACAAGTGAGTTGCCAGACTGCTTCATAGGTCAAGGTGCCGGAGCGGGAGACCACGCCGACATTGCCGCGGCGGTGAATATAGCCCGGAGCGATACCGATGCGGCAGCCGCCGTGGGATTTGTCGCCACGTCCAGGGGTCACGAGACCTGGGCAGTTCGGGCCGATGAGGCGCGTACGGCGTCCAGCCATGGCGCGCTTGGCGCGGACCATGTCACGGACCGGGATGCCTTCCGTGATGGCCACAGCGAGATCGAGGTCGGCATCATAACACTCCAAGATGGCATCGGCGGCGAAGGGCGGGGGAACGAAGATGGCGGAAACCGTCGCACCGGTTTGTTTGGCGGCTTCGGCGACGGTATTGAAAATCGGCACCTTGAAACCATTGTGCTCGAAGACCTGGCCGCCCTTGCCAGGCGTGACGCCGGCGACGAGTTGCGTGCCGTAGTCGAGGGAAAGGCGGGCGTGGCGCGCGCCAAAGTCACCCGTGATGCCTTGCACCATCAGACGGGTCTTTTCGTGAACGAGAATAGACATGGAAGTAGGGTAGGTTGGATTACTTGTTGTTGACCAGTTTTACGATTTTCTGGGCGGCATCGGCCATCGAGTCGCCGGAGACGATGGTTAGACCGCTGGCGGCCAGGGTCGCCTTGCCGGCTTCGACGTTATTACCTTCGAGGCGGACCACGAGGGGCAGCTTTAGACCGGTTTCTTTGACGGCTTCGACGATACCGAGGGCGATCACGTTACAATCCATGATGCCTCCGAAGATATTGACCATGATGCCTTTTACGTTCGCATCCCCGAGGATGATTTTAAACGCCGCGGTGACTTGGTCTTTCGTCGCGCCGCCGCCGACGTCGAGGAAGTTGGCCGGGCTGCCGCCGAAGTGCTGGATGATGTCCATCGTGGACATCGCTAAGCCCGCGCCATTGACGAGACAGGCGATATTGCCGTCGAGGGCGATGTAGGAGAGGCCGAATTTAGAAGCCTCGATTTCCTTGGCATCCTCTTCGTTCAAATCGCGGAGCGCGACGACGTCAGGGTGACGGAAGAGAGCGTTGTCGTCGAAGGAGACCTTGGCGTCGAGGGCGAGGAGCTTGCCTTCCTTCGTGACCAGGAGCGGGTTCACTTCGACCATCGCGCAATCCTTATCCCAATAGAATTGGTAGAGCTTGGTGACGAGCGTGACGCACTGTTTGAAGATCTCGCCGGAGAAACCGAGGGAGAAGGCAATCTGACGCGCTTGGAAAGCTTGGAGGCCGACGGCCGGGTCGACCTGCACTTTGAAAATCTTCTCCGGGGTGTGGTGCGCCACGTGTTCGATTTCCATGCCGCCTTCGGTCGAAGCCACGATCACAGGGCAGGAAGTAGCACGGTCGAGGAGGATGGCGAGGTAGTATTCGTCGTCGCGCCCGTCGGCGCGTTTGCCGAGGTTGGCGGCTTCGGTGAAATAGATGGTCTGCACCTTACGGCCTTCGGCACCCGTCTGCGCGGTCACGAGCGTGTTGCCGAGCATCGCCTGGGCATTCTCGAGCGCCTTTTCTTTGGTGGCGGAGAATTTGACGCCGCCCTTGAAGCCATTGGTGAAAGTACCTTTGCCGCGACCGCCGGCATGGATTTGGGATTTAACCATATAGCCGTTGGAGCCGTCGAGTTGCGCGAGCGCACCCTCGAATTCTTTGGCCGTCTGCACGGCGGCGCCTTTGGGGACGGCCACGCCGAACTTTTCGAACAGCGTCTTGGCTTGGTATTCGTGAATATTCATGGAGAGGTGGGAAGGAGAAGGGGGTAGGGTCGGGCGCGCCCTTGGGCTACGACCGTGGCGAAAGTGCAGGGTCTTGGTTAGCCCTTGAGTTCGGCTTCCTTCGCCTTGAGGGACTTTTCAATGTCAGCCGTATACTTGTCGGTGTGCGTCTGGATTTCCTTATCCGAGCGCTTCATCTCGTCGTCGGTGACGAGTTTGTCCTTGTTCGCCTTCTTTAAAGATTCGAGACAGTCGCGACGCGCATTGCGGACGCGGACTTTACCTTCTTCGGCCATCTGGGTGGCGCGCTTGGCGAGCTCCAGACGACGTTCGCCGGAGAGCGAAGGAACGGGGCAGCGGAGGAAGTTACCTTGGGGGACGGGATTGATGCCGATGTTAGCCGACTGGATGGCTTTGCGGATGTCTTCCATGGCGCCTTTGTCGAAAGGTTGGACGACGATGGATTGGGCGTCGGGCGTGGTGATCGCGGCCATATCCTTCAAGCGCTGGGTCATGCCGTAGGCTTCGATGTGCACTTGGATATTCTCGACCATGCCCGGGTTGGCTTTCCCGGTGTGCAGGGTGCCGAATTCATTCAAGGTCCATTCAAAGGCCTTTTTCATGTTGTTGGCCCCGTCGGCGATAGTTTTTTTGATATCCATGTTGGTATGTTTTTTGGTAAAGAGTTAACCAACGATGGTGCCGATACGTTGGCCCATGACCGCTTTTTTGACGGCGCCGGCATCGGACATCGAGAAGACGATGATCGGCAGCTTATTGGCTTCGCAGAGCGAGAAGGCTTCGGCATCCATGACGCCCAGGCGCTTGGTTAAGGCTTCGGCGTGGGAGATTTTTTCGTAGCGCTTCGCGTCTTTGAACTTCATCGGGTCCTTGTCGTAGACCCCGTCGACCTTGGTGGCTTTCAGGATGGCGTCGGCGCCGATTTCGTTGGCGCGTAAAGCGGAAGCGTAGTCGGTGGTGCAGTAAGGGTTACCCGTGCCGGCGACGAAAATGACGATCCGTCCGCGTTCGAGGTGGCGGGTGGCGCGGCGTTGGATGAAAGGTTCGGCAATCCGGTCCATCGGGATGGCGGTCATCACCCGGACTTCGAGACCGGCTTTTTCCAGACGATCCATCAAGGCCAGTCCGTTGATCACCGTCGCGAGCATGCCCATGTTGTCACCGGTCGTGCGGTCGGTGCCGTTGGAGCGTGCGCCAGCCAAGCCACGGAAAATATTTCCACCACCAACGACCAAGGCGACTTGGGTGCCGATCTTTTGAATCGAGCGGAGTTCTTCGGCAAGGCGGTCGAGGACGGCGCTGTCGATGGCCTCGCCGGTTTTGTCGTTACGCAAGGCCTCGCCGCTGATTTTTAGTACGATCCGACGGTACTTCGGCTTTTTTGAGGTGGTGGCGGGCATACAGGGGAAATGAGCGACTCCGCCCCCAGCGTCAACCCCGCCTTGGTCTCGCTTGACTCCTTGGTATAAAACGCTCTTCAGTCTTATTACGCAGTCCGATGGTGTAATGGTAGCACAGGAGTTTTTGGTTCTCCTTGTCCAGGTTCAAATCCTGGTCGGACTACGTACCTTTTACGAAATCACTCCTTGGCTTATGGGGGCAAAAAAGAACCCCGGAGGGCCGGGGTTCAGGAGGGGTCGACTTGAGTCGGGCTTAAGCGCGTCCGAGGTATTCCTTATTCTCGGTGCTGACCTTGATCTTCTCGCCCTGCTTGATAAAAAGCGGGACGTTGACCGTGAGGCCGTTTTCGCAAGTCACGGACTTCTGCACATTGCCAGCCGTGTCGCCTTTGACGGCAGGCGGGGCTTCGAGGACTTCTACGATGACCGAAGGAGGAAGGTCGACGGTGACGGGCTTTTCTTCGACGAAGAGAACCATGTAAGAGGTGCCAGGGATGAGGAATTCCTTGGAGTCTTCGAGGGAGGCTGCCGAGATGTAATATTCTTCGTTGGTGTTCACGTCGACGAAGACGTAGCTGCCATCGGCCTCGTAGGAGAGCTCGAGGGATTTGATGCTGTTATCAAAGACTTCAAAGCTGACTCCGATGCCGCAACGGACCGGGATCTTGGCGCCGGTTTTGATGGAGCGGAGTTCCATCTGGACGTAAGAGGCGTTGTTTGGGGGGGTGCGCACGAGACACTCGAGAACGATACAGAGCTCACCATTGTAGCTCATGATGTTCTTCTTCTTGATGCGATTGACGGATATGGTTGCCATGGGAGTAAAGGCGAAGACAAGCCGTCCGCGCAGGGACGGTCAAGCCGGACTTGCCCAAAAGGGCGCTAAGGGCTGATTTAGCCCGATTTTATTAGGTCAGGACGCTTCCTGACCTTGGTCTCACTCGAGGGTGAAGAGACAGCCGCCGATCTTACCGATCGTCACGGTCGTAGAAGTCCCAGCGGCGGTGGTCGTGCCAGCGGGTGCCGAACCGTCGGTGACGGTGGCGGGCAGCGAACAGAGCAGTTTTTTGATGGTACCGTAAAAGCTCATCAATTCTTCCTTCGAACTTACGACCATTTCCACCGTTTTGGAGTGGGTGGTGTTCGGGTAGGTCTTGGTGACCAGGCCAGCGGTGGCGCTGTTATGCATGTTGGTCAGCTTCGACTCGATGGCGGTCAATTGGCTGGGGATGGGTAGTTTGCTGGCGCTGGAGGGGTCGAGGCCCTTGTTCTGCGCGTTGGCGGCCAAGGCGCGATTGCCGCGGTCGGCGGCGTCAGCCGAACCCGGAGGGCGCGCCGCATAGATGCGGAGTTGCTGGCTTGAACCTTCCATGTCGATGACGACTTCGCTGACCATGATCGAGCCGCTGGGGTATTCTTTGCTGTAGATGACGTAGTCTTGAAAGGAGATGGACTCCACTTTGTCCGAATTACCGTAGAAGGATAGGTCGGTCCCGCTGACTTCGATGCCGAAAATCCGGGGATTGTTGATGGTCGCGGTGCTTTTGGTGACCTTGAAAGCGAAGGCATCGGAGGTGAATGCCGCAATCGTGAGGGCGACGAAGGCCAGGGCTTTTGAGCTCATGGGATTAATCCTTTACGCAAGGGGGTGCCGAAGCAAGATTACAACGAATGCTGAGCTGCCAAAACCTCTCTGTTCAGGCGGGTCCCGGTGGCCCGATGATTCTGGACCGCGCGACCGCTCGATTTTTACCCCGCGGCCTTAATGCCGTCATTGGTCCTTCGGGTTGCGGCAAGACCACCTTGATGAAGGCTATCCTCGGGATCTTGCCGACGACCGGTGAAGCCTACTTGGCGGGCCAGCCGATCACCTGTTCCGAAGACTTGGTGGGGAAGGTCGGATTCGCCCCTCAGTTCACGGCGGCACAGCCCCAACTTTCGGTCGCCGAATCTTTGGATTACGCGCTGCGCTTGGCCGTACCCAGCGAGGCTGAGCGCACCCGGCGTTTAGAGTTTGTTTTAAAAGTGACGGGGATGGCTCCGCACCGGGCTAAGCGCGTGTCTTCTCTTTCGGGCGGACAACTTCGTCGTCTGACTTTGGGCCTCGAGTTGACCCTCGATCCTCCCTGCATGGTCTGCGATGAAGTCACCTCGGGTCTGGATCCGCAATCGGAAGATCAGATTCTCGCTTTGTTGCGCGATCTTTCGGAAAAACACGAAAAAAGTTTCGTCTGTATTATTCATAATCTTGGGAAGTTAAACCAATTCGATTGGGTGACGGTCGTCTATCAAGGCGATGTCGTCTTTCAGGGCGCCCCCGCCGAGATGCTGACTTATTTCGGCATTCCGGACGGCTTGCGTCTTTACGACGTGCTCAATGCCCAAGATTTGGCGACTTGGCGCGGACGCTGGGAAATCCACCAAGCGGAGCATCCGGACAGCTACGAAACGGCGTTGGTAAAGACCGGTGCACCCTTGGAAATGGCCCCTTTGGCCGAGCCGCAGGTTCCCGATGGTGTCTCGCAGTTCTTTACGCTGCTCGCGCGTCGCCTGACGCTTTTCTTCCGCGACACTGGTTACTTGGGCCTGACATTGGCCATTACGTTTGGCTTCCCACTCTTGGTCATTATTTTCAATCTGGAAGGGAAGTGGGAGGTCTTAAAAGTGCCGATGGATCGAAACATGGCTTCCTTTGAAGCCGTTAAGCAGGCGGTGGATGTTCAGATCTCCAATGCACAGGTGGCGGGTCTCGCCGCTGGCTTGGTGATGTTCCAGGTGATCTTACTGACGCTCATGGGAGCGAATAACGGCGGACGCGAAATCTCGGCCGAGCGCGTACTTTACGAGAAGGAGCGCATGACAGGTCTCCGCCCCTGGGCTTATGCTTTTTCCAAGATCACCTTTGTTTCCATGGTGGCAATCTTCCAAGGCGTCTGGATGTGCGTATTCGTGAAGATGGTTTGCCGCTTCCCGGGACCTTGGCTGGAGCAGTCGGCGATCTTAGCCGCCAGTTGCGTTTCGATGTCGATCATCTGCCTAGGCTTTTCGGCCATGATGACCTCGCCGGAAAAGTCGTCCTTGCTCTCGATTTACTTGGTCGGCTTTCAGCTCCCGCTTTCGGGGGTAGTCCTGGCCTTGCCGGCGGCCCTAACCCCGGTCTGCCGCCCCTTCATCAATTCCTATTGGGGCTGGTCTGGCTATATGAAGTCGATGATGGGGCAGCCGCTCTATGATGCCTACACGGCAAGCATGCCGAATCAGACGGTTGATGTGGCCGACAATGCTCTTTCCCTGCTCGTCCTGCTGGTCCAAGGCTTGGTGGGTATTTGCCTGATCGTCTTCGGCTGTCAGCAAAAGCGCTGGAATTAAAGGATTGGAATCTGTTCGGCCTTAAGGGTAGGTGAATGACCCTACGGTTGTTTCACCTTTACTTATAAGCAAAATCGCTGGAACTAATCTCAGACTTACAATAAGATAGCTATCAAGTCCCCTTACATGTCCAAAATCAACCCCCTCTTCTTTGCCCTCGGTATCCCCGTGGTCGTAATTTTTATTTTGATGGCAATCGTACTTCCGCGGATGGCGGGGGGCGGGAAGTTCGCGAGCTTATCGGCATTCTCCGTCGACGTTTACCGCAAAGATTGGGCTACGCTCCAGGGTAACACCTACCGCTTGGATTGTCAGATCGAAGCCCAGCTCGCCTTCATCGAAGGCAAGGGACGGGTGCTCGCCGTAAAACCGACGGATACCAAGATGGGGGCGGGACGCATCCCGGTTTTCATCCCAGCGGGTTCCAATGAATCTTTTGAAGTCGGCCAACGCTACAAATGCAAGGTGCGCGTGAGTCGCGACCTGCTCGTCGTGGAGGGTCTTGAGCGCTTCTAATCATCTTACCATGCGTCACACTCTCTTAAGCCTCTTGGGTTGGTCGGCGATGGCCGTGCTGGGTTTCGCCCAGGCGCCCCCTCCTGATTCTTCCACTTCGGTCGACCATAAGAGCTCCACTGCCGAAGGCGGTGCTGATCGGGTTTTTAACGTGAACAGCGATTCCATGGATATGGACAACGGCACCATGCAATGGAAGGGGAAGACTTTCAATCTCGGCACCTCGCGCGCGATGCGGGCCCGTTTCGAACGCTACCTGGCTTCACCGACTTCCTCCGGTGATGTGAAAAAGTATACCGATATCATGACTCAGATTGAGAAGCTTCTGGCGCCGAATGCCATCAACGAAGCCTCTTATTACGCCAATCAGCAACAGGCTTTTAATCTTCTTTTTCAAGCAGCTGAATATGAAATCGACGGCAATAACAGCCTCACCATTGCTTCTCAGGTTAAGAAAATATGGACGATGCGCTCCGAGTTGCGCCAAATCGAAATCTCGAAAAACCAACTCGAGACCTTACGTAAATCTCAAGAAGGTTTGATCATTAATCGGGCTGACCGAATTGAAGAAGCCAATGATGAACGTTCGCAGGCTCCGACCGGTAAGGGCAAGAACCCGCTCGCCAAGAGTGCTTCCGGGACCACTGAATTAGGCTACAAGGTAAAGGATGAAGCACGGACGCAGGCTGAGATCATCGCCAAGAACGCCGAAATGATGGCTCTGGGTTTAAAAGCGCAAATCGAATTCCAGTCTCAGATGGTCGGTTTCTTGTTAGCCCGCCGTTATCGTCACTGCACCGTCGCCACGGCTTTTTACCGCGTATTATTCAAGGGCTCCAATCAGAGCATTAAGGTCGGTGCCAAGGAGGTTAAGGAATTCTTCCCCGTTTCCGATTTTGTTCCCACCTTGGAATCGATTGATACCCTGGCGCGTGAGGCGATGAATGACGTCACAACCGGCATGCGCACGGTGGATGACATGGTCAAACAGGGTGAAATGTACGGTGCTTTTGAACGTCTGCAGGAAACTTATTTCTTAGGTGAATTTGAGCCTATCGTCATGGCTTATGAGCAAAGCAAAAAACGCGAGATGCTGGAACTTTGGCGCGACTTGCGCGAGCTGCAGCGCTTGGGCGACGAGCATGACCTCGGCAATGTTGAAGGGTATGTCAACAAGGTGCGCGGCCGCGCGCGCGACTTCCCGGGCGCCTCGATTCTTTCCAAGGTGAATAACGCAATCAACGCGTCTAATATGTCGTTGCTCTCCGCGAAGCAGGCGGCCCTCACTGGCGATACGGCTAAGGCGGAATTCGCCCTCGAACGCGCGACTAAGATTTGGCCGCAAAACCCGGCCGTGAAGGAATTCGCCAATCAAGTCGTGAGCCGCCAAGACAAGCTTTCCCAGATGG
>Ga0194048_10001906_pt1 | contig 10343 bp, 21 predicted proteins | sample JunL225m_MetaG_FD_161685 | JGI IMG/M metagenome (GOLD analysis project Ga0194048, IMG submission 161685) | Anoxic zone freshwater microbial communities from boreal shield lake in IISD Experimental Lakes Area, Ontario, Canada - Jun2016-L222-5m | ecosystem: Environmental > Aquatic > Freshwater >... | reverse complement strand
GTACAACATTCAGGCAGCCTACGTCGGAAACTCAACCCCCATCATCGTATGGCCTTTTGACGAAAGTAAACTATGACAATCAACGCATTCCACCCAGACTACGCACAGACCTATCTAATGGACTTTTTAGAAAGTGTGCGCAAAATGTCAAACCAGTCAAGGAACGGTCAGTTAATGACTAAGTACGTGGAGGAGAAGCGCAAGACAAACCCACACCATGGAACCTTTTTTGGCATCAGCAAGACGGAGCGTATCAGCACCACGCCCGAGATGATGAAGAAAGCAGGCAAAAAATGAGAGCAAAAATTGACGATATCTTGGACGAGTTTGACTTTGAACAAGTCCACAAGGTGATGGTGTTCTTGAAATGGGAGTGGTCTGGCGAAGGGGTTCCAACAATCGGCAGACTTCGCAAACGTGCGCGTGAAATGCTCAACTATGCCGCTGAGCACGCCGATGGTACTAGCGGCACTGGTGGATTTTATGTCCGTAAAGAAGTGTGGGACGGCGAGACCTTCCTCGCACTGAGCTTTGTGGTGACATCATGGGACAACTATGATTGAAAGCCTACTAACCCTATTGGGACTGATTGCATTAGGTGTTACACTAACCCTGGCATCATTGCTGTACGTCGTCTATTTTTTAACTAAGGAATAATCAAATGCGCCCTAACTTTTTCAAAATCATTGAGAACTGTATCGAGACCGGCATTGAGCACGGCTACAACCGCGCGTGCAACATGGACGAGGATGAGATGAATGCAGACGCAATCAAGTCAGCCATCAGTGAAGCCATCTGGATGGAATTGACTGAGTACTTGCACTTTGACTCGGACTTACTTGGATGAAAACGATAGTCCACGTCAACCAGCACGTAATCAAGTCAAACCGTAAGGACGGCAAGACTGACCCCGTGCTGACGGTCAAAACATACAAGTCTAACATCTACGCGCATGAGGTCGTCATCCATGGCCCCAGCAAGGTGGTCTACAGTCCCGACAAGCCGTTGTCCTGCGGCGCGCACGTATGGATCGAAACTCAACACCCCGTGGAGATAGTTTTATGAACAACGAAGAGCGTGAGCTGGACTTGATGGTGGCGGAGCTGGAGCAAGAGAACCGCCTATTACGCGCCCGTAATGATCGACTTGAGGCAGAACAACACCTGCAAGCCTTGCACGATGAGAATGTGCGGCTGGGTTTGTATGAGCCAGAGCTGAAACTTGTAGGGACGGTTAGCGACCTGTTTGACGAAGGCGTTATCTGGATGAGGGAACTCGACAGAGATTTGCTGGTTTACATTGCCTCACCAAAGGAGAAGAATACATGATTAACGAACACGATATCAAGCACATGCACGAAGACAACGCGAACAAGCAACCTGAAGCCAAGCCCGAGGTCAAACCACAGCCCCTGCAGTTTGGTTTTGAGTTTGAGTTTGAAACTGATGAAGAAATTATGAATATTCTTTCAACTATTCCATTTGGCCGGTAAGAACTGCCATAATGTTTGCATTAATATGTAAGCACACAAAGGAAATACAGAATGATTAAACCACTAGCCCTCCCCGTGATGTTTGAAAACATCCCGATGGAGCTTAAACGCATTCCCCGCTGGGTGATGTGGAAATTGGTCGAGGTTGGTGACGGTGACAACAAGCGTTGGAGCAAACTGCCCTCACAGGCCAACGGCCAGTCCGCCCGTTCAAACGATCCAGCCACGTGGACGGACTTCTTGGCGGTCCAACAGGCGTACCAGCAGACACCCCAGCGCTTTGATGGCATTGGGTTCGTGTTTGACGATTCGGACAACTTGGCCGGCGTCGATCTGGACGACTGCTACGACCACGAGGCCAAAGAGTTCACCAACCTGACGTTGGAGACCATTGCCAATCAAGTCGAGGGTTACGCAGAGGTATCCCCATCCGGCACGGGCATCAAGATTTTCACACGCGCCAACCTGCAATCGGCCCACGTTGACCACACGCTGGGCTTGGAGGTGTACAACCGCGGTCGTTACTTTACGGTGACAGGCCACTACCTTGGCGGAGAGATCCCCGAGGCAGAGCAGGACATTACGTCCTTCGTACCTGAGCGCACAATCCACCGCACAGGGGATGCGTTTGCGGACTACGTGCCGCCACTGGAGGGGTATGACCTGCACCGTGTCGAGACAGAGATCTTGCCACGCTTGGACCCGAGCTGTGGGTACGCTGATTGGTTGCAGGTAGGCTTTGCCCTTCACCACCAGTTTAGTGGCGACCTAGAGGCCTTGGAGCTGTGGGAGCGCTGGAGTTATGGCGATGGTAACGTCGGTTCGTACATATCCAACGGCCCAATGAGCTGCGAGGGTAAGTGGCGCACGTTTCGCGGCCAAGGTGCCACACTGCGCTCGTTGCTGTTTAAAATCCACCACGAGGCCCGTAAACAGGCCATGGCGCGCGGCGAAATCGTGTTGGACGCCGGTAACCCCATCAACCACGCTAAGTCGTTCTTGGACAACGTGTACTCATGCGAAGAAGGATATCGCTTGGTGCACTACGCAGACGAGTTTTACGTTTACGTAAACACCCACTACCAGATTCTCGAAGAGGCAACAATTCGCTCGAAGTTGTACCTGTTCTTGGACAACTGTAAGAAGCCTGGCAAGAAGGGCGCGATCGTTCCGTTTACGCCAACACCGGCCAGCGTGTCTGGGGCGTTGGATGCCATCAAGGGGGTTGTCCACTTGGAGAACCAGCCCAACACCAAGCCACCGATTTGGTTGGACGCCTACGCACCAAACAAGCCAGAGGCATCGCAGCTGGTGAGCGTTAAGAACGGTCTGTTCCACCTGAAGGATTACCTGATCTTGCCACACTCGCTGGGTTTCTTCACACAGAACTCGTTGCCGTTTGAGTACAATCCAGACGCGGCGTGTCCGGTGTGGATGAACTTCCTGAGCCAAGTATGGCCGGACGATCAGGAGTCGATTGAAGCCCTGCAAGAGATGTTTGGGTACATCCTGAGTGGTGACACGCGCCAGCAAAAGTTTTTCAACATCATCGGTCCGCGCCGTTCGGGTAAGGGCACGATCAACAAGGTGCTGGTGTCGCTGCTTGGGCAGCATAATACCGTCGCGCCTGAACTGGGAGAACTAGGTGATTCGTTTGGCCTACAACCTTGGCTTGGTAAGCTACTTGCTTCTTTTACTGACGCCCGCGCCCCTGATCGTAACCGCTCTGCGGTCGTTGGCCAGCTTTTGCGTATTGTTGGCGGAGATACTATCACCGTGAACCGTAAGAACAAGGAGGCGTGGAACGGCTACCTGCCAACACGCATCGTGATCTACTCTAACGAGGCGTTGCAGCTGACTGAGAACTCAAACGCTCTGACCGGCCGTATGGTTGTGTTTAAAATGTCAAACAGCTTTTACGGCAAAGAAGACGCCGACCTATCGGTCAAGTTGGAGAGCGAGCTGGGTGGTATCTTTAACTGGGCGCTTGGTGGTTTGACACGACGCCTTGAACGTGGTGGGTACTTTATCCAGCCTAAGAGCGGCGAAGTTTATCTCGAGCTCATGCAAGAAATCGGTAACGTACTGGGGTCGTTTGCTGATGAGGCGCTGGAGTTTGACCCAGCAGCGCAGGTATCTAAGGACGATGCGTTTCGGTGCTACAAACACTGGGCGTTGAAGAAGAACATTCCGGTGGGCACCGACTTGGCGTTCAAGCGTCGATTCTTGGCGTCCACGCAGGAACACAAGGTCGGTGTTGAGCTATTGCGTGAAGGCGGCGAGCGGGTGCACATCTACCGCGGGGTTCGTTTGAATGCAAAGGCCCAGAAATATATTGAATCAATTAGCAACTTTGAAGAGGAGATTTTTTAATGTCAGAACAAGCACATTTCGCATACGTCACTTGGTCCAAACGCAACAAGGTTGACATGCAGGTCCGTACCAACGAGCAGATGTTTGTCATCGGCTTTGAGGAAGGTCAGGAGCTTATCAAGGAGCTGGCGGACCTGATCTTTGACATGGAAAAAGAAAACAAACGGCTGGATGGCATTATTCGGGAATTGCGCAAAGAAGCCGCACCAAAGAAAGTAGTCAAAGATGGCAAAAAAGTATAACTACTATGCCGTCGACGCTGGGTTCTTTAACGTACAGATCAAACTGTGCTTTAGTGACGTTGAGTTCCAAAAGATTTTGGTGGACCACAACATCACGTTTAAGGCGTCTGCGCTGGATGTGGGCATTGGTGAAACGCATTACATTTCAGATGGCCGTGATGGGATCATCGTGCTGGCGTTTGACATGGCTGAATGCGACCAAGGTCCAGCCTACCTTGCCGGCGTGATTGCACACGAGGCAACACATTGCGTGTGCCGGATCTTTGACCACATCGGCGAGGACATTGCCGAGATTGGTGAAGAGTCCCGCGCATATTTAACTGAACACATCGTCGCGCAGTTGACGCAGGCAGTCATTAACGAGAAAGAAAAGAATGCTAGAAAAGGAAATCGAGCAGTACCTAAACAAAAAAGTAAAAGCGGAGGGGGGCCTAAGTTACAAGTGGATATCAACAGTAACGGGAGTGCCGGACCGCATAGTAATCCTACATCAAAAGACGTGGTACGTGGAGTTGAAGACCTTGCGGGGCTTATTGTCGGAAAGGCAAAAAGTCGTATTTCGCGACCTCGAAGCCCATGGGTTTCCTGTGACGGTGATACGAAGTAAGTCCGACGTAGAGAACTTCATAGATGGCACAAGACCCTAAGAAAAAGCAAATTGCTAACACGTGTTCCAATGCACGGAAGCGTGCTATAAAAAACGATTTGCCATTCAACATCACTCCAGAATACTTGAGGTCGATTGCGGGTGATGCGTGTCCGATATTCCGAACACCGTTTCAGTGGGGCTTATCAGGATTGGGAAGTGGGAAGTTTTTAGATAATGGGCCACAGCTGGACCGTATTGTTCCAGAGTTTGGGTACGTGGTTGGCAATGTGGCATTCATATCGCACAGGGCCAACCGCATCAAGGGCGAAGGTACAATGGTAGAGCATTACGCAATTGCGGATTGGATATGGGGAGAGACACGTGCTAAAGAGAAATCAACTACACCAGTACCAGCTGGACATGATCAACAAGGCCAAGGTGACGCCCAGCATGGGGTTGTTCATGGAGCCGGGCCTGGGGAAAACTGTGACGGCGTTGACGATCATAGCGGAACAATTCAAGGGCAAGACGCTCATAGTAGCCCCTAAGCGGGTGGCAGAAAATGTATGGGACAAGGAGATAACAAATTGGAATCACCTCTCAAAGCTCTCATTGAGCAAAGTTTTAGGGACGCCGAAACAGCGGTTAACCGCGCTCAAACAGAACTCATCAATCTATGTTGTGAACTTAGAAAACTTAATCTGGTTGTTGGACGAGGGGATTACTTTCGACAATTTGGTGATCGACGAGAGCAGTCGATTCAAAGATCCATCGACCAAAAGATTCAAGGCCTTAAAGAAACACTTGAAGTCATTCAAGCGCAAATTGATCCTAACGGGGACCCCTTCCCCGCAGGGTATTTCGGATTTATGGAGCCAAGTGGGTATTTTGGATCTGGGATCGAGATTAGAAACCTCATTAACCAAGTTCCGAGACCTTTACATGCAGCCGGATCAGGTGAACCGCCACACGAGGGTGGTGTACAGCTGGAAGCCGAAGACGGGCACTGTGGAGAAGATTCAAGAAAAGATTTCTGATATCTGTGTTAGTTTGAAGGCTGATGATTACCTGCAGCTGCCGGAGTGCACCAAGCTCTACCATAGCCTTGCGTTAAGCAAGGAAGAGGCAGGTCAGTACGAGACCCTTAAAAAAGATCTGGTGCTGGGCTTGAAAGAGTTTGAGATTACTGCACCAACCGCAGCAGTGCTTTCTGGTAAGTTGCTACAATTCTCATCGGGCGCTGTCTATACGGAGAACGGTGAGTGGGTGCAAGTCCACAAGGCCAAGATCGAATTCTTGGAATCACTGTTGGCCGAATCGACAACACCCACGCTGATCTTTTATCACTTTAAGCATTCATTGGAGCGCATACAGGAGGCATTCCCAACGGCCGAGGTTTTAAGTGACGATAACATGCAGGCATGGCGCGAAGGTAAGGTGCCAATCATGCTGGCACACCCTCAGTCTGGTGGCATTGGTTTGAACCTGCAGTGTAATGCTGGTGACCTAGCCCAGACCGTGTGGTTTGACCTGCCATGGAGCTCGGAGAACTACATTCAAGCCAACGCTCGGATCTATCGTCAGGGACAAACCAAGCCGGTGATCATTCACCACTTAACTGTAGAAAAAAGTATTGATATGCAGGTAGTTAAGATACTAGAAGGTAAAATAAACTTGCAGGACGCATTATTAAGTGCTCTGAATTTGCATTAATATACACACTATGAAAATAACAAAAATCTACAAAGTTAACGCGGTGAGAACCAAATTATCAGACGAGGAAATCGACCCCATCGAGCGGGACGAACCGGATTCACACCCAGAGATCATCTCAGACGGCTGGGTTCCTTGGGATGTGGAGGATCTGTTGGATATTAGGCGCTTGATTGAGAAGCTAATGCCAGAGAAGCAGCGGATTGTGTTAGAGGCCTTTTTGGAGGGTAAGACACACCGAGACATTGACGTGACAGAGAAGTACTGGCGTTGGCATTTTGACAAGGGCATTGAGTTTATTAAAAAGGAGTTAAGGGTATGATTTTTGTTGTTGAACACGTACAAGACGGAAAGGTTATCTTTGACGTCATCCATGGTGAACATCTAGACGCGGACCAGTACGCCAGCGTTAACAAGATTTTCTTTTGTGACACCGACGCCGAGGCGCAGGGAGTCTTGGAGGAGATCCGAAACTGGGGGGATGTATGAATGATCCAGTCAATCAGCCGAGGCATTACACCGAGCACCCCAGTGGTGTTGAATGTATCCAGATCACGGAGCACATGGGTTTCAACTTAGGCAACGCGATCAAATATATTTGGCGCGCAGACTTAAAGGCAGATGCAATTGAAGACTTACAAAAAGCACGCTGGTACATTGATCGCGAGTTACAAAAGAGGGCTAAAAATGTGGTTTAAATTAGACGACGAGTTTATCGACGAGATTGTCCGCCAAGGTTTGGTTGACACGTATGTTGATTTGAAACGAGATATCGTGAGCGTAAAGAAAGGTGACCGGTTGGCGCATGCAGAAGATGTAGACCGCTGGAAGCAGGTGATCTACGCCATTGATATCTTGGGTGAGTGGTACTTTACAGATTTTGAAGCAGCAGTAAAACAAAGGAAAAAGAAATGAAATTATTTTCACAGTATGACCGATTTGACTTGGAACAAGATATTCTTAAACAATGGAATATCGCCGAGGTAGTCGAAGAGTTTGCGCGCCAGTATATGGATGGCGCTGAAGCATTTAGCACAGACCAAATGGCAAACAAATTGAGCGCCATTGTCGAGCTAATTAACCTCCAAGGCCAACGCACGTGGGATGGCTTTGAGGTGATGATCGCCAACGGCCGCGTTGCGGCAAACAGTTTTGTAAAGAAAGAAAGTGAATAAAATGTCAGAAACCGAAACAGAAAACACAGCGCTTGAAAACCACGTGGTGACACTGGTATACACATTGAAAAACATCAACGAGATCATCAACATGATGAACCGCCCAGTTACCACACCCGTGATGGCTTGGGCAAACATCATCAACGACATGCACATGCAGGTTGGCCCACAGGTTCAGAAATTCAACGCAGAAAATGGGGGCAAAGATGAGTCAGCTGCTTAAAAACCTTATGGTAAACTCTGGTATCGCACAGGGCAATCCCCTGAACCCCAAACGCGCGGCCATGGCAGAAGCCTTGACCCGTACGTACTTGAACCAGGCGATGCCAGAGATTAAGTCCATCATCCAGCAAGTTGACAACATGAAAAACAACCAAAATGCCAAGGGCGAAACTGCAAAGTAATTTGCATTAATATAGATAGAGAAACGTCTTGGACACGCAGACGTAAAAGAGATGTGGGCTCAGGTGGAATCCCTGTACTAATTCCTCAATAGCTCAGCCGGTAGTAGCGTCTGACTGTTAATCAGAAGGTCCGTGGTTCGAGCCCACGTTGAGGAGCCAAAACGCATGGGTACTTTAGTCGCGAGACGTGGCGGCAACCAACCAAGCACATCGCTTGTAACGAGTACCCAGCCGTGTTGGTGAAAAGGGTGAGCGCCGCTGCACAGGCTCTGAATGGATTGCAGCACATCAACATAGGGGAACCTTCCCGAAAGTCGTGCGATACGGAGTCTCAACTTGGGAGGCTGAAGGTCAAACCAAGAGACAGCCGGAGAGACGGCACCAATACGCATGGGGATTGACGCCAATATGGGTTCATCCATGATTAGTCCCCAGCCGTGTTGGTGAGCTCCGGGCATGGCGCGATGTAACGGGACCATGGAGATGTGATTGCGAGGAATGCAATAAGCCCTGAACGCACACACTCACCAACAACACATACAACAATACAATGTGTACGCTATTGTAGACATATAGCTTACACATTGTCCATAATAGGAATCACAATCATGGCAACAAAACCACTGTTTAAATTTACTCCAGCCCACGCCGATACAGTTATCGAGCTGGGGAAGCAGGGCGCGTCCCAGAAGACTATGTATGCCCAGCTGGGCATTAGCAAGGGCACAGCGGCCCGTTTGAAGAAAGACGACCCAGTCTTTGCCGAGGCGCTGGATATGGCTACAGTCCACGGCCAAGCCTTCTGGGAGACCCAGATCCTTGCCAACGTGGAGAACAAGCTGTTTAACAGCCGTCTGGCAGAGATTGCCCTGCGAGGCCAGTATCCAGACGACTACCGCGAAACACGCGACTCTAAGGTAGACCTGAAGGCCGAGGTGTCTATTGACTTCAGTGGCGCGGTGGGTGACCTGATCAAACAACTCAAAGGTGCGGCATAACCGCCCTATAAAATAAAAAATAAATATCCAATAAGGGGCCTTCGGGCCCCTTTTTCTTTGCATTAATATACGTACGATTAAACACTAAAAAGGTAAAAATGGCAGCACACGCGTTACTTTCAGCATCGGGGGCAAAACGATGGTTATCCTGCACCCCCAGTGCCCGGCTTGAAGCCACCCTCCCTGAACAGGGCCGTAAAAGCGGCGCGTTCAGTTTTTCACAGGAGGGCACTACGGCGCACTCTCTTGCTGAAGTAAAACTGCGCCACCATTTTGAACAAATTAGTTATGAAGAATACGAGCGAGAATATGAAATCATCAAAGCAACCCCCTACTTTAACGAAGAGTTTGAGGCCCATGTCGACAATTACGTTCTCTATGTCCGCAGCCAAATCGGCGAAGGCGATACCCCGCTATTTGAACAACGCGTGGATTTCAGCGACTGGGTACCTGACGGCTTTGGTACTGCGGACGTCGTCATTCTTTCCAAACACGCCATCCGTGTTATCGACCTCAAGTTTGGCAAAGGGATCGCCGTCGACGCAGTCGACAACCCTCAACTCCGACTTTACGCACTTGGCGCGTGGAGTAAGTTTAAAGAAGGCTTCCCCGAGATCCGAGAAGTCAGCTACACCATCCATCAGCCCCGGCTTGACAGCATTTCCACAGACGGAACAAGCATCGACAAACTCGTCGACTGGGCCAACTACTACGTCAAGTCCAAAGCCAAGAAAGCGTGGAGCGGCGCGGGTGACTTCCTCTCAGGCGAGTGGTGCCAATTCTGCCGAGCCAAAGCCCAATGCCGGGCTCGAAGCGATTACAACACAGAGCTTGCCAAGCTCGAATTCAAAGAGCCCGCGCTCCTCACGAGCGAAGAGTTCTCCGAAGTCCTAGGCAAGGCCAAGAGCCTGAAAACTTGGGCCAACGACGTCGAAGCATATGCAGTGACCCGTGCGGTTGATCACAAGATCGTTCCAGTTGGCTACAAACTTGGGGTAACTGTGACTCACCGACGAATTACGGACCATGAGCTGGCTTCTGTGGTGCTGAAGGAAAAGGGTATCGACGCCGGTGCACTATGGGAGGCACCTAAGCTGAAGTCATTGACAACCTTGGAAAAACTGGCCGGCAAGGGCCTGGTTGTTTCTTGGTTGGGTGACTTGGTTGTGCGTCCTGCGGGTGAGCCCAAGTTAGTTAAGGTCAAAGAAACTGAAAAGGATGACTTCAAATGAGCGCATGGTTGATTGCTTTTGTTGGCTGTATTTATTTCTACATTGCCTGCAGTTTGTTCGTGAAAGGCGACGTGGGATTAGCCATTAGCTTTCTTGGCTACTGCTTGGGTAATGTGGGCTTATAC
>Ga0194048_10001905_pt1 | contig 10343 bp, 15 predicted proteins | sample JunL225m_MetaG_FD_161685 | JGI IMG/M metagenome (GOLD analysis project Ga0194048, IMG submission 161685) | Anoxic zone freshwater microbial communities from boreal shield lake in IISD Experimental Lakes Area, Ontario, Canada - Jun2016-L222-5m | ecosystem: Environmental > Aquatic > Freshwater >... | reverse complement strand
AGGAAGGCGGCGAGCGCGGCCTCAGCATCCCCGTGGCGCAGTGGGACAGTTTGGAGAGCGCGAGCGCGTACCGCCTTAATTTGGACGGGACAGCGACGGATGTGACGTAAGCCCGTCCTTCGCTAAAGCTTCGGAGGGCGGACCTCCCATCCTTGTGGCTGAGAGGTCCGCAACACGCGCCACGCCAGAGGAGATGGAAGATGGGAGATGGAAGATGGGGGCATGGCAAAGCAGACGATCAACATCGGCACGACCCCCAGCGACGGCACGGGAGATTCCGCGCATGCGGCTTTCGCGAAGACGAATGCCAATTTCACCGAGGTGTACGAACAGCTCGAAGGCGTCGCCACGTCGGGAGCCATCGCCACTGCAGTGGGTAATGAGGCCACAGCAAGAGCCAATGCAGACAACCTCAAGCAGGACAAAAGCAGCCTGGGCGCGGATGTGGCCGCGACGGTGCACACTGCCACGGCAAAGACCACGCCGGTGGATGCGGATGAAATTGGTCTGCTGGACAGCCAGGCCTCCTTTGGCCGCAAGAAGCTCACCTGGGCCAGCATCAAGACCGCGCTGGGCTCGCTGTTTGCTGCGCTCACTCACGCCAGCCGTCACAAGTCGGGCGGCTCGGATGCCATCAAGATCGACGAGCTGGCCGCCGGAGCGACGGGCGGCACTGCTTTGGATGCCAGCACGACCGTGCATGGCCTGATGGGCCATGGCGACAAGGCGAAGCTCAACGGCATCGCCAACAACGCGAACAACTATAGTTTGCCTGTGGCAAACGCGGGCGTGATCGGTGGCGTGAAGGCCACTGAGGGTGGCGCGGGGCAGTTCGTCACGGGGATCAATTCGGATGGGAACCTTGCTTTTGGTTCTGTCCCACGTCTCCGCACCGTGATGCTGCCCGGAGGGCCAACCAATGTGACGGTGGGTGATCTGGATGCCACCGTGTTCACGGATGCTTTTTCAGATGGCGCTGCTCAGATCGTGCTGCCGCTCTTCGCAGATGCTTTTGCCCAGGGCGGCGCGGTGCGCGTGATAGCAGGCCGTGAATGGGTGGATGGCAACACTTTCGTCTCAGTTTATCCACAATCCTCCGAGTGGAGTCCCAACCGCTTCCTCATCGGCGCGCAGGTTTTGTTTTCCCTCTACAGCACCGGGAAAGGCGACTTTCTGGAGCTGCTGCCTGTAACTATCGACGGCACCAATTACTGGCAGGTCGTGCAATTCTCCGGGCTGTGGCAGGACCGCGATTAACCTCATTCTAAAATCATGACATCACGCGATAAATTTTTGGGCTCGATGGCGCAGCGCTTTGGCGCTGGAGCAGCAGACCTGCCAGCACCGGACACCGGCGCTCTCGGCGGTGTGATGCGCAACACAGGCAGCGCCGGGCAATTTGTCAGCGGCATTGGCAGTGATGGATCACTGCAATACAACACGCCATCGGGGGGCGGAGGTGTCATCGTGCGGGCCATGGTCGGCCTCAATGGCCACACCTCGGCAGAGGTTCCTGCGACAGCTCCTGATGTTCTGCACATCAACATCACTGGAATCGCTCAAGGCACCGCCAATCTATACACCGATGCGGGCTCATACGCCATCGCCTTTGACTACACGAATCCCGGCGGTGGATGGCTCTGGGTGGACATCACCACTGGCTCACCCGGGGTGATCGCTAACAATTTAGCAGCGGCCATCATGTCTGCTTCCGCCAATCTGAGCGCTTACGCCGTGGCTCTGGAAGTGGTTGTTTCAAACATCGCCACGGGCGCGACCGCACGACTCAATTACGACGACACAGTTGGCAGCGATGTCAGTGGTGGCGGCTATGGCACCGACCTCATACCAGCGGGTGCCGAGCAGTCTTCCGCGTTGCTGATTAAGGCTCCTGCAGGGAAGGTGATTCGTCCATTAGCTGCGTATTATGCGAGCGCAGGTCTGGGGCAGGTCGTCATATTGTCTGATGACCATGACGGCGGGCTTCTGGTCAACTCTGGCCTGCCTGACACCTCTGGAGCTGTCGCACAGGTTCTGCCTGATTTTAGCGCCAGCATCGCCAAATGGCAATATGGGTGCGTCGGCCCCATTTATTTCTACTTCAACTCTCCCACGGTGGGAGGTGCTGCGCAGGTCTTGATGATCGCTGAGATTCTCGATGTGGCAGATTACGGCACCTTTCTTTTCTACACTTGCAGCGGCTTTGACTATGTCGCGATTTATGCCGATGGAACGGGCGGCACTTACAACACCGTCGTTGAGTATGGCTCCTCATACTGCGGCATCGGCAGCTAAACTTTTCTTTTTAATCCACCCTTATGAGCACCACGCTTCCCCTGCATTCCCCACCCGCCAACGCGATCACGCTGCCGGCCCCCATCACGATCAAGGGGCGGGCTTACCCTGCCCTTGGCATCACCTTCACGGACTCGCCGGGGCAGCATAGGCTCGAAGCCCACATCTATTATCCGCGCTGCTGCAAGCCCGTCGTGCTCTGGCAGGGAGCGGACTACGTGGCGAATCAAGAATGGACCTCCGCCACGGCGCTGGCACGCATTGAGGCCCTCGCGGGTGCGGCGCTGGACGCCTGCTTCTGAACCCGCCGCGCAAGTGACGGGAGCCGGGCAGACCGGTGATGGGAGATGAGAGACGAATGGGGACTCTCTATGTCCAACATCGCCTCCACCTACCTGCCTGAAGACGTCCTGTTACTGGGCGATGCCACACCCGTCATCGGCACCGCTGTGCTGGGCGATGCCTACGGCAAAATCAAAAGCCTCAGCGTGAAGCGCACAGGCGACGAAGAAGAGCTCAGCAACGGCGCAGGCGGCCTGCGTGCGCACGTCGTCAAGAAGCCGGGTGTCGATGCCACCCTTGAGGTGATGTTTGACGCTGAAGTCGCAGCGCCGGCCATCTACGCGCTCATCACGCTGCCCGTGGTCAACATCGTGGGCCGTGTCATGCCGGGCGTGGACATCAAGTACGACGACGGCAAAGAGCGCACCCTGAGCATCCCCATCAAGATGTGGGACAGCCTGATGAATCAGCCCGCCTTCCGTTTGGACACCCTTACAGGCATCAAGTACCTGCTCGACATCGGCATCCCCGTGCCGACCGCAACACCTGGCAGCGGCACCATCGTGCTCGACTGGCCGGATGTGACCGACGCCACCAGCTATGAGATCCAGGTGAGCAGCGACTCCGGCGTGACCTGGGCGCACCTCACCACGCCAAGTGTGAGCAACTACACGCACACCGTCACCACGGGGCAGCGTCGCGACTACCGCATCGCCGCGAAGAGCGCGGATGGCCAGGGCGAATGGAGCGTCACCGTCCACGCCACCGCCGCCTAAACAAGCGAGTTACAAGTTTAAGGTTTCAAGTTTCAAGTTTCGGACAGCCAACCCACACACACCACCTCACATGAAATTCATCAGCACCGTTTTCCTCACCTTCGCTCTCGCCATCGGCGGGCTGCATCTCACGAGCTGCGCAGCCTTCACCAAGGCGGACGCCCAGGCCCTCGGCGCGCAGATCGCCAAGAGCGCGCTCGCTGTGGCTACACAGGAGGTCACAGGGGAGCCGGTGGATTTGAAAGCCGCCGTTGCCATGATCGGCCTGCAGGCCGCCAGCAGCGCGATTGCCACGGTGAAGTACAATCTCAGCGCGCCTACTGCGAATCCGCAGAGCATCGTGAGTGACGCGCATGAGGTCGCACAGACCGCCATCTCCAACGCCGCCGTGCCAGATCCGAAGATTGCCGCCAAGGCCGCCGACATCGCCACCCAGGCCGTGGCTGCCGCGCAGATCCGGCTCAGTGACGCCGGCGCGGCCACATCTGGCAAGTGAGGCCGCTGGTTCAAACGCAGTCCTGGAAACAAACGCCAGGGCTGAATTGAGCCCGCCGCTCAGCCCGAAACCCGACACCCACTCCACTCCATGAAACACACCGCCTTCTTTTTCCAAAAGCTCGCTGAACTCATTTTTTGCAACTCTGAAAAGCCGCTGAGCAAGCAGCAGTTTACCGCCCGTAAACGCGAGCTCATCGCCAATCCGCAGATGCAGGCTTTCGCTCAAGACGTGGGAAACCATGCACGCATGGAGCATTGGAAGCTCAATGTGCGGCAGGCTTACGACGCCAAACGCAAACTCGTGGAAGCAGGCAAAGGCCGCAACACGCTCGCCGGCATCCCGGCTTAACCCGCGCTCAACCAATCACGCTTTTTCATCATGAACATCCCTCTCAAAAACGGCGTATCGACTTCTGAATTTTGGGTCGTCATCATCAGCGGCCTGCTGCTCACCGCGCAAGCCGCGCTCAGCATGGTGGACGTGGCCTGGGCCATGGGTGGCATCACCCTCCTCGGACTCGCCTACACCACCCTGCGCGGCAAACTGAAGACCCTTCACGCGCAGAACGCAGCGGACCTGCTCAAGGCGCAGATCGAAAACCCACCGCCTCCCGCCTCATGAGTGAATCCGACCGCATCGACACCATTCTCGACAGCCTTGAGGCGCGTGTGAATGCCGCCGAAGTCGAGCTTGCCCAGATCAAACAAGAATCTCCCTAGTGGCCCACCGCTGCGCAAGCAGCCTTAAGCCAGTGTGAACGGCACCACACGAAGAAGGCGCGGCGGGACCGGTTTATCCCCCAAGCCACCAAATCCAAATCCTAAATCCCATGTCCGACACTCCAACTCCCGCAGTCACTTCCGGCAAGCCCACCATCACCCAGCTTGAGGCCAATCAGCTTATTTTCCTCGCTGGAGTGAAGGCTGAACAGGAGGCCAAGGCCAACGGCCTGGCTGCGGATGATGCCGCCACGCTGCTGGATGCCGCCGGCGGTGGAGTGACCGTCGCAGGAATCACCTTTCCACCCATCCATGGCGCCTTCATGCTGATGATGGGCCGTGTGGCTGACTTCGCGGAGAAGCGCGGCATGCTGGGCACGGAGATGGGCAACATGGGCGCTCTTGCTCTCATTTTGAAGGAGCCGAAACTTGCCTGGGACATGCTGCGCAACGCGGATGCGGCGCTGCTGTTTGAGGAAACCGTGACGGAGTTCGTGATGGGCTTCACTTTGACCGAGCTGCTCAAGATTGGCGACTGGATCAAGCGTGAAATGGACCGCCTCAACACGAAGGGCGATGACGCGGGAAAGCCACTGGCGGCGTAGGGCCGCCCAAGTCGGAAAAAGACCTCGCGGAAGCCCTGTTCAAACTGGGCGGCGCGCTGAATGAGTCCAACGGCCCTGGCTGGATCGAGACCATTGTGGAGCTGATGCGCGCCGAGTGGGGTTGCACGCTCAAACAAGCCATGTTTGAAGAAAGCCTGACCGCCGCGCTCGTGCTCTGGCCCGCGATGCTGGCCCGCCACGGTGCTGAGGTGCACATCAACCACGCCGACCGCGCCCGCCAGCAGGCCAAGGCCGCGAAGCGCGAGGAAGTGGCCCGCAATTACACCGTGGTGCCCACGCCGGCCAAAGACAAGCTGGCGCTGATGCGAGGGCGCAACAGCCGCGCCAGTGCATGAGTCAGAGAGCGTGAACCGGCACCGTCTGTGACCATGACAGACGCTCAAGTCAGAACCGAAGATTGCCGCCTGGACGTTCTCAACGCCCTGCACGCCCGCCGCCAGGGCGCGCACCAGGCCGACACCATCCGCACCGTCTTCCTGCGGAATCGTGACTACCACCTGGACGAAGTCAAAACCGCGCTCTCGGATCTGGAACGTCACCACCTGGTGGAGCACACGTACGAATCGAAGGTATCCGCCATCGAAGTGTGGCAGATCACCGGCGAGGGCATCACCTTCAAGGAAAGGGGGATGAAGTGAGCTGGTTCTCTGACCTGTTTTTTCACCTCGGCGCGTCCGCCCGTCTCGCAGTCGCCAACGCCACCAGCGTACAGCATCATGTGCTGGCCTCCAACTTCGCCGATGCTGCCGACAAGCGCGGCTTCCTGGCTGCCAAGGCGCGTGGTCTCAGCGATGTGCAGGCTTTTCGCTACGGTGACAACTGCGTGGGCTTCTGGGACGATGACACCAGCGGCAAAATACCCATGTGTGCGCTGCCGCCGGAAGACATCATCGAAAAATGGGGCTCTGAAAACGCAGGCAAACACAGGCTTGTGCGCGTGAAGACGCCTCTGGGCGTCCCGGTTCTCTGCCTGCTGGCCGATGTCATGCCCCACAGGGGCAACATTAAAAACGGCTGTGGCATAGATTTGAATCCGGGCGCGTGCGCAGCGCTGTTTCTCAAGACTCCGTGCAAAACCCCTGTCTCCTGGGAGTGGGTCTCTTAACCATCATGGCCCGCACTGGAAAAATCGCCCGCCTGCCGCTCGCTGTTCGCGAGGAACTCAATGCGCGGCTGCGTGAGAACGAAAACGGCCAGTCCATTCTGACCTGGCTCAATGCGCTGCCGGTTTGTCAGGAGCGCATCAATGACGGCAAGAGCGGCTGGGATGGCCAGCCCGTGTCTGATGCCAACCTCTCCATCTGGCGCAGCGGCGGCTTTGCCGACTGGCTCAAGGATGAAGACCGCATCCATAAAATCGAACGTCTCAGCGAGCTGAGCCTGCGCGTGGTGAAGGCCAGCGGTGGCAACCTCAGCGAGGGATTGCTGGCTATTGCGGCCGGAAAACTGCAGGAGGCTCTGGAAGCGGGCTGTGAAGTCGAATTCGATGAAGAGACGGGCAAGGAAACCATCAGTGGCGTGAGTGTCGATAAGCTCACCACCGCCCTGGCCAAGATCCGCGCCATGGAGCTCGAAGCGCAAAAGCTCGAAGTCAAAAAGGTGGAGGTCGGCCAGAAGGGCGAGTCCATCGCGCTGGAAAAAGCCAAGTTTCAACGCGCCACGGCGGAGCTCTTCATTGACTACTGCGCCGATGAACGCGCCAAGACCATCGCCCTGGGCGATGCGACGAAAGACAACAAAGTCGCGCAGCTCATCCAGCTTTGGTTTGGTGAAATGCCGGAGAACATCGGCCCGGCGGAGTTTCGCAAGCCGAAGGAGGCAGCGTGAAGGCGCGCACGCGGTTTGTGTATCAAGACCAGGCGTTTTGGGCCAACAAGCGGCTCAGGCGATACATGCTGGCCTGGCTGCGTCAGGGGCGCAAGACTTCGACGCTCTCTGAGCAATCGCTGCTGGAGATGGCGGAGCACCCTGGGCGGCTCATCACCTTTGCAACCGCTTCGCTCAACCTGGGCGCGGAAATGCCCGAAAAAGAAGCGCAGGTCTGGCAGCAGTTTTTGCGGGACATGCAGGCCTGGGCCGATGAGCGCAAAATGCAGCTCGTGGCAGGCGAGCGCCGGCACATCAACGACGCGGACTCGTGGCGCCAGCTCCCGGATGACATCGACGTGGGCGGCCTGGCCGATGTGCTGTCTCATTCCAAGTTTGAAGTGAGGCTGAAGCACACCAACACGGTGAGCAGCAGACTCAAGGTGATCGCCGCGAACGTGCAAACGGCGCGTGGTTTCAGCGGCAGCGTGAAGCTGGATGAGTGCGCGTTTGTCGATGACCTGCGCACGCTGCTGGCGGAGCTGGAGCCCATCTTCAGCACGGACCCGACCTTCAATTTCCTGATGGCGACGACACCGCCTCCCGACTACGCGCATTATGCGTACGAGCTGCTCACGCCGGAAGATGGCAACGAAGACTTTGAGGCCAAGGCTGAGGGTAACTGGTTCAAAAATCGCGCCGGGATCTATGTGCATCGCGTGACCATCGACGACGCGGCCCTGGCTGGGCGGAAGAACTATCACCCGGACACGGGGAAGGAGATCACCCCGGATGAAGCACGCGAGGCCTCACCAGACAAAGAGGGCTGGGACCGCAGCAACCGCCTCAAGAGGCCGCTGGTGGGCACAAGCGCGGTTTCACCCCTCGCGCTCGACCAGGCGCAGCGAAAAGGCCTGGGAAAGGCTGGCGCGGCGCACTGGGATGAAGCCCTGCTTGATCTGCCAGCAGGCGCGCTCGACCACGTCAAGGGCACGGTGGGCATCGGCATCGACATGGCGACCACTACGAACAAGAAGAGCAACCCCAGCTCGCTCAGTATTGTGCGCAAGGAGGCCGATGGGTTTGAGGTTCCGCTCATCCTGTGGTGGAAGACGGCCAACCCGCATGTGACCACGGGCCGCGTGGTGGGCCTGCTCAAGACACTTCAGGCCATGGGCGTGAAGGTGCAGGGCGTGGGCATCGACGGCACGAGCGAGAAGTACTACGCCACGCTGCTCAAGGAAGCCATTGGCGCACTGGCGGATGTGCAGATCATCGTGAGCTCGGAAACCGTCGCGACGCCCGAAGGCAGCATGACGCTGAAGGCCTTCATGGGGAATGACCTGGCCAACGCGATTGAGAGCGGCAAAATGGTGCTGCCCTTCAACACCTATGTGTATAAAGACTTCATGCGCGTGGTGAAAAATCGCGGCAGCTTTGACGCCGCTGTGGGCCCCAACGGTGAGCATGGCGACACCTTTGACAGCACCAAGCTGGGACAGCGCGTGCTCAGCACTGGAGGCCCCGTGGTAGCCTACAGCATGCCCGTGGGCGATGCCGGCGGAGTGAGAGGTGGGAGGAGTCCACACCCGAGCTGGATGCGTGAGGAAATGCAGACTGAAGAGGGGCGCATGTATGGTTAGCGCAACTGCGTTTTGCCACGCATCACCAATGAACACCCAGCGTCAATTTTGACCCATGCCCGCCCCGACCAAAGCCCAGCTCCTTGAACGCCTCCAACTCCTGGAGGGCGAGATGCTCACACGTGGACTGGAGACCGTCCACGACCACCGCAACGAGCCGTTTGACACTCTCAGCACGCTCACGGCTGACCGCGTGCATGCGGCCATCATTGCTGCGGAGCGCGGCGAGACCTGGGAGCTGTTTTCCATCTACCGGGATGTGTTGATCTCTGACAGCCACATGCAGAGCGTGATCGAGACGCGGTTTTTGGCGGTGCTGGGTGAGGAGGTGATGATCTCGCCGAAAGACCCCAAGAAGGCGGACGATGTGGCGGCTTATGAAGCCATCCGGGATGCGGTGGACCGCCTGCCTGACTTCATGGGGCTGTGTGCTGACATGCTCTGGGGGACGATCTGGCCGCTCAGCATGGTAGAGCGGACCTACAAGGCCGCCGAGATCCCTGGAATGCAATACGACTGGGGCGATGTCTCGCCGGTGCCGGATTACCTCTTCCGCTGGACGACGGGGCACCTGGAGCTGGCGGAGATCGACCCGGATACGCACCTGCGCAGCGGCAAGTTTTTCCGCCCTGACACGGGCCGCTACATCACGCACCGGGGGCATTTGCTGCGGCACCCTGACTGCTGGGGCGGCCCGATGCGGGCGCTGATGTGGTGGTACCTGCTCAAGACGATGGACCGTGAATGGTGGGTGCGGTTTCTGGACCGTTTTGGCACGCCGTTTCCGGTGGCGAAGTTTGAGAAGAGCGATGACCGCTCAAGGCAGATTTTGGAGCGTGCGCTCAAGATGAGCACGCGCATCGGCGGCATCGTGGTGAGCTCCGGCACGCAAGTGGAGCTCGTGCAGGCCAACACGGCGGCAGCGGATGCGCACCAGAAGTTTTACAGCGTGTGCAACGATGAAATCTCCCGGCGCGTGCTGGGCCAGACCCTCAGCTCCACGAGCGCACCGACCGGCATCGGTGGCGGTGCGAGCAGTCTGCAAGGGCAGGTGAGAGATGACATCGCAGCGTATGACAAGAAGCGGCTGGCGCAGACGCTGCGGGATCAATTCTTCAAGCCCTGGCTGCGCTTGAACGGCTTCAAAGGGGCGGTGCCCAACCTGGCCTTTGGCGGCGATGAAGAAGAGGAGATCGGTGTCACGGCGGAGGCCATCAGCAAGCTGAGTACTGCTGGCATCCGCGTCACGGATGCGGGCCTGCCCGACTTGAGCAAGCGCATTGGCCTGCCGATGGAGCGCGCGCCGACCCCGCCCGCCTCAGCGCCAGCCCCAGGGGGCGCACTCAAGACCCTTTCGGCGCTGCCGGTGCTCAGCGACGCCGAAACTGCAACGACTTCCATCTCCCGCGAGGCCGCCGCGAGCATCGCGCAGGCCTATCGCGGCAGCCTCGCGCCCGTCCGGGACATCCTGCTCACCAGCACCACGCCCGCCGAGGCCGAGACCAAGCTCCTGGCGGCGTTTACCGACTGGGACGCCACCAAAGTGGCTGAGCTGGTTGAGACCGCCCTGGTCGCGGGCGCGTGGAACGGCCTCCAGTGACAGACCCTTTCCCGCGCTGGGTGGAAAGGGAGCTTCAGACCCATTTCAAGGTTGTTTGAGGTGGCTTAAACCATTTCAAACCTGTACTCTGGTTCGC
>Ga0194048_10001904_pt1 | contig 10348 bp, 10 predicted proteins | sample JunL225m_MetaG_FD_161685 | JGI IMG/M metagenome (GOLD analysis project Ga0194048, IMG submission 161685) | Anoxic zone freshwater microbial communities from boreal shield lake in IISD Experimental Lakes Area, Ontario, Canada - Jun2016-L222-5m | ecosystem: Environmental > Aquatic > Freshwater >... | reverse complement strand
CTTATTCCAGCAATCCACGCCTTACCAACACCGTCGGTTAATGCAGGAAATAATCCGTAGAGAGCTAGGGCAGTTAAAGCAACTGTGTGATTTTGAGTCGATCCTAGTGTTGCATACGCGGCGGCAAAAGCGACCAAGCCAGCAGCGTAAACAATTCGCGGTGAAAACTTATCTGCAATTGCTCCACCAGGAAAAGCAGCTAAAACAGTTACTCCGCTAAAGAGCATGTATGAAAGAACAACGCCATTAGTTGAAAATCCAATGTCATGTAAGCGAAGGAGCAAGAGTACATCAGGGATATTTGTCAGTTGAATTAGAACTAGGACCGTTATTGCTTTCTTTAGTGGCGCAGGTAATGGAACCTTATCCTTTTTAACTTTTACTTCTGGCTTTGTAGGTTTAACGAAATTTTCTTTGACAAATAAAGTTAGAAGCCCAGAAATAATTGCTGGAATCAATGCCCACTTAGCAACGGCGCGAACATCACCACTGAGCATTGCTAAACCAATAAGTGCAATTCCGGGTCCGATAACAGCTCCGATATTGTCACCAGTTCGGTGGAAGCCAAAAGCCTTACCCAAGTGCGCTTTATCGACAGAATCAGAAATTAATGCATCGCGTGGTGCTCCGCGCATTCCTTTACCGATTCGATCAGTAACTCGCCCTAAGAAAACTAATGGCCACGATGTTGCAACTACAACTAAAGCTTTACCAACACCGGCTAGTGAATAACCAGAGATAACAAAAGGTTTGCGCCCCAAACGATCACTTGATTTACCACTAATTAACTTTGTAAACCCTGCAGCAGCTTCGGCGCAACCTTCAATAAGTCCAAGGGCAAGCGGTGCTGCGCCAATAACGCCAGTTAATAAAATCGGAAGCAAAGGATAAAGAAGTTCACTTGCCGCATCTTGGGCTAATGAAACGAGAGTGAGAAGAATTAAGTTGCGTGTTAACCAAGTTTTCATCATCGAGGTAAGTGCTGCAAAGCCCAGTGGTACATGGCAATTGCTCCAGCAGCTGAGGCGTTCATAGAACGCGTTGAGCCGTATTGATTGATTTCATATAACACTTCGCACACCGCAATTCCCTCATCCGACATTCCCGCGCCTTCTTGTCCAAATAAGAGTACGCATTTTTCAGGCAATTGTGCGCTTTCTAGCTGCTTAGAACCCGGCACGTTATCTATTCCGATAATCGGTAATTCGTTTTCTTTACACCAAAGCGCAAAATCCTCAACCGTTGGGTGATGATGAACGGTGAGGTATCTGTCAGTCACCATTGCTCCGCGCTTGTTCCAGTCACGTTTTCCGACTATGTGAACGCCGGACACGTTAAAAGCGTTGGCGGTTCTAACAATTGAACCAATATTTAAATCATGTTGCCAATTTTCAATTGCAATCTGCAGCTTGTGTCGTTTTGAATCTAAATCCGCAACGATGGCTTCAACGCTCCAATAACGGTAATGGTCTAGGACATTTCTGCGATCACCGTTCAGCAATAACTCAGTTTCATATTGAGGACCTACTGGCCAAGGCTTTTCATGCGGACCAACACCAACAACTGGGAAAAATTCACCCGGTCCAATAGAGGCTGGGGTTGTTGGAGAAGACATAGAGGCACTCTAAACTGAATGCATGTCATCAATCAACAGCGTTCTACTTGTCATCCATATTCTCTGCGTAGTCGGGATCCTGGCACTTTTATTACTCCAGTGGAATAAGAGCCCAAGAAAATTTAACCCAGGAATCTTGCATGCAGGTTTAACTGCCCTAATTGCAGGAGTAGCGATGGTTGGAATGTTTTCTACCGTTCATCCAGATGAAACCCTTAACCATACAAAATATGGAATCAAACTATTGGTTCTTATAGCTATTTTGGTAATTGGTTATAAAAATGTGAAAAAAGTAGAGCTAGCTAAGAACACATGGTTGCTACTTATTGGACTAACAGTTACAAATATTCTTATCGCTTCAATGTGGAAGTAACATGCTAAAGCGCAAACATATATTTATATTTGTTCTTGCACTTGTTACGGCAGGTTCCTTAGCACCAGCAAGTGCGGTACTTTCGCCTGCTTCAATCCCAGCAGTTTTTGATGAATTCCTACACACTCCAGCCCTAGCCAATCCGGCATTTATTTTGATTGATGAAACAACGGGCGAAGTTGTTTATGGAAAGAACGCACTTTCACCTCGTAGACCCGCATCGGTAATGAAACTCTTTTCTGCAGCTGTAGCAATTAAATACCTTGATCTGCAATCACGTTTGGCGACGACGGTTTCATTGGGAGTAAACGAAAAAACTCTTGTGATTCAGGGTAGCTACGATCCTTGGATAAGTTTGAACGATACTGTGGCAAATAAAATGGATCGCACTTCATTGCCCTATTTGGGTTTTAACGCTTTAAATGCTGCAAAAAAACTGAACCACGGCTCCTTAAAAGGCTTCACAGTGTTGTATTCAGATTTATATTCCCAAGACGTAGTTAACTTTAAGGCTTTTTGGGCGAAGCGTGGTTTTAATCCTGTTATTAAGCAAGTGAATAGTGAAGAGTCCACATTAAATACCAGCGAATTTGTAGTCGGAGATCAATCACCAAAAATTTCTGAGATTTTGAAGTACACACTCTTGTGGAGTGAAAACAATCTGGCAGAGAGATTGGGCCGACTATCTGCGCGGGCTGCCGGATATTCATTTGATGATAAAGGCACTGCTCAAGTTTTTACAGAACTACTTGAAGAACATGGAATTGATTCCGGCAAATTAGTTGCTATAGATGCAAGTGGGTTGTCGCGAGAAAACCGAATTACAGCAACCATGATGGGCCAACTTCTTTATCAACTTCACAAAGATCCCAAATATGCATTTCTGTATGAGGCACTACCAGTTGGTGGAGTCTCTGGAACTTTACGCACACGGTTTGTGAAAACAGCACCCAGTGCAATTGGCTTAGTGCGTGCAAAGACCGGCTCACTTAATGGAACCATAACTTTGGCAGGTTACGTTCAATCGACCGGGCGCGAGTATGTGTTTGTAACTCTGGCAGATGAGATTTCTCGTGGAGTCGCAGCGGGGAAAAAGGCGCGGGCAGCTATCGATAGGTTGTTAGGAAGAGTTGCTGCACCAAATATTCCTACAGAGATGTCAGCAGCGCCTGCGACACCTTAGTTAGTCGTCTTCACCTTCGTTGTCATTTTCTCCACCTTCGTGCTCATTACCTTGGTGTTCATTACCTTCATGTTCACCACCAGTTGGCTTTTTCCCAAGTGGATTAGCAACTCCGGGTGTTGACGGTGCCTTAGGTGCTACTGGTGAATTTGTAACTGCTGGTGTGGGAGCAACAGATTCATTGTCCTGAGATCCTTTAGCTGGAGTTAATGAACTTAGTGATGCACCAGAATCTTTTGATGTTGAAACTTGTGAAGATGGTGCAGTTGTTTCTGACGGTGCTGAACTTTGATTTGAATTAACTGCAGGAGCAACAGTTTCAGTTGCATTAGCCGGAGCTTCATCCTGTGTTTGTGCAACGATTGTTCCGACACCAATAATTGCGGCGAAAGCAAGGATTGCCATGATTGGCAGGCCTTTAGAGATCTTGCGAGTTGATGCTGCGTTATCTGCATCTGCAATTTGGAACCATTCAGGCTTCTGGTCTGGTGACATTGGGTGTTCCTTTCGTTGAGCAAAAAGTAACCCCTATGGCTGAGAACGGCCTGAGTTAAAATTGAGAATAATGCCTGAATTGTTGAGTAATCTTACCGGGTGAGCACAACTATGCGGGGCTATCTAGATCTAATGAAGCTTCGGGTAGTAGAACTCCTTTTGATCTCGACCCTACCGGCGATGGTTTTAGCGGCTAAGGGCCTTCCTTCATTTTCACTGGTAGCTGCAACAATTTTTGCTGGAACCTTATCTGCTGGAAGTGCTAACGCTTTTAATATGGTTATCGAAAGCGATATCGATAAATTAATGGCCCGCACATCAAAACGGCCAATTGTCACTGGAGTTATTAGTAAGACAAATGCTGCACTTTTTGCAACAGTAATTGGCGCTATCTCTTTAGTTATGTTTTGGGTTTTCACAACACCACTTGCAACGTTATTAGCTTTAATTGCGATTGCTTTTTATGTTCTTATTTACACAATGGCGTTAAAGCGCAGAACATCACAGAATATTGTTTGGGGCGGTGCAGCTGGATGTATGCCTGTTCTAATTGGCTGGGCAGCGGTAACAAATTCACTTTCATTAACTGCTGTGGCATTTTTTATGGTTATCTTCTTTTGGACGCCACCGCATTTCTGGGCGTTAGCAATTAAGTACAAAGATGATTATTCAGCAGCTGGAATCCCGATGTTGCCAGTAGTTGCAACCCAAGCCCGCGTTCATAAAGAGATGTGGTTTCACACAATCATGATGATTGGGTGTTCAATCTGGTTAATAAGCTCAGCTGGATTACCGCTGTGGTCAATGGTTGTAACAGTTCTACTGGGACTTGTGTTTGCTCGAGAACTAGTTGCGCTAAAAGAAGGTTCGGATACTTATAGTAAAACTGCCGCAAAGATATTTCAGTGGTCTATTACTTATTTAAGTTTGCTTTCCGTAGTGCTTGTTGCGGCTCAGCTCAGCGCTTGATCTAAATCTTTAATCAAATCACTTGAATGTTCTAAACCAACAGATAATCGCAGTACTGATTCTGTAATCCCCATCTCGGCCTGAACCTCTGGAGCTAAACGGCGGTGTGTAGTCGAAGCTGGGTGAGTAATAAGTGATTTGCTATCACCCAAATTATTGGAAATATCAATGACTTTGAGCTTGTTCATGAAGTTAAAAACAGTTTTTTGATTTCCCACAAATTCAATACCTATAGTGCTTCCACCGCCGGTCATCTGTTTTTTAGCAAGCTCATATCCTGGGTGAGATTTAAGACCAGGGAAGCGAACTGTTTTGATTTCCTTGCGACCCTCAAGAAATTCCGCAATAGCTTGTGCATTCTCAGTCATACGTAGAACGCGCATTTCCATGGTTTCTAAAGACTTAACTAGAACCCAAGCGTTAAAGGCACTAAGCGCTGGTCCCGTGTGGCGCACAAAAGGAAGTAGCTTTTCGAAAATATATTCGCGTGAACCAAGTAATGCACCGGCTAATACACGGCCTTGGCCATCAATGTGCTTGGTGGCTGAGTACATAACAACATCTGCACCAAGTTGTAATGGTTTCTGCAAGATAGGAGATGCCATTACGTTATCGACGATTACCGTTGCGCCAACTTTGTGTGCAAGATCGCTGACCATTTGAATATCAACAATTTCAAGTAGAGGATTACTTGGTGTTTCAATAAAGACTGCCTTTGTTGGCTTACTTAAAGCTTTAGCCCAGACTTCTGGGTCATTTCCTTTAACTAATTCAAAGGTCACGCCCCACTTTGGCAAGAATTCAGTAATAACAACATGGCATGAAGAAAACATTGCAGCTGATGCAACAACGTGGTCACCTTGCTCAACTATGCAGGCAAGAGATGCAAACATTGCAGACATTCCGGATCCAGTTGCTACACAGAAATCGGCGCCTTCAATTGCCGCAAGGCGCTGTTCAAACATTGCAATTGTTGGATTATGAAAACGGCTATAAAGAAAGTGGTCAGTTTCTTCAGCAAATGATGAGAAAGCTTCGTCAGCAGAGGAATAAGTAAAACCACTATTTAAGTAGAGCGCTTCAGAAGTTTCGCCGAAACCTGAGCGCGCAAGACCGGCGCGCACTGAATGAGTTTGTGGGTGAAGTTCCCACTGTGGCTCTTCGCGCTCATTAACTGGACGGTAGCCCCATGGTCGTTTGCTCATGGCTTAATTGTGGCAGAGTTACACCCATGTCCACTACTGCAATATCGGTTACAGATTTAAGCAAGAAATATGGGGATCAAATTGCGGTCTCACACGCCACCTTTGAAGTCCCGCTAGGAACTATTTGTGGCTTTGTTGGACCTAATGGATCGGGTAAAACCACAACAATGCGAATGTTGTTAGGACTGATCTCTCCAACCGGTGGGACCGGTGAAATCTTGGGCGAATCAATTAAGCACCCAGAGAAGTACCTGTCACGTGTTGGCGCAATGATCGAAGGTCCTGCTTTTTATCCGGCGCTGAGCGGTAAAGAAAACCTTAATGTTTTGGCAACTCTTGGCGGATTTTCTACTGACCGAGTGCAAGGTTTATTAGAACAAGTTGGCCTAGGCGATCGCGGAAAATCAAAGTTTAAAACTTACTCACTTGGAATGAAGCAGCGCTTAGGTATTGCTGCAGCCTTGCTACCGAATCCAAAATTGTTAATGTTAGATGAGCCAACAAATGGATTAGATCCAGAAGGCATCCAAGAAGTTCGAGCATTACTTAGGTCGCTAGCAAATGAAGGGACTTCAGTTTTTGTTTCTTCACACTTACTTTCTGAGCTCGAATTAATCAGCGATTATTTAGTAATGCTTCGTAAAGGTGAAGTTGTGTTTACTGGGAAAATGACTGACTTAATGTTGGCGCAACAACCAGTAATTATTGCTAAAAGCATTAATGAGAGTGATTTAATTAAACTTCTCGCAATCGCAGAACACGCTGGCCATCACGGTGTTATTCGAGATGGAGCTGTTCATGTCCAAGGTCCAGCGGATTGGGCTGTTGAATTTAATCGTACCGCCTTTGATGCAGGAATTACCTTGTCCCAGTTGACTCCTCAGCTACCCAACCTTGAAGAAACCTTCTTTGAAATGACAGGTGACAAATAATGTGGAATGTAGCTTTGGCCGAACTTCGCAAACTTCGCCGTCCAACTTTATTTTTTGGAACAATGGGAGCCGTAGTTTTCTTTAGCGCTCTTTTTTCTTCCTTACTTTTCTTACTTATTGATTCACCGCAAGGTAATTCAGATCGTGGCCGCATGGTTGGCCGTGAAGTTCTTGGTCTTGCAACCGGCGGAGTTCAAGGATTTAGCAGCGTGGGTGGATTCTTAGGAATAATTGCGCTTTGTGTCTTTGCTGCACAAACTGCTCAGGAATATACCTATGGAACCCTTCGCAATTTATTAGTTCGTCAACCTGGGCGCTTAAGAATTTTGCTCGGAAAATTCTTCGCTATGAACTTCTTTGCCTTAGTAATGATCGTGCTCTCTGCAATCGTAAGTATTGGTGCTTCAGTCATCCTGGCACCAGGTGCCAAAGTCACTACTGATCTTTGGTTTGGTGCCGACGGCCGCCACGCAATATTTACTACCTTTATCAACGTCGTTGTCTCTGTGATTGGTTTTGGAACCATTGGAATGGTCCTTGGCCTGTTACTTCGTTCTCCTATCAGCGCTATTTCTTTCGGTGTTTTATGGTTACTAATTGTTGAGAATCTATTAATCGCAGTTAAGAACTCATGGGAACAATGGTTGCCTGGCGCCCAACTCACTGCGATTGCTTCTGGTGGAAGTGCAACTGGACGTTCAGCTGGAATTGATTATTCGCATGCACTTCTTGTCGGTGGAATTTATGTTGCCGTAGGAGCAGCAATCGCTTCATTCCTATTTGTTCGCCGTGATGTAGCTAATTAGAGACACCAGCAGTTAAACCCATAGTTTTCTAAGGATTGCCATTTATTCTTGAGACCTTCCCCCGGAGGTCTTAACTTGAAAAAATATCGAGCGATTTCACTCGCTCTAGCTCTTGGTCTGACGCTTACAACAGCGCCGGCTCTGGCAAAGACCCCAAAACCAACTCTTGCAGAAATTGAAGCCGCAAAAAAAGTTGAGACGGCAAAGAAAAAAGCTGCAGATGCCCAAGCGGCAAAGTTGGCTGCAGCCAATCAAACTCTGCGAACCCTAACCGCAAAAGCAAATGCGGCAACTGCCCTTTATGTAAAAGCTCAAAAAGAGTTAGCGGTTGCAGTTGCTGCGGCAAAAGCCGCAGCTAAATATGCGTCGGAAACGGCAGTGGCAGTCCTAGAAGCACGTCGTGTTATTGGTCGCCTTGCTGCAAATGCTTACATCATGGGTGGAAGCATGAGTGATATTGAACCATTACTAAGTGCGAATGGTCCACAAGACATGATTGATCAACTCAGCACTTTGAGTACGTTAGGAACCAAAAACTCAATTGCACTTGAGCGATTTAAAGTTGCAGAAGTTGTGGCACGTGCAGCAAAAAAAGCGGCTGATGAAGCAAAAATTGCACAGCAAAAAGCAACTGAAAAAGTTGCTGCTGCTAAGAAGGTTGCAGATGATGCAAAAGCTGAACAAGCTATAGAAGTAGCAAAACTACAAAAAGTTCAGGATGCATTAATGAAAGAGTTGATGAATGCTAGAAAAGTTCGTACAACTCTAGAACAACAGCGGCAACTGGCTTTGCTCGAAGAATCCCAAGCTAATCAAGCGGATATAACTCCGGGCCAAAAAAATATATGGCCAGATATTGGTTTCAAGGGTCGATCAACCGTAAGAACAACGCAAGCACAGCGAGATAAAGCCGTTGCATTCGCTAAGGCCCAAGTTCTTGCACGCAAACGTTATGTATGGGGATCTCAAGGTCCAAATACTTTTGACTGCTCAGGTCTTGTTTTTGCGGCTTATCGTGCGGCAGGTTTGAATTGGCCTGATTGGGATCGCCTTAACTCAGCGTTGTATTCGGGCTACACCAAGCATGTTTCACTCAATGACTTAGTACCCGGAGATCTCTTGTTCTATTCCTACAAGGGAACGATTTCTACAATTCATCACATCACCATTTATGCTGGAAATGGAATGATGTGGGAAGCCAACTCCACGCCTAAGGGCCTTTTGTACTCAAATATCTACAGTATTAAGGGCTTAATGCCATTTGGCGGTCGGGTCTAGTCTTACCTCATGAGCTCACAGCTGCCAGCTATTCGCAGTGCAGTCCGACCATTCCTTGAAAAAATGGAGGCCGGTGATCGCATTGTTGTTGCAGTTTCAGGTGGCGCAGATTCACTTGCACTTGCTTATGCAGTTTCAATGGAAGTTAAAAAACTGGCTTTGCAATTATCAGCAGTAACCATTGATCACCAACTTCAAGATAAATCAAGTGATCAAGCGGCAACCGTTGTTGAACAGATGAAAACTTTAGGTGTTGAATGCACAATTGAAAAAATTACAGTTGAAATTACTGACGGCCTAGAATCTTCAGCACGCAGAGCACGTTATGAAGCATTTGGTAGATTAAATGCAGCTGCAATTTTTTTAGGACACACACATAATGACCAAGCCGAAACTGTTTTATTAGGACTCTCTCGGGGATCAGGTACTCGTTCACTTTCGGGCATGGCAGAAGTAAATGGAAAATATATTCGACCATTTCTTACAATCACCCGTGAGCAGACCGAACAAGCATGTGCTGAAATTGGTTTGACACCCTGGAATGATCCACACAATAAGGATTCACAATTTGCACGAGTGCGAGTTCGTACACAAGCGTTGCCAGTTTTAGAAGAAACAATTGGTCCAGGAATTTCTGAGGCGTTAGTACGAAGTGCACAGATTCTTCGCGATGATGCCGATGCACTAGATCAATGGGCCGAACAGGAAATTTTAGGTTTAGATCTTCATGATTTGGATTGCACATACTTACAGGGCTTGCCTAAAGCTATCCGCACCCGAATTATTCGCCGAGCTATCTATGCGGCAGGTGCCCCCTCAGGATCGCTCACAGCCGAGCATGTAGGGGCGGTTGAGGCCTTAATTTGTGCGTGGAATGGCCAGGGCCCCGCTCATTTGCCGGGTGGTGTGAAGGTTGAGCGATTTTCGGGCAGACTTTCGCTCTTACGTCACCAACTATAAGGAGCACCGTGGATTTAGCAGCAGTCGTAGGCGATATCGAACGTGTCATTGTTACCGAAGAAGCTTTGCAAGCGCGCATCAAAGAAATGGCTGCGCAGATTGATAAAGATTACGAAGGTAAAGATTTACTTCTTATCGGTGTACTAAAAGGTGCAGTAATGGCCGTTGCCGATCTTTCACGTGCGTTGCAACGTCACGTTGAAATGGATTGGATGGCAGTTTCTTCTTATGGTTCAGGCACTAAGTCAAGTGGTGTCGTGCGCATCCTTAAAGATTTAGATCGCGATATCACCGGCCGCAATGTATTGATTGTCGAAGATATTGTTGACTCAGGTTTAACACTTTCGTGGCTTAAATCAAACCTTGAATCACGCGGAGTTGGAAGCGTTGAAATTCTTTCAATCCTTCGCAAACCAGAAGCTGCCAAGGTGCATGTCGATGTTAAATACGTTGGCTTTGAAATCCCAAGTGATTTCGTTATTGGTTACGGCCTTGATTTTGATGAGAAATACCGCAACCTTCCATTTATTGC